>Ga0129333_10000286_pt1 | contig 38204 bp, 40 predicted proteins | sample CPB6_08_DNA_FD_94474 | JGI IMG/M metagenome (GOLD analysis project Ga0129333, IMG submission 94474) | Freshwater to marine salinity gradient microbial communities from Chesapeake Bay, USA - CPBay_Sum_0.6_0.8_DNA | ecosystem: Environmental > Aquatic > Marine > Coastal | place: USA: Chesapeake... | reverse complement strand
TAGGCCCGCGGGCGCGCAGCGTGCGGAGCGCCCCAGGGGTTGGCGGGCATAGCGGAAGGCTAGGCCCGCGGGCGCGCAGCGTGCGGAGCGCCCCAGGGGTTGGCGGGCATAGCGGAAGGCTAGCCGCCGGACTTGCGGCGGAACTCGCGCTTGCCGCCCTCGCGGTCGGAGTGCTCGTGGCCCTTGTCATCGGTGGGCGCCGAGCCGTGCGGAGTGCTGCGGCTGGACTTGGCCTTCTTCGCGTCCAGGGCTGCCTTGAACCGCGCCTTCACGTCCTCGTTCTCGACCATGGGTGCAGTGTTTCATGACAGACTCGTTCAGTGCCTCGCCTGAGCCGTCGGAGCTTCCTGTCGCTCGTGGGGGGCCTGTCGGCCGCGTGGGCCATCCCCGCTGCTGCGGTGGGCAGCGTGCTCTCGGCCGTACCGGCCCGTGGCCAGGGGCTCAGCACGCTGGATCAGGGCATCGCCTTCGGGCCCGTCGTGACGCGCAGCTACCGGCGCCTCGTCCCGCGGGACGGCGAGCCGCACCTGCCGCGCATCGATCTCATCGGTCGCGACCCCGACCCGGCGCGCAAGAGTCGTCGTCGCTCACTGCTCTATCTGGGCCACCTGTCCGACATCCACATCATCGACGCGCAGACCCCGGCACGCCTGGAGCCGCTCATCGCTCAGGACCACAGCCTCTGGGGAGGGGCGTTCCGTCCGCAGGACACCCTCACCACGCACGTAGCCGCCGCAATGGTGCAGAGCATCGCGGACCTGCGCATCAGCCAGGTCACCGGGGCACCGCTGGCTGCGGCGTTCGTCACCGGCGACAGTGCCGACATGCTCAGCCACCTGGAGACCCGCTGGTACATCGACCTGCTCGACGGCACTCCCGTCGTACCGAACTCCGGTGCGCCGGGGGTCTACGAGGGAGTGCAGGCGTGGTCGGAGGCCTGGTACTCGTACCACCCGGCCGATCCGAGCGGTGACCCGTTCGGGGAGTACGGCTTCCCGGCGGTACCGGGGATGCTTGAGGCAGCGGTGGTGCAGGAGGTCGACAGCGGCGGCCTGCCCGTGCCCTGGTACACGGTCTACGGCAATCACGACACCACCTACCTGGGCACGTTCGGGGTTCCGGCCGGGCTGAAGCAGCTCGCTGTCGGCCAGCGCAAGTTCTGGGACTGGCAGGCGCTCGGGCTCGACTACGTCGGTGAGTGGAGCGCTGAGGCCTCGTCGATGACGCGCCTTCTCCGCGGCCTCGCGGTCAATCTCGGCCTGCCGTTCGGTGCCAAGGCCGTGACGGCCGACCCGGCGCGCAAGCTCCTCGAGCAGCAGGACTTCATGCGCGCGCACTTCGAGACCACGGCGCTGCCCGGCCCGGTCGGCCATGGCTTCACGCAGGCGAACATCGACTCCGGCCAGACGTACTGGTCGGCTGACGTCGGCCCGTTCGTGCGCGTCTTCGGCCTCGACACCTGCAATCAGGTCGCTGGACCCGACGGTGCGGTGCCCGAGGCGCAGTTCACGTGGCTGCGCGATGCCCTCGCCCAGGCGCGTGCGGACAGGCGCCTGGCCCTGGTGCTGAGTCACCACAACTCCTTCACGCTGGAGAACGACGCAACGCTGCCGACCGAGCCGCAGCGACTCGTGCACGCCGAGGAGCTCGTGGCGATGCTTGCGGAGTCCGGCTGTGTGGTCGCGTGGCTCAACGGGCACACCCACATCAACACGATCACGGCGCATCCGCGCACCGACGGCCAGCCGGGTGGTTTCTGGGAGATCACGACAGCATCCTGCATCGACTACCCGCAGCAGCAGCAGGTCGTCGAGATCGTCGACAATCGCGACGGCACGCTCAGCCTGTTCACCACGGTGCTCGATCACGCGTCGCCCGCGCAGTGGAGTGGTGACCTGTCGCCGGTCGGACTGGCGAGCCTCTCGCGCGAACTGAGCGCGAATGACTGGGTCGAGAGCCCGAGCCTGCGCATCGGCTCGCCGCTCGACCGGAACACCGAGCTGCTGATGCCGGCGCCCTTCGATCTCACGGGATTCACGGACGCTCAGGTCGAGACTGCCCAGGCAGCCGACCGCGCGCGGCTCATGGCGTGGGAGTCGGGGTGGCCTTCGTGAAGGCCACTCGTGCGCTCGTTGTCGGAATGGCCACCGCCGCGCTGGCCCTGTCGGCGTGCGCCTCGCAGATCGCAGCACTCGGCCCGGTCAGCGGTGATGGGCTCACCGGTATTCGCACCGCATCCATCGACCTGCTGCTCGAGGAGGGATACGCGATCCTGCGCGCGCCGGTGTGCACGCAGGAGGCGAAGTCAGTCGCCTGCGAGGGCGCGCTGGTGGGAGGAGCTGTCGTCACCGTCACCGGCGATGTCACCACCAAGCCCTATCCCATGACCCTGAAGGTCGACGGTGCCGTTATCTACGAAGGTGATGTGCAGTCCGTCCTGCAGCGTGCGGCCGAGCGCACGAGCGGGGTGGGGTGACATGTCATCGACCTACCGTTTGTCTGCGCTGGTGTACGGCCTCGCGCGGATGTGGCGCGCTTGGCGGGTCATGATCCCCGTGGTGGTCGTCAATGCCCTCCTGCAGGCGCTGCTGCAGTGGCCGCCCTTCACGTACGGCACCGGCTGGCTGACCGTGCTGACGGCGCTCGGCAGTGCGATCGTGTTCGCCCTCAGCTTCGGTGCGCTCGCCGCAGCCGCCCTGCTGGTGCCGCAGGGGCCAGTCCGCTGGGCCCAGGTTGTCGGGATGCTCCGCTCGAGGGCAGCGCCCTACGCAGTCTGGGTCGTCGTCTGGCTGGTGCTCGTCTGGCTCGGAACCCTCCTGACGCCGATCGGTGGCCTGGTCGTAGCGGCGCTCACGCCCTTCCTGCTCTTCGCGGCGCTCGACGGCCACCGCAATCCGATCGCCGTGGACCTGCGGGTCATCGGGCGGCGCTTCTGGCGCTGGCTGCTCACCTGCGCCATCGTCGGAGCAGGACTCGTCGTGGGCTCCATCATCGGGGGCTTCACGATCTTCTTCCTCCGCCCGCCCCTGGGAGTCCTCATCGCGTGGCTCATCGGAGGGCTGCTGGCCTGGTGGGTCACGACGGCGTGGGCCCTCATCTACCGATCGGTGATGCCCGCGGCGAAGGAAGCGTCCCGCGAGAGCGCGGAGGCCGCGACTTCGTGACCGCGCTGCTCTCCCGTCGGGCCTTCCTCGCCAGCAGTGCGGCCGTAGCCGGCCTTGCGGCGCTTCCGCGCCCCGCGCACGCTGCCGCGCTCGGGCGGGTGGTACGTGTCGGTATCCACCCGGCAGTGGGAGTCGCCCGTGTGGGCAACAGCGCCGACGCCTTCTACTTTGGCCCGGAGGTTCCCAGCGGTATCCCCTCCGGCCCCTACAAGGACCCATCGGGGGCGATGGCCAAGCAGGCGGCGCGCTTCCGGCTGTACGGGTACGACCGCGACGGCGTCGTCGTCGCGGAGATCACCGCCGACGACGCCGAGATCACGTGGACCGTGCAGGTGGGCAACGGCAAGGCGGCGGGCTACGGGGCGAACGAGCCCCTCGACCTGCCCGACGCCGAGCCGATGCCGCTGCGCAATCCCCTGGTGACCGACCGCCGTGGGCTCGCCGTCGTTTCGCGACGTCGAACGGTCCAGGGGGCGAGCTCGCGACCGGTCGCCCTCGACGGGGGAGTGTTCGCAGGAACACCGGTCCGGTTCGGGGAGGTGTTCACCGACGGTGCCGGACGCCTGGTCGTGATGCCAGGCGACGGAGAGGCGATCGCTGCGCCGGATGCGCCCGCGGTCACCGGGTTCTCGGACAACGATGGCTGGACCGACACCACGTGCGACGGACCGATCCGGGCTCAGGTGCGAATCGGCGACCAGGTCATCGAGGCGGCACCTGCCCGGGTGCTCTGCGCGGGGCCCAACTACGGGCCGGGCATCGGGGCCGGCCTCGTGACCGCCTATGACGCGGCCCTTGACGGACTCGTGCGGGCCGGTCGACGCAGGCGTCCGCGCACGCAGTTCCACCGGGACATCGCTCCGCTGTTCGCCAGGATCACTGACACCCAGTGGGTCAACGCGGGCTTCCTCACCCGCTTCGGTGCGGAGTCGCTCCGGGACTGGACGAGCGTCGCGTGGCAGCGGCGACTGCGTGATCGCTCCGAGTCAGCACGTCCGCTGCGCGAGGCGATCGTGGCGATGTTCCGCGATCCCGACTACCGCACCGTCCAGCCCACACTCGAGCCGCAGATGTACGGCGACATGATCGTGATGCCGCCGAACCGGGAGCGGCCGCGTCAGTGGCTGGCCTTCACCTCGGTCCAGTACGCGCACCTGCAGTCCTGGGCGCGCGGGGACTTCACGCTCGGCAGTCCGCTGCCCACCGACATCGCGGACGTGCCCGTCCGCCAGCAGCCGTCAACGCTTGACCGGGCCGCCCTCGACGGCTGCCTCGGCGGGGCCTTCCACCCCGGGGTCGAGTTCCCCTGGCTCGCGCGCGTGGAGTGGCTGTGGACGGACGACCTGCGGCTGCGCAGCGCAGCGGACCAGCCGAACGTGCGCACCTACGGCGAGCTGCTGACGCCGACGGTGGCCACCTCCCGCACCGGGCCGCTCTCTTCGCTCGGACCGGGCGACCTGGTCAAGTGGATGGGCGTGCCGTGGCAGGTGGACGCCGCGAGCTGCCGCTTCGGCTACCAGCGCGCAGTGTCGCCGGTGCTGCCGGGCTTCTGGCCGGCGAGGATCCCGAACTCCGTGCTGAGCGCCGACGACTACCGGATCGTCATGGACACCGGCCGCACGCTGAAGGAGCGTCGCGCGGCCTTCCGTCGACGCGTGGCCTGGGAGCGGGCGATCACCTCGACCAACCGGCTCACGACCCTGTCGATCATGCTGAGGGACTGGCCGCGGCTGGGTGTCATCGCGGAGCGCCCCGGGCCGTCAGACGGCGCGTTCCCCAAGCGGATGAAGGTCGAGACCGGGCTGGGATTCACCGGCCCGCTCGTCGACGTGCCTGCGTGGGCGGGAAGGACGCAGCTGTCACTGTTCCCGCTCATCGTGGCGAACTCCGACGACAGCCTGCTTCGCAGCGTCGACTCCTCGGGCGCAGTGGCCGTGGTGACGACATCGGCTGCGCTCGGCCGACCCGAGGGCATCGCGGTGGACGGCATGGGCGTGCTCATCGTCGCGTGCATGGAGGCGGGCACGGTCGTGCGAGTGCTCATGGACGGCACCGTGGAGACCGTCGTGGGTGGCCTGTCATCGCCGATCGGGGTCGCCATCGATCCCTACGGAGTGATGTACGTCTGCGGTGCGGGCACCAGCGGCTGGTTGATCCGCATCGACCAGCGCGGCCGGGTCACAGACCTGCCCGCGCCTTCGGCGAGGTTCATCCCGCATGCCGTGGCGTACGCACCCGATGGAGCGCTGCTGGTCGCGGACAACGGGAGCGGCTCGATCGTGCGGTACGACCCCCTGCTGGGCACCCTCCTCGATGCGGCATGGATCACCGGACTCAGCAGGCCGAAGGGCATGGCGTGGGACTCTGATGGTGCCCTGTACGTCGTCGAACGCAGTGTGAACCGGGTACGCCGTTTCGACCCGGACGGCGGTGAATTGCCGTTCACGCTGTCCGGTCTCGCGCTCGACGGGCCGTTCGGCATCGCATACGACGGACTCGGATCGATGTACGTCTCGAGCGCCAATGCGACGGCGAACCGCATCGACCGCATCGCACTCGCAGGGGACCAGGGCACGGTCAGCATGTTCGCGACCGGCATGTCCAATCCATGTGGAGTCGTGTTCCGGGCATGACGGGGCGTCAGGCGGATGTCATCGTCGTGGGTGCGGGACCCTCCGGGTCGGCATGCGCGGCGGAGTTGGCGCGTCAGGGCGTCGATGTCCTGCTGCTCCACGACGGCACGCACGCGGTCGACTCGGTCGAGACGACGCAGCCGGGTGCGACCGGTGTCATCACCTCAATCCTCGGGCCCGTCCTCGGGCCGCCGCATTCGACGGTGCCGGGTGCGCGCTCATCATGGGCCGACCCCTCCCTTGTGGAGACCGACTTCCTGTTCGATCCCTCGGACGGGGCGTGGGCGGTGGAGCGGCGTGCCTTCGACGCGGCGGCGCGTGACGCGGCCGTCGAGCGTGGAGCGCGCCTCGTGTCCGCTCGGGTCACATCGGTCGAGCGCGAGGGCGATGCGTGGCAGGTCTGTGCCGCTGATGGTGAGCTCTTCGGCGCGGGCTTCCTGGTCGACGCGACCGGTCGTGCGGGGGCGATCGTGCGACGCCTGGGTGCGCGTGTTGAGCGCCACGACGGCCTGGTGGCGATGGTGGGCGAGGGTTGTCCCGGTCCTGACGCACGCGACGGAACGCTCGTGGAGTCCGTCGAGGATGGCTGGTGGTACGCGACGACTCTCGGCGACCGCGTCAGCGTCGGATTGGTGACGCACGCGGACCTCCTGCCGCCGGCCGGCGAGCGCGATGCGGTGTGGCGGGTGCTCCTGGGTCAGACGAGGCACCTGCGCAGTGTCGTCTCCGTCAACGAGGACGTGTTCGTGCGGACGCGTCGGGCCGACACCTCGGTCACCGAGCCGATGCACGGCGATGGGTGGCTCGCCGTCGGTGATGCCGCGGCGGCCTGGGATCCGCTGTCGTCGCAGGGACTGACAGCCGGGATCCTGCTCGCCGGCCGGGCGGCCCGCGCCATCGTCGCAGGCTCGGATGCCCTTGAGGAGTGGCAGGACGATGTCCGCATGCTGGTCGAGGACACCGTTGGCCTGCAGCGCGAGTACTACGAGATGGAGACCCGCTGGCCGGATGCGCCCTTCTGGCGCCAGTGGGAACGCCTGGACTAGTGCACGGGCCCGGCTGCGATCAGTGGCTGTGCTGGATGGCCGTGCGCACTCGATCGCACAGCTGCACGAACCCCGGCGACGCCCGCAGCTCGGCTGCTGTCATCGCGGACTCCTCAGACGTCAGGCTGGCGTCCTCGTCGAACACGATCTTGCCCGGACGCGGGCTCATCACCATGACCCGGGAGCCGAGGAACACTGCCTCGTCGACGCTGTGCGTGATGAACAGGATGGTCTTGCCCGTCTGCTTCCAGATGGTCAGCAGTTCATCCTGCAGGCGCTCGCGCGTCAGTGCATCAAGGGCGCCGAAGGGCTCATCCATCAGGACGATGTCAGGGTCTGAAGCCAGCACGCGGGCGATCTGGCAGCGCTGCTGCATTCCGCCGGAGAGCTCGTAGGGTCGTCGTCCGGCGAAGTCGGAGAGGCTCACCATCGCCAGGTAGCGCTCGGAGGCCTCCGCGCGCTCGGCCTTGCTCCTGCCCTGGAACTTCAGTCCGAGCTCGACGTTGGAGCGGACATCCATCCAGGGGTAGAGCGTGGGCGCCTGGAAGACCACGCCTCGATCGGGGCCGGGCTTGGTGATGGCGCGGTCGTCCAGGGTGATGCGGCCCTCGGTGGGCTGCATGAAGCCGGCGATGAGCCGGAGCAGTGTGGTCTTGCCGCACCCTGAGGGTCCGGCAAGACACACGAACTGCCCCGGCTCGATCACCACATCAATGCGCGACAAGGCCTGGACCTTGGCATTCTTCGTACCGAAGAACTGCCTCACTCCATCGATGACCAGGCTCTTGTCGTGGCGCATTACTGTGACGCAGCCTGCGCGTAGGCGGGATTCACACCGTTCACGTAAGCCTCGGCGGGGCTGACGGCGTCGATGCCGCCCTGCTCCAGGAGGAAGTTGGCGGTGTCCTCGAAGTCCACTCCGAGCTTGCCGCCCAGCCAGTCGGCCGAGGCCTGATCAGCTGCCGTGAGGTAGGTGTAGCCGGCGAACATCTTCTCCACGTCGGCCGGGGGAACGGCCAGCTCGGCCGAGATGCTCTCCGCTGCTGCCGAGGGATCGTTGAGGATCATCTCGACGGCGTAGTTCTGTGCCTTGGCCCACATCTCCATGAACGGGGCGTTGGCATCGGCGAACTCCGAGACGACGTTGCCGAGGTCGAAGGTCGGCTTGCCGGCCTTCGCGGTGTCCTCGCTCGATGCGAGCGGAACACCCCCTGCGGCGACGATCTCCGACAGAGACGGATCCCAGACCCACACTCCGGCGAGATCCGGCCACGCCGCGATCATCTTCTCCGGCTCGAGGTTAACCAGCTCCACGTCAGCGGAGGTCAGTCCGCTCTGGTCGAGCCAGTTCATCAGGGAGTAGTGCGCGGTGGAGCCGAACGGTGTCGCGATCTTCTTGCCCTTGAGGTCCGCAGCGGACGTGATCTCCGGCTTGACGATGAGCGACTCACCCTTGCCGATGACGTCATGGATCCAGACGTTCTCGATGGGAGGCAGGGTGGTGTTCAGCGGGGCAGAGAGCGCCTTGACCGCCGGGTTCGAGCCGGTCAGGCCCATGTCGACGGCACCAGCACCGTAGGCCTGCAGGACGTCACCTCCGGAGCTGAAGACGTTCCAGGAGATCTCGGCATTCGGCATGCAGGCCTCGAGGATGCCCATGTCCTTGACGATGAGATCGCCGTTGGCGATCTTCTGATATGCGATCCGGGCCGTCGTCGTGATCGACTCGTCCGGCTCGCCCAGCGGGCACTCGGCGCCCGCTGCAGCAGCCTCCGGGGATGCTGCCTCTTCTGTTGAGCTACCTGATGAGCTGCACGCTGCGAGCGTTACCGCCAGTACGGCGGCACTGCCCACCGCGAGGATGCCCTTGAGATTCTTCACCTGCTCGCCTCCTAGTTGTTGGCCCCAGTGGCCGCTTGTGCTGTGGTCCCTGCTCCGTGCTCCGTGCTCCGTGCTCCGTGCTCCGTGCTGCGTGGTGCGTGCTCCCTGCGTCCGCGGCTAGACCTTCCCCCTCCAGGGGACGAGTCGCTTCTCCAGGGCCTTGATGCCGCTGTCCAGCACGATCGCCGTGATGCCGATCACGATGATGCATGCGATGGTCAGCGGAGTCTCGAGTTCGGTTCCCGACAGGTAGGCGAGGCCGCCGATACCGGGGATGCCGTTGTTCAGCTCAGCGGCCACGACCGTCGTCCACGCGAAGCCGAGGGCCACCCGGATGCCGGTGATGAGGTCCGGTGCGATTGCGGGGACAGTGACGTTGGTGACGACCTTGAGCCTGTTTGCGCCCAGGGTCTGGGCGGCGTGGATCTGATCCTCCTTGATGCCGCGCACGCCCGCGATGGTCGCGATCGTGATCGGCGGGAAGGCCGCGAGGAAGAGCAGCCAGACCTTGGAGGTGTTGCCGATGCCGAACCACACGATCAGGAGGCCGATGTAGCCGAGAGGAGGAAGTGCCCTCAGGAAGTTGATGTACGGCTCCACCGCCGTGTTGATGGCGCGGATGTTGGCCATCAACAGGCCCAGCGGGATGCCGACGATGATCGCGAAGAACAGGCCCAGGCCGATGCGCTGCATGGTCGCGAGCAGGTGCTGCCACAGGTAGTAGTCGTAGGCACCGACCACCATCCGGTCGACGCCCGGCGCGATCGGATGGATCGTGTTCGCCTCCACGAAGGCGTTCCAGACGTCGGGGATCGACGGCAGGTACAGCGGCAGCATGATCGCCTTGCCGCCGTTCCAGGGCCATGGCGTGGTGAGGAACCACCAGATGATCATGAACGCGAGCAGCGCGAGGATCCGGGTGGTCCAGGGGCTCCTGCCTGCTCGGACCCAGCGGGCGGGAGGCTGCGGTGTGATGCCGGCGATCTCGTCCGGATCGTCACCGGCCGCGGTCGGATCGATCGCTGTGCTGTTGATCGACATGCTAGGCACCCCCTGCCGCTGCGCGGTCCATCATGGCCACTGCCTGCGCTCCGGTGATCATGGCGATATTGACGACGTCGTGGGAGTCACATCCGCGAGAAAGGTCATTGACGGGGGCGGCAAGCCCCTGCAGCAGGGGACCGAGTGCCTCGGCTCCCGCGAGCCGCTGGGTCGCCTTGTATGCGATGTTGCCGGCCGCGAGGTTGGGGAAGATGAGGACGTTGGCTCGGCCCCCCACGGGAGAACCCGGTGCCTTGGCGTCTGCGATGTCGGGAACCAGAGCGGCGTCGAGCTGCAGTTCGCCGTCGATCACAAGTTCGGGGCGGGCGGCCTGCGCCATCCGTGTCGCCTCGAGGACGACCTCGACCGACGTGTGGGCGGCGCTGCCCTTCGTGCTGAAGGAGAGCATCGCCACGACAGGCTCCTCGCCCACGGCGGCCGTGAACGTCTCGGACGTCGCGATGGCGATCTCGGCGAGCTGCTCGGCGGTGGGCTCGGGCACGACGGCGCAGTCGCCGTAGCCCAGTACGCGTCCGTCGGGCAGGATCATCAGGAAGGAACTGCTCAGGGTCGTACGTCCAGGCGCCATTCCGATCAGCCGGAGGGATGCCCGCACGACATCGGCACTCGAGCGCGCGGCGCCGGCGACGCAGCCGTGGACGGCGCCGGCCTTCAATGCCGCCACCCCGACCAGGAGGGGGTCGGCGAGCATGGCCACCCGCTCGCCCGCCTCGATCGGCTGCCGCTGTGCCTGTCGCTCCAGGAGCTCGTCGACGAGGACGAGCACATCGGCACCCGGATCCTGCGGATCGATCGACTCGAGCCCGGGGACGGGGTCGCTCGTGACGAGGACGGGTGCGATGCCCTGCTCTGCGAGCCGCGGAGCCGCCTGGCGGATCCGGGGATCGTCCCCGTCCGCCAGGCAGATCCGAAGGCCCGCAGAAGCCGTCCGCTGGAGCCAGCGCTCCTGCAGACGAAGAAGGCCCGTCTGGGTGTTCAGACGTAGTCCTTGTACTTGTCGAGGAACCGCACCGGCTTGCTCAGCGCGTCACGGCGGAAGGGATCGCCGAGCTCGCGCGTGCACATGATCTCGATGACGGTCGTCTTGCGATCGTTCATCTGGGCGTCGATAGCCTTCTTCAGGGCCGGGCCGACATCCTCCAGCCGATCGACGGTCACACCCTCGGCTCCCATGGACCGGGCTACGTCGGCGAAGCTCGGATTCTCGAGCTCGTCGGCCACGAAGCGGCGGGAGTAGAAGTCGACCTGGTTCTTCTTCTCCGCACCCCACTGGCGGTTGTGGAACACCACGGCGGTCACGGGGATGTCGTGACGCACTGCCGTCATGATCTCAACCATGCTCATGGCCCACGCGCCGTCGCCCGCATAGGCGATGGCCGGGCGATCCGGGCAGGCGGCCTTGGCGCCGATCATCGTCGGGAGCGAGTATCCGCAGTTGCCCCAGCTCATCGGCGCGAAGAAGGAGCGCGGCTCCTCGAAGCGCAGGTAGGAATTGGACACCGCGTTGATGTTGCCGATGTCGGTCGACACCATCACGCGCGGGGGCATGGCCTTCTCCAGCTCGCGAAGCACCTGGCGCGGATGCAGCCAGTTGCCGGGCTCCGCCTCGGCCTCGGCGATCATGTCGAGGCTGAACTGGTCGGTCTCGTGGATCCACGCGGTGAGCTCGGCCTCCCAGGCCTCCTTCTCCGCGGCGATCTCGGCTGCGCGCTGCGCCTTGGTCGCGTCGCAGGCCAGCGTGCGCCCGTCGAGTCGCTCGACCAGGGCCTCGGCGGCCTCGCGGGCGTCGCCGCAGATGCCGAGGGTGACCTTCTTGACCAGCCCGAGCTGGGACGAGTCCGCATCGACCTGGATGATCTTGGCGTCCTTCGGCCAGTAGTCCAGGCCATGCTGAGGCAGCGTGCCGAACGGGCCAAGGCGCGTGCCGAGCGCGAGCACGACGTCGGCGCGCGAGATCAGCTTCATTGCGGCCTTCGATCCCTGGTATCCCAGCGGCCCGGTCCACAGAGGGTGGCTGGCGGGGAAGGAGTCGTTGTGCAGGTAGCTGTTCACTACGGGCGCGCCGAGGCGCTCGGCGAGCGCCTTGCAGGCATCGACGCCGCCCTCGGACATCACGACGCCGCCGCCGGACACGATGACGGGGAACTGCGCGGTGGCCAGCATCTCGGCCGCCTCGTCGAGGGCCTGCTTCCCGCCCGGACCCCTCTCGATGGGCAGCGGAGCGGCGATCTCGACGTCGATCTCGCCGTAGAAGAAGTCGCGCGGGATGTTGAGCTGCGTGGGGCCGAAGTCGCGCATCGCCCGGTCGAAGCAGCGTGCGGTGATCTCCCCCATGCGCTTGGGGTTGTTGACGTGGCCCTGGTACTTGGTGAACTCCTGGAACATCGGCAGCTGGTGGGCCTCCTGGAAGCCGCCGAGCCCGGTACCCATCGTCCCCGACTCGGGGGTGATGATCACAACGGGCGTGTGCGCCCAGAAGGCGGCCGCGATGGCGGTGACGCAGTTGCTGATGCCGGGGCCGTTCTGGCCGATGCAGACACCGTGGCGACCGCTGGCGCGGGCATAGCCGTCGGCCATGTGGGCGGCGCCCTGCTCGTGGACGACGGGGATGAGGCGAATGCCGGCCGGGGCGAAGATGTCCATGGCGTCCATGAACGCCGAGCCCATGATGCCGAAGATGTCGGTGACCCCGAAGGACACCAAGGTCTCCACGAAGGCCTCCGAGGGAGTCATGCGGGTGACTCCCTGCGTCACCGTCCTGCTGTCTGCCATTCCTTCTTCCTCCATGTCGGTGGCTGCGTCCTGGACGCCGTGTCGGGCACGCTAGTCGCAGCGACGGACCTCATCCATGGCTTTATCGAATAGCAATGAAGAATCTTCCATATTCCGGAACTTGATTCTCGAAAGTCCTACGGCGCTCCCGTCCGCTCACTAGTGTCCACAAAATGGAACGAAACCGGCCGGTTTCCGATCAGCCGTCGCGGCTGACCGGCTCCAGCCCCCTGCTGCGCATGTTCGGCCTGCTCGAGCTCATCGCCAGCAAGGACCACCTGGTGTCGCTGCAGACGCTTGCTCAGGAGACCGGGCTGCCCAAGCCGACCCTGCACCGGATGCTCGCCTCCTTCGTCGCGGAGGGCCTGCTCATCCGCCAGAACGACCGTCGGCTGTACGGCACCGGCCCCCGGCTGCGCGACTTCGCGGAGAGCCTGCTGATGAACGCCACGCAGCACGGCGCCCGCCACGCCGTGCTCCTGGCGCTGGTCGAGGAGTTGGGCGAGACGTGCAACATCACCGCCCTGTCCGGCTCAGAGGTGCTTTACCTGGACCGGGTGGAGACCAATGAGCCCCTCCGCTTCCACCTGAGTCCCGGCTCGCGCGTGCCCGTCCACTGCTCGGCGAGCGGCAAGCTCCTGCTCGGCCAGCTGCCGGCCGAGACCAGGCGCAGCCTGCTCATGCATGCGCCATTGGAGCAGTACACCGATGCGACGATCACTGACGTCGCACAGCTCGACGCCGAGGTCGAGAAGTGCGGCCAGCAGGGGTACGCCATCGACAACGAGGAGTTCATCTACGGCCTCGTCTGCTTCGCCGTGCTCGTCCCGGGCGGGCATGGTCGCTCGCGGCAGTGCATTGCCGTGCAGGGGCCCTCTTTCCGGTTGCAGCCGTCGGACGGGGATCGGGTGCTGCCAGCTCTGCGTCGGGCCGCCGAAGCACTGCGCTCGATCGAGGTGGAAGGACGAGCGATGGGCTTGGCGCAGAGCGAGGCGAGCGCATGAGCACTTCCCCTGACCTGCGTGACGCCTCCCCGGACACGTCGGTCGGTGCCGATGTGTTCGGACTCGCACCCGACCTGCGGATTCCCGCGTTCTCCACGCGCGACGAGCACGTGCCCGACATCGACGAGGCCTATCGATTCAACCCCGAGGTCACTCGCGCCATCCTCGCGGGCTTTGTTCACAACCGTCGCGTGCTCGTGCAAGGTCTCCACGGCACTGGCAAGTCGACGCATATCGAGCAGGTCGCCGCGCGGCTCAACTGGCCGTGCGTCCGCGTCAACCTCGACGGGCACATCAGCCGATTCGACTTCATCGGCAAGGACGCGGTCGTGGTCCGCGAGGGCCAGCAGGTGACCGAGTTCGTCGAAGGCGTGCTGCCGTGGTCGCTGCAGCGTCCGGTTGCGCTGATCCTCGACGAGTACGACGCGGGGCGCCCCGATGTCATGTTCGTCATCCAGCGCGTACTCGAGCGCGACGGCAGGCTGACGCTGCTTGACCAGAACCGCGTGCTCACGCCTCATTCGGGCTTTCGGCTGTTCGCGACCTCGAACACCATCGGCCTCGGCAACCTGGTCGGCATCTACCACGGCACACAGCGCCTTAACCACGCGCAGATGGACCGGTGGGACATCGTCGCCTCACTGAACTACCTGCCCGCCGAGGAGGAGGAGCGCATCGTGCTCGCCAAGGTGCCGAGCCTCGACGACGAGCGCGGTCGACGCGCCATCGCGTCGATGGTGGCCTTCGCCGGGCTCACGCGCGAGGGCTTCCGGGTGGGTGACCTCTCGACCCTGATGTCACCGCGCGCGGTCATCAGCTGGGGCGAGAACGTGGAGATATTCGGCGATGTCGCGCATGCCCTGCGGATGACGTTCCTGAACAAGTGCGATGAGCAGGAGTGGCCGATCGTCGAGGAGTACTTCCAGCGCTGCTTCGATGCAGCCCTCGTGACGTGACCGTGCCGAAGGGCGATCTCGACGAGTGCCGTCTAGAAGCGGGCGCCCTGGAGCATGCGGAGAAGGCGACCATCGCGGCCGCGCGCGCGATCGCGCATGATGCCAGCCTGCGCTTCCGCGGGAACCTCGTGTTCCAGGGCCGACGTATCGCGCCGGTCAGGGCTCCGCACGTGCAGGCCTCACTGGTCGACATCGACGTGCTGCGCAGTACGACAGATGCGATTGCTCTGCGAGTGCTGCACAGTGACTCGGCGATCTACCTGCAGCACCGGCCGGAGGGGGCCTATGCGCGCGTGATCTACGAGGTGCTCGAGCAGTGCCGTGTGGAGGCGCTTGCCTCCCCGGCGATGCCGGGCGTCCTGTCCAACCTGCACACCGGGTTCCGGAGCTGGACGACCTCATGCATCGAAGAGGGACTGCTCGAGAACGACGTCGGCCTGCTGCTGTTCACCGTGATGCAGGTCTGCCGGTCACGCATCGTCGGCGAGCCGATGGATGAGCGGGTGAGCGACCACACGGAGGCCACCCGCGCCGGCATCTACCCGGTGCTTGGTCCGGACCTTGTGCTCCTGAGGCCGGCGATCGGCAAGCAGCGGGAATTCGCCGAGGTGGCCCGACGCCTGGCACTCGCCGTCGAGGAGCTCGCAGAGGGCGCTGGCTCCGGGAGATCGGGCGGACGTGCGGCGACCTCCGTACTTGCGATGCTTGATGTCGACCCCGGTGATGACTCGAGCGAGTGGGATGACCCGCTGCCCTCGGATGGGTCACGTCGACCAGGATCGGGTGACGGCTACACGGTGTTCACCACGCAGTTCGATCGCACGGTCGAGGTCACCGAACTGGTGCGTGCTCCGGTGCTGGCTGATCTGCGCACCAGGCTTGACGAGCTCGTGCGCGAGCAGGCACCGGTGGCTGCAGCCGTGAACCGCGCGGTGTCGATCCTGTTCCCGGCCCCGGTGCAGGCATCGTGGGAGAGCGAGCAGGAGCAGGGTCTCATCGACCCTCGGCTGCTCTCGCGCCTGGCGAGCGGGACGACGGATCCCCGGATCTTCCGAACCCAGGTCCCCGTGCTTGAGCCTGCCGGCGCGGTCACCGTGCTGGTCGACTGCTCCGGGTCGATGAAGGCGGTCATCGAGCGGGTCGCCGTGCTGGTCGATCTCCTCGTGCGGGCCCTTGACCGAGTGGACATCGCCACCGAGGTGCTGGGGTTCACGACAGGCGCGTGGAGCGGCGGAAGGGCTCGCGCTGCCTGGATCTCCGCCGGTCGACCGCCGCATCCTGGGCGCCTCAACGAGTCGTGCCGACTGGTGATGAAGGACGCATCCTCGTCGTGGCGCCGAGGGCGGCGAGGGATCGCGGGGCTGCTCAGCACCTCGATGTTCCGCGAGGGGATCGACGGGGAGGCTGTCGAATGGGCCTTCGACCGGCTGGTCGCGCGGCCGGCGGCCTCACGGGCCCTGATCGTGATCTCGGACGGCAGTCCGATGGACGGGGCGACCACGCTGGCCAACGGCGAGGGGTACCTCGACCGGCATCTTGCCGAGGTGATCCGAGGCATCGAGGAGGGTGGCCGGGTGCGCATGGTGGGCCTGGGCATCGGCCATGACATGAGCGCCTACCTCGATGCCTCCAGGATCGTCGATCCCGGGCAGGTCGTCTCCCGTGACGTCGGCCTGTGGCTCCTGGCCCAGCTCCGGGGCGGCTGAACCGGACGCCGTCGGCTCTCCGGCTTCCGGCCCCTTCGGATTCGGGAATCCGGACCCGTGGCCCGGTCGGGGCGTCCGTCGCCCGTTAGCATGCGGGCAGTCAGCCAAGGAGAAGCCATGATCACTGCGCCGGATCCCGCCGAGGGCAAGGTCTGCTACGACCTCGACCGCACCTACGTCTTCCACTCGTGGAGCGCGCAGGGCAAGCTCAACCCGCTCTGTGTGGCCGGCGCAGAGGGCTCGTACGTCTGGGACTACGACGGCAACCGCTACCTGGACTTCTCCTCCCAGCTCGTCTACACCAACCTTGGCCACCAGCACCCGAAGCTGGTGAAGGCCATCCAGGACCAGGTTGGCACCCTGGCGACCATCGCCCCGCAGCATGCGGTCAAGGTCCGCGGCGAGGCTGCCAAGCGCATCATCGACGTCTCGACCGACAACTTCGCGCAGGTGTTCTTCACCAACGGCGGTGCCGACGCCAACGAGAACGCGATTCGGATGGCACGCCTCCACACCAACCGCCACAAGATCCTGTCGTTCTACCGCTCGTACCACGGCAACACCACGGCAGCCATCGCCGCGACGGGCGACAACCGCCGCTGGCCGAACGAGTACGCGGCGCAGCACGTGCACTTCTTCGGTCCGTTCCTCTACCGCTCGGTCTTCAACTCGACGACGCCGGAGGAGGAGTCGGAGCGCGCTCTGGCCCATCTCGAGCAGGTCATCATGTTCGAGGGCCCCGGAACGATCGCCGCGATCCTGATGGAGACCGTCGTCGGCACCGGCGGCATCATGGCTCCGCCTCCCGGCTACCTCGAGGGCGTGCGTGCCATCTGCGACAAGCACGGCATCATGATGATCTGCGACGAGGTTATGGCCGGCTTCGGTCGCACCGGCGCCTGGTTCGCGTACCAGCACTACAACGTCAAGCCCGATCTCGTCGTCTTCGCGAAGGGGTGCAACTCCGGGTACGTGCCGGCCGGCGGTGTGATCATCTCCAAGGAGATCGTCGCGACATTCCAGGACCGCGTTTTCCCGGGTGGACTCACCTACTCGGGCCACCCGCTCGCCATGGGGTCGATCGTTGCGGCGATCGACATCATGCAGGAAGAGGGCACGATGGAGCACTCCGCGCGCATTGGCCGCGAGATCCTCGGCCCCGGCCTGACCGAGCTGAAGGACCGTCACCCGATCATCGGCGATGTACGCGGCCTGGGCTGCTTCTGGGCGGTCGAGCTCGTCACGAACCGTGAGACCAAGGAGCCGCTGCTGCCGTACGCGGCGCCGATGGCGGGTCCGATCACCGAGGTGGTGGCGGAGTGCAAGAAGCGGGGACTCCTGCCGTTCGTCACGGGCAACCGGGTCCACATGGTCCCGCCGTGCAATATCAGTGAGACCGAGGCCAAGGAGGGCATCGCTCTCCTCGACGACGCGCTTGCGGCCGTCGACCACTACGCGCAGTAGGCCTCCCTAGACCAGCGTGATCGCGCGCACGAGCGCGACCACGCAGACGAGAAGGATCACGCCCTTGCCGATGGCCTGCGCCCTCTGCTGGGTGAGTCGGTGACGCATCGCCTCGCCGATCAGTGACCCGACGAGCATGGCCCCGAGCCAGAGGGCGAGTGCGACAGGTGAGGGTGCGGCGACGCCGAGGATCGGCAGGCTGATGATGTCGATGATCGCAAAGACCATCTGCAGTGAGCGCACGTAGCTGGCGAAGTCGAGTCCGCGGGTCACGAGATACGAGGCCAGGGGAGGGCCGCCCACACCCGCCACTGTGTTGACGGCACCGCCCCACACGGTCGACACCGCTGACGCGCCCGCGCCCGTGAACCGGTGCGCGGTGAGCAGCCACAGGATCGATGCCGTTGCGGACACCGCGACGATGAGAGGAAAGATCCGCGGGTCGGCCGCGCGCACGATCACCCAGCCGATGCCGATCCCCACGACGAGGCCTGGTGCCATGCCTGCGAGGATCCGCCAGGCGATCGGGCTGCGCGTGCGTGCGATGAGCCAGATGTTCTGCACCACCGACAGGGCGTTGACCAGGCCCACCGCGCCTGTACCTGGGATGATCTGCGTCAGCACCGGGGATGCGACAAGCGGGAAGCCGAGGCCGGAGAGGCCCTGCACGAATGCACCCGCGAAGACGGCCGCGGCAGTCAGCACCAGGACGTGGATGTCCATCGCGCTCTCCTCGTCGGCGGCGTTCGCGTCGTCCGCATCCTGCCTGTGCACCGTACTCGCGCAGGGCAGGGGCGCCCAGCGTCCGGCGGGCCAATTCCCGGACGGCCTTGACAGCGGATTCGCCCGGGTCGACGGTGTATGCGGGGGTAGCCATGCATCGCAGGACGTGGAGTGCGCTCGCCCTTGGGGCCGTCTTGCTGGTCGGCTCCGTGCCTGTCGCCGGAGTCGCCTCGGCGGCTGCCCAACCGATCCCTGAGGATGCCGCCGTAGCGAAGGTGTCGTCCGGTGATTGCGACGCCTACCTGCCCGAGGGCTGGACGATGAGCACGGACGAGAAGTCTCAGGGGGCGGATGCCGTCTCGGCCAGTGGTCGTGAGTGGGCAGGATGGACGATGCTGCCGATCAACACCGATATGCAGCCCTACGCGGCGAACTACGGAGTCGAGAAGGACTTCTACTCGGCTGATCCGGCTAAGCAGGCCATGGCTACCTTGCGCATGGTCGCCAGGAACCTGAAGTACTCGACGAATTTCAGCAAGGTGGGTCGACCTGTCTCACGCGGCATCTACAAGGCGGTGCGCGTGGAGTCGCCCAATGCCTCCGGCGTGCTCGTGTGGGCGAGCAAGCCTCCTCGCGGAGACGGCTACACACTCGACTACTACTCGGTGTTCCGGGCGACGCTCGCGCCTAAGGGCACATCAGATGCCGATCTGTACCGGCTGGCCCGCAATGCGCTGTCGATCTCGTGCACGTCCGAGCCGTGGCCCGCCCCTGAGGCCTTCCCTCCCGCCTCGGTGGCGCAGGTGGCAGCAGGCCGGGGTGGCAATGCAGGCCCGATGAGCAGCCTGTGGGTCCACGACTCCGGGTCGGGGCAGAACTACTCCATTGCCGCGTCGGAGTTGGTGTCCGCGCGCTGCGGTGCCGGCACAGGCACGTCGGTCGAGGTGGCGGGCCGTGGCTGTGTGACGATCGTGCGTGGGCTCAATCGCGCGGCGGCTGACTGAACGCCCAGCCCAGCGTCCCGAGGTGCAGTCGCACCACGATATTCACCCACAGCAGCAACGTGAGGATCAGGACGAGGCCGGCAGAGACGTTGGGGTTGATGAGTGCTCCGATGTACGTATAGAGCAGAAAGAAGTTCGCACCCACCACGACCACGGCGATGACGAGGCTGGCAGCGACGCTTCGTGACGACAGTGTGCCCGTGATCGCGCGCACGGAGATGAGCACGGCCCCGGCGATGAGCGCCACCGCAAGCAGGACGACGAGGACCTTGCCCGCATTCACAGTACCGGTGCCCACGTCACGCCCCAGCAGCGTGACCCAGGCTCGATACCGGATCGATGTTGCCAGCGTCAGGAGCCACGTCAGGAGAACGACCACGGAGAGCGCTATGGCGACGACGACGGTGCCCCATGAGAAGAGCCGGATACGACCCGCAGCCTCGCCGAGCACTGCGCGGCGCGTCCCATCGCGCAAGGCATGGCCAGACAGCATTGCCGAGATGATGAGGGTCATCGCCCCGGTAATGCTGACCACGGACGCGCTCGTCCGCGAGAACGCGCCCGAAGCCAGTGCTCCGAGATCGACATCGGTGGACACGATTGCGGTGGGGATCGCCAGCTCATTGGCCCCGGGCAGCACGTCCGTTGCACGGCTCAGCACATACAGGAATGCCACCATCAGCATGACGGCGAGGAAGAGGCCACGGCCGACGACGCGCAGCGCCGCATACTCCAGGTGCAGGTCCCGGTACCGGCGGGCCGCCGCGACGAGACCGGCAGGGGCGTGCATGGGGTGAGACTAGGTGAGAGGGTCAGGCGAATGTCCAGCCCGTGCCCTGCCGCTTGAGTTGCCGCGTGCATACCCAGCCACCGGCTCCTGCATTCGGCGAGGCTGCGTACGAGATCGACCAGCCGTTCGCGTCGAGCCCGGCCAATGAAGTCCACAGCGATGCGATGGGGGCCTGTGCGGCGCAGTCAGCGGCTTTCGTTCCCGGTGCGACCGCGAATTGCTGCAGGGGCAGGCTCTCGGTGGCCACGGGGAGGCCGAGCGTGCTCACATCCACCGTGCTGGCCGCATGGGAGGGCGTGCCGACGGTGATGGTGAGTGCCACCGTCAGCACGCCGGCGAGCATCGCCGTGAAGGGTGGTCGATGTTGCACAAGGCTTCTTCGTCCGGGTCCCGGGCAGGGCAGGGGGGCTGCTCTGCGGCGGGGTGCGCGGCGAATCCTCTCACGCGTCTCCCGTGCCCCGGATATCGATGCGCGGACACGTGGTTCGGCCTACTGTGCGGCCATGGTGGGGCGCTGGTCGGTGGCTGTCCTCTGCGCGGCTGGGCTGCTGGCGGGCTGCGGCACAGGCGCGACCCCGGATGACGGGGGTGAGTCTGCCGCCGGCGCGGCGTCGGCGGCAGAGTCGAGCAGACCCTCCGAGTCGACGACGGACGCCGCCAATGGCTCGGCCGCGGAGCAGTCCCCGAACGAGGGAAGCGCGCCCGATCCCGCTGCCGGAGTCAGGGTGGGCACCTTGGTCCCGCGCGGTCAGATGACTGGCTCGGCAGCCGGCGTGATCACCCCGAGGAAGGGCGGCTCGGTCGCGGTCGCGCTTGGCGACGGCTCGACGGCGACCGTCACGATTCCTCCACGCGCCGTCGACGAGCAGCTGGTGGTCTCGTTGCAGGCCTTCCAGGCAGGCTCAGTGATGGGCCTGCGCATGGAGCCGGATGGACTCTGGCTCACCAAGCCGGCGATGCTCGAGGTCCCTGGTGCACCCGGACTTCTGATGCGCATCGGGGCGCAGGCAGATGGCGACCTGTACGCCGCCGCGGTTCCGGCCCGGTCGGGTGCATATCCGGTGGTGCGGCTGCGACCCGTCGTCATCGACGACGGGTCGGTCACTCCGACGCAGGTGGGCCCGGGCTGGACTCCTGGGGCTCCCTCGCAGTACGGCGACGGCAGCGACCTGGGTCCGGTGGACCCGCCGGACCAGAAGTCGGCCGAGGAGGAAGCACGCGAGGCCGAGGATGAGGACGGTGAAGTCGAGGGCACGGACGAGGTGAGAGCGGGGGCTGCCACTTGGCTGCCGATCCTGACCCCCCGATGCAGCGATCCGAATGACCCGGCATACGCGCGTATCGCGTCGACGCGACGCACCGCGGGGGCCCAGGCGCCGCAGCAACTGCCGGAGTGCCTCACTCGGGTGGTCCACGTCTACGCGTCGTCAGCGATCGAGGTCGCCGGGGGAGGCAAGTACCTCATCACGGGATCGGAGGAGCTCGCGGGCCACGGGCCGATCACGAATGAGGTTGAGGAGAACTCGATACCACTCGAGGGGGAGATCGAGGGAGCTGCGGAGGCGGCAAGCCTCGCCTGGTCCACCTTGATGGAGGGACTTGATCCGGGCCTTGCCGAGCTCGGCATGGCAACGGGAATCAAGGCATCCGAGGAGTACTGCGATGGTCGCCCTCTGCGCAACGGAGTGATGACCGGCTCGCTGGAGGACCTTGGTGACAGGGGCCTGCGGGTCATGCTGCAGCCGGTGAGCGGAGAGTTCACGCTCGTGTGCAAGGGAAAGCCGTTCCCGCGCGAGGTCGTTGCCTGGGAGCTCATACGCCTGCTCAAGGGCATGGGCCCCCAGGAGCCCTTCACGTTCGTGTTTCCGAAGGGGAAGATGACCTCGAACGTGTTCAGCAATCTGAAGAACGTGGAAGGCGTCAAGACCAGAAGGCAGTCCGATGGCTCGGTCTCCATTCAGGTGGACCAGTTCCGGATGTCGGCCTCGATGGTGGTCAGCCTCTATGAGTCGCAGAAGGAGTACGACGAGCGAAACGCAGAGCCCGGCGGCTCGCCCCGACCTTCACCGGCGTCGTGACCAGCAGGATGCTGGCTCAGGGTTGCTGCCCATAACCACGTGCAGGCTCTGGCACCTTGCGAGTGTGGCTCGAACCCGCGTCGTGGCTGCAGCAGGCGCTGTCTGTGTGGCGCTGGCCCTTGCCGCCGTCCCCCCCGCCGAGGCGGAGCCGCGGGACCGCGCGCTCATGACCTGCCTGCCGGACAACCTCACCCCGGCCGAGTTCGCCATGGTCCACCGACTCCAGGCCTCCGGCTGGGAGCTGGCCGGGCTGCCAGCTCATGCTCGTTCGGTGGTCTCCTCCTGCCTGCCGGCCAACGGCACACGGGTAGCCCGGGGAGCGGCGAAGCCGCCGCGGCTCACGGTCAGCCCCACGCACCCGGCCAGGGGCACTGCGATGAGCAGGTTCCGCTCGTGCCCGGGCCACGACTACAGCGGCGCCTCCCTCGACGGCTGGTATGTGCCGTTCACAAGTACCTGACTCCGGCCGCTGCTGCGCCGTGGTCGGCTCGTGGGTTCACCACGCAGGCACTGACCATCAGCCGCGCTGACCGGGATGCCCAGCCGTGCCCGGCCGGCTTCGCCGACGGGATCGGTTCGAGCGGGTTCGTCATTGCCGCGGGCTGATCGGCGGCGTCAGCCGCGGGGGTGCTGGGCGTCGATGTCGCCGAGGACGTGCGCGTGCCAGTCGCCGTCGAGGTGTAGGAGGGAGAAGTCCCGGTAAGCCCCTGACGCGGCCATGAGCACGCGTGGCGGCGTCATGGGCAGTTCGTTGATGGGCTCGCCGATGGCGTCGGCGATCGCGTTGCCGACGGCTGCGGCGACATTCATGATCGGGATCTCCCCGGCGCCCTTCGCGCCGAACGGGCCGTACGAGGGTGCACCCTCATGCAGGGCGCTGACGACTACGGGCACATCGCCTGCGAGGGGCAGGCGGTAGTCGCCGAACCCCTTCTGCTCGATGCTGCCGTCGGGCGCGATGGAGATCTCCTCCATCAGCGCGTAGCCCAGGCCCTGCGCAACGCCCCCCTGAATCTGCCCGCGGATCGCATCGGGGTTGATGGCGCGGCCTACGTCCTGCGCGACGCGGTAGCTCAGCACGCGCACCATGCCGGTCGTCGGATCGACCGCGACGTCGCACTCGTGCACGGTGAAGATCGGGATGTCGAGCGCGTCGATCATGTGGCCGGCGGCGCAGCCGGGAAGGCATTCGGTGCCCCGGGCGGTGAAGGCACCGTTGCCGATCAGCGGGCCGCGGCGGGCCTGGGCGTAGGTGGCCACCTCCGCGACCGTGCGCGACATCGCGGGATCGCCGATGACCCGCACGCGTCCGTCGCGGACCTCGAGGTCGTGAGCAGAGCACTCGATCATCTCGGCGGCGGCGTCCAGCAGCTTCGTGCGCACGTCGATGGCGGCCTCCTGCGCGGCTGCGCCGAGGGAGACGGTGTTGCGGCCGCCGCCAACGCCGACGTCGTACCCCGAGGCATCGGTATCGGCCTGCATGACCACGACGGACTCCGGGGAAATGCCGAGCTCGGTCGCCACAATCTGGGGGATCGCCTGCACCGTCGAGCCCGAGCCGATCTCCACGCCGGCCGTGACCAGCGTGGCACTGCCATCGGTGTTGAGGTTGATGGTCGCCGCCGACGGGCCAACGAAGACGAACCATGTGCCGACCGCTTGGCCGGTGCCGCGCAGCCACCCGTCCGGAACCTCGACGCCGTCGCTCGTGCGCAGTTCGGTGATCATCTCGAGCAGCTCGTTGTGGACGCTGCCCTCGAACAGCTGACCGGTGGAGCCGATGCTGCCGTCGCGCAGCACGTTCGCGGCACGGAACTCGTCGTGGTCCAGGCCCAGCTGGGTGCAGATGTCATGCGTGTGACGCTCGAGCGCGAACGTGGAGTAGGTGCCGTTGCAGGCGCGGAACGCACCGGTGGGGGCGGTGTTGGTGTAGACGGCCTGGGTGACCAGGCGAGCAGTCTGCAGCTCGTAGTTGCCGAAGAGCGTGTGCGCGCTCATGGTGGTGAGGAACGGCTGCTCGCCGCTGTAGGCGCCGCAGTCCATCAGCACGATGCCCTCGCGGGCGGCGATGCGACCGTCGGGGGTGATGGCCGAGCGCAGGCGGATCTCGGCATTCTCCCGGCACAGCGCCGTGGCCATCTCGTCCGCCCGCGTGTTCACCAGTCGCACCGACTGGCCCGTCGCGCGCGCGAGAGCCGCGGCGTAGGGCTCGAGGCTGACCTCGAACTTCATGCCGAACCCGCCGCCCACCGGGGGGACGATCACCCGCACCTGCGCAGGGTCGACGCCGAGGATCGTCGCGGTCCAGTTGCGCACGGCCCACGGCACCTGAGTCGACGTCTCGATCACGAAGCGGCCGTCGCGGTAGGTCGCAACGCATGCGCGCGGCTCGAGTGAGGCCTGGTTCTGTCGACCTACGCGGATGTCGGTGGTGACGATGCGCACGTCGTCGCGCGCGAACGCCGCGTCGACGTCGCCGCGCAGGACTGTCGCCTGCCACGAGACGTTGCTCGCGCGCTCGACGTCGACGTCGACGAGCACCTTGTAGTCCGGCCAGTCAGGGTGAATGAGAGGCGCATCGGGGGCGAGGGCCTGGTCCATCGTGACCAGGGGCTCCTGCGCCTCGAACGTGACACGGATGGCGTTGAGCGCGGCCTCGACGAGCTCGGGGGAGTCGGCGGCGAGCGCGACGATCGGCTCGCCGACGTAGCGGACCTGCCCGTCGGCCAGCCACCGGTGGTCGGCGATGCCGACGCCGTACAGGCCGGGGAAGTGCTCGGCCGTCAGGACGGCCCGGACGCCGGGGATCGCCTCGGCGGCGCTGACGTCGAGGGCGGTGATGCGCCCGCGGGCGATCGGCGAGCGGAACAGCCCGGCATGGAGCATGCGCGGCCTGACGATGTCAGAGGCGAAGACGGTTCGACCGGCTGCCTTGTCCGCCGCGTCCCGGCGGCGCATGCTCACTCCGAGCGCGGTCATGATGAGCCCTCCCTGTGGAGCGCACCGGCGTGCGCGGCTCGCACGCGCTCGACGGCGTCGACGATGCGCGCGTATCCGGAGCAGCGGCAGATGCTGCCGACGAGGGCGGGGGAGATGTCAGCCGCCGAGCGGATCTCCCCCTGATGGATCAGCGCGCTCATGAGGGTGACGATCCCCGGGATGCACATGCCGCACTGCACGGCATCGCTCTCGCACAGCTCGCGCTGCAGGTCGGCCTGGAGCCCGGACAGCTCACCAGGCTCGTCGACGGTGCGGACCTCACGGCCCTCACACGCGATAGCCGGCATGAGGCAGGAGACGACGGGCTCGCCGTCGAGCAGCACCGTGCACGAGCCGCAGTAGCCCTCGGCGCAGCCGACCTTCACGCTGGTGAGGTGGACCTCCTGCCGCAGAACATCCGCGAGTGACTGAAGTCCGGTGATCGGCACGTACCGAACGTCGCCGTTCACATCGAGCGCGACGAGTTCGGGCTTCATGCGATCCTCGCTGTCGCGCGGGCCACGACCTCGGGCAGGACGGTGCGGCGGTAGTCCGCCGGGATGCCCGGTGCCGATACGGCATCGAGGTCGTCGACCAGGCTTCGGGCCAGGTCGCGCAGGCGCTCAGGAGTCATGGGCCCGCTTCCGGCCGCATCCTCCAGCTCGGTCCATCGACGCGGGCATGCCTCGACCGAGCCGATGGCGATGCGCAGTGAGTCGCCTGCGCGGGCTATCGACACCGATGCCACCGAGTACTCCCCGCCGCTGCGCCACGTGAGTCGCTCGTGGCAGCTCGCCTTGCCCGTCCGTGAGATGCGCACGCCCGTGATGAGGTCACCCTGGCGCACGATCTCCGCGTCCAGGCACAGCAGCGCCGGCACGATGTCGGAGGCCCAGAAGGCGTCGGCCGCGAGGCTTCCGCCGAGGGTGATCATGCGCCTGAGCGCGGGCGTCGCGGCGAGGGATGAGGCCTCGGTGAGCGCCTGCAGGTCGCCTGCTCCTCGCGTCACGGCCGCGATGTGCGCCAGGGTCACGAGTGCGCCGAGTTCGCACGTGCCGTCGATCGACGCGTGGTCCAGCCCCGCGACGCCGTTGAGCAGGATCGCGTGGGCGGGCAGGGCCTCGCCTCGCTGCGGTGCGCGCATGACCCACGTCCCGCCGGCCACGTAGGGGGCGTCGGGGTGCTGTCCACGCAGGTGGAGCGCCTCGTCAACAGTGCGGGGCCGATGCACCTCCACGCCGAACACGCCGCGGTCGGAGACGGCCGCGGTCGCGCCCATCAGGTCGCATCCTCGTTCTCGTACTCGTACTCGTCGACGAACAGGCGGCCGTTGCGGCCCCAGTCCTCGCGCGTGACCTCGGTGAAGATCACGGTGATCGTCTCCGGCCGGCAGTTGCCGATCCGGCTCAGTTCGCGGGTGAGGACCTCCATCACCTCGCGCTTCTGGTCCAGGGTGCGGCCGGGGAACCACTCGATGTGAACCAGGGGCATGGCGGGCGTCTCCAGGGGCGGGGCGGCTACGACGTCGTCATGCTAGGCAGCCGAGCCCGCCGGTGTCTGCCGATCGAGCACGGCCGGGGCCCGACCGCGGATGACGCTGTCAGGACGAGACGGCCGTGCGCAGGAGGCGGAAGAACTCGTCGACATCCCCGTGCGTCGAGGAGATCGCATCGTTGTCGAGCAGCAGGGTCAGCCCCGCACCGGACTCGGCGACGATGCAGGCGGCTCGTCCAGCCACGAAGTCCGCGAGCGGGGGATCGAGCTCATTGAGGTGGCGCAGCTCGAACGGGATCCCGAGAGCTGCGGCCTGGGTGTCCCACGCCGCCTTGCGTCGGATGGGCGAGTGCGTCACGTCGCACAGGCTGCAGGAGCGCCCCCGGAGGTAGTGATCGACGAGGTAGCGCAGCTCACCCATGAGGCCGCCGTCGGCGTTGTAGACCCCGACCAGTCGCGTGATGCCCGACGGCCCTTCGTCGGACCGTGGCGTCATTCGGGCCCGGACCCCGGGTCGGTCGGGAAGTCGTGGATCGTCAGGTACCACGTGTAGTAGACCGCCAAGGCGGGTGCGACGGTCAGCATGAAGTACGGCACCACGCCGCCGGTGCCCGCGGAGACGAAGGCCAGCGCCTGCCAGACCAGGGCAGCCGCGAGGACGATGAGGATGGCACTCACGACGAGGTTCTGGGGCCTGCGGGCGACCCAGGGACGCGGACCGGCTTGGCGGGTGCTCGACATCGCCACCTCGGGCTCTCAGTGCGTCGGGACGGGAGAACTCTGGCTCATCGTGGCACACGAGGACGCCCGGTGTGAGGGTGTCGAGCCCTCGCAGGAACGATCAGCTCGCGAGCAGCTGATCCAGGACCAGCATGCGCGTCAGTCCGCACTCGTGGCACATGATGACGAGGGACCGGCCATCGTCGTGGACGATGTCGACGTCGTCGGTGAGGCACTTCGCGCAGGTGCTGAGCTGGGCGTCCATGGGCATCCCCTGATCCTCGAGGTCGAGAGAACGAAGCGTCGTGCTCGTGGTGGGGAAGTGACCAGACCGTCCCATGGCCAGGAGTCCGTCCCGATAGCGGGGAGGAACGGCGGGGCGAACGTCGGGTGAAGCCTTCGACGGTCTGCGGGATGAGGGGCTCGGCAGCCGGCTCGGGTTCCTAGCAACCTCACAGGAACGTCCGAGTGCTTCCCCAGGGTGGGCGGCCAGCCTTCCTTCCACGAGGCCGCGCAGCGGCACCACGAATCGGGCCCACGGCCCAACGGAAGGAGAGCACCATGAACACGAGCACCTGGGTACGCCGATCCACCTTCGCCCTCGCCGGGACCATGCTTGCCCTCGGCGCCGTCACGACCGTGGCCCACGCCGCCCCCGGCCAGGGCGGCGGGCTGCGTCCGCTGATCGAGAGCGGTGTCATCACCAAGGCTCAGGCGGATGACCTGAAGGAGGAGATCGAGACGGTCAAGGAGGCGAGCGAGGGCATCACCTGCTCCGAGGCCCGCTCGACCGCGCTGGCGACCCTTGTCTCTCGTGGGGTCCTCACGCAGTCGCAGGCGGACGCGATCGCCGCGGCCAAGCCGGCCAAGCCGGCCCGTCAGGCGCCCGCGGCGTCGTAGCATCCCGGCATGGCGCGGGCACGGTCCTCGTGTCCGCGCCATGTCATGCCAGGACCCTCGTGGTCGTGAGCCCACCCCGACCCTCGCGCAGCCCGGAGGCATGATGGCCGCCCGCATCCTCGTCGTCGACGACGAGCCCGCGGTCAACGACCTCATCTGCGATGCCCTCCACCTGGCGGGCTACCAGACGAGCTCAGCGGAGCACGGCATGGAGGCCCTTCGGCTGCTGCGCGATGAGCGCATCGACCTCGCGGTGATCGACGTGAACATGCCGATGATGTCGGGCTACGACCTGCTCGAGCGCATGCGCGCCAGCGGTCTCGAGACCCCTGTCATCATCCTCACCGCGCGGCAGGAGCGCGATGACCCGCGCACGAGCTTCGGCCTCGGGGCGGATGACTTCGTGCGCAAGCCCTTCAGCATCGAGGAGCTCACCCTGCGCGTGGCGGCCATCCTTCGGCGGACGTCGGCAGGGGAGTCCTCGCATCGGGTCACGGTGGGGGTCGTCACCATCGACGACGCGGCGCACGAGGTGCGATGCCGTGACGAGCTCGTTGAGCTGTCGCCGACCGAGTACCGGCTGCTCTCGGTGCTGGCGGAGAACGTTGGGCGCGTACTGACGCGCGAGCAGCTGCTGGACCAGGTCTGGGGTCTGGCTCCGGGCATCGAGTCGTCGGCTGTCGAGACCTACATCTCCTACCTGCGTCGCAAGCTGGGCGACGCGGTGACGATCCGCACTGTGCGCGGGGTTGGCTATCAGCTGCTGGACCCACGGACATGAGTCTGCGCACTCGTATCACCGTGCTCACCGCGGTGCTCATCATCTCCGCGACGAGCCTGCTGGGCGTGGTCGTCTACACGCTTGCCGGCCGCATCCAGCTGGACGCGATCGATCGCGAGCTGTACGCCGAGATCTCCGAGGCGCGGGTCAGGTCGCTGATCGAGAACCCCCGGCCCCCGCAGGACGACGTCTTCGTCAGTGTCGCCCTCGGCCAGGTGAAGAGGGAGGGCGACGGCGTCCGCCAGCTGAGGCCCGCCGGCACGGCCGGTGATCCGATACCCGTCCCGCCCGTCGGCCCCGACCTGATCGAGGCGGCAACGATTGCGCCCATCGTCGTCAGCCACGAAGGCGTGGACTTCCGCGTGGCGGTGCGCAGCCACGGCGCCGGCCTGGCGACCGTGATCGCGGCCGCGCCCCTCATCGCGTACGACGAGTCGATGGCCCTCCTGCGCCAGGCCATCGCGCTGGGTGCCGCCGCCGTCATGGTGCTCGGGGCACTCGTTGCCTGGATTGCGGTGCGTGGCGCCTTCCGGCCCATGGATGCGGTCGTGGCATCGGCACGGCGCATCTCCGCAGGCGATACCGACCATCGCCTGCCTGCCTCGAAGGCCGGCACTGAGATCGGCGACCTGAGCGCGGCCATGAACGTGATGATCGACTCCCTGGCCACGGCGATCGACCGCGTGCAGGCCTCGGAGGATCGCCTGCGGGCGTTCGTGTCGGCCGCGTCGCATGAGATCCGCACGCCCCTCACGGTCATCCGCGGCTACGCGGAGATCCTCGGTGTCGGTGAGGGGGAGCGCTCGCCGCAGGAGAAGCGGGCACTCGAGCGCATCAGCGCGGAGACCGTCAGGCTCGACGAGCTGGTGACCGGCCTGCTCGTGCTGGAGCGGAGCAGCGCGCCAACATCGGCGAGCCTCGAGCAGGTGAACGTCGCCGGCATCGCGCGCGACTCCTTCGAGGACCTGCAGGCTCTCGAGCCCGATCGCCCGGTCCGCATCACCAGCTCACCCGAGGCTGATGCCGCCCGGATCAGTGGCGATGTCGAGGGCCTGCGGCAGCTGTTCGCGAACATCGTCCAGAACATCCAGCGTCACACGCCCGCGGGCTCGCCTGTCGACGTCGCGATGTCGGTCCACGACGGGTCGGTGCGCGTGGTCGTCGATGACTCCGGCCCCGGCCTTGTCGAACCCAGCGAGGACGGCGTCGACCGGCCGCGCCGGGATGCCCGTGGCACGGGTGGATTCGGGCTTGGAATGAGCATCATGTCGGCGGTGGTGCAGGCGCACGGCGGCACGCTGGTCTCGCAGCGGAGCCCGGCCGGGGGACTTCGCCTCGTCATCGACCTGCCGCGCGCCGACTGAGCTCGATCCCCATCGGTGGCCGTAACGCAGCCCCATGGCGTTGGTGTCATGATTCATGCCATGCCTACGCACTCTCGACGAGGTGAGTCATGACCGGCTGGCCCGGATCGGCGATGCGCATCGTCGGTCCCGACGTTGACTTGGCCGTTGAGGTGATCTTGGACAGTCAGGGGCGTCGAGTTGACGAGGAGTACGTGAGACGTGCGCTCAATGACGTCGAGGAAGACATCACCCGCCGCGGGTGAGCGTCTCCCAGTTGGCCCGACTCGCACTGGAGCAGTTCATAGACAGTGACACGGAGACCTGACGTCAGAGCATGGATCTGCCGGGTACCTGTGCCTCGTCGTAGGAGTCGCGTGCGTGCGCGTGCACGGGAGTGGTCCCGGGGTGATTCCTGGTGCCGACCTCGGGTCGCTTCGGAGTTGCGCTGAGGACGAGCAGTAGCCCGATGATGATCGCTCGCGTGGAGTAGAAGCCGAGCAGGACAGGCAGCGGGACGAGTACGTCGTACCCACCGGAGACCACGGAAGCGACGGTGACGACGGCGAGCGGCATCAGCAATGCCGAGAGCACATAGGCCCAACCGGCGAGCCGCGGCTGCCAGATCGCGCTGAAGAGGATGCCGGCGATGGCGAGTGTGCCGATAAGGAGCCACCCGCCTCCCCACGGGTCCTCGGCCATTGCGCCGATGCTCATCATGACGTGCAGGGCGACGTCGAGGCCGAGAACGACGATGGCGATGATCCAGGGGATGAAGCGCGCGGGCTCCTGCCGCCCACGGCCCAGCGCGATAGCGGCGACCGTTGCGCTGTAGATCAGGCCGACGCCGACGACCCAGTACATGGACAGTGACATCGTGACCACCTGCCGATCCGGTTCGGGGAGTTCTCGTCTCCTCCACGTTAGGAACGGAACGGGGGCGACGACGCTGCCACGGCTGGTCACAGGGGGACATTGACCGTCCGGTGACCGCCCTACAGGGCGGAGCATTGGGGACGCGGCATGGTGACCCGCGGCGCGGCATCGTCGACCCAGCCGGTGCGGCGGGCGATCATGCAGCATGCGGCGCAGTGGGGTGCTCGCGCTCGCCCTCGTGGTGGGCGCGGCTTTCCTCGTCGCCCCCACGCAAGCCGTGCCGGCGCAGCGCAGTACCGAGCCGGCGTCCGCACCGACCCTTCGCGTGGGCTCCCTCGACCTGCGCCGCTGCGCGGTCCCCCCGCGTGCGTGGTGCGGGACGCTCGAGCGCCCGTGGAACCCGGCGAACCCTGCGCTCGGCACCCTCGATGTCGGCTTCGCCTACGTGCCCGCGCGCTCGGGGCGCTCCGTCGGCACGCTGGTCCCGCACGAGGGCGGCCCCGGCTACAGCACGACTGGCTCGGCGGCATGGTTCGCCGAGATGTACGACGGGCTCCTCGACGACCACGACCTGCTCCTGGTCGACCAGCGAGGTACAGGGCGCTCTGCCCCGATCAGGTGCCGCGCGCTCGACCGTGGCACCGGCTCGCCGGCGCAGGCCGCTGCAGCATGCGGGCGCCAGCTCGGTCCGAGGGCGGGGCTGTACGGCACCGCGCTGGCGGCCGACGACCTCGACGGGGTCCTCGAGGCACTCGGTATCGAGCAGGTGGACATGTACGGCGACTCCTACGGCACCTTCTTCGCCCAGGTGTTCGCTGGTCGACATCCCGATCGCTTGCGCACGCTGGTGCTCGACGGCACCTATCCGGCGTATGGCGAGACCGCCTGGTACCCGACACAGGGGCCTGCCCTGCGCGCCTCGCTGACGAAGGTCTGCGCGCGCAGCGAGATGTGCTCGCGGGAGAAGGGCCTGCCGCTCCCGCTGCTGACGAGGCTGCTTGACCGGCTGCGCGAGAGTCCCGTGCGCGTGCGGGCGCCTGGGGGTGACGGTCGAGTCCATCAGGTCAGGCTCACCCCGGCTGGCGTTGCTGCCGTCGCCTACAACGCCACCTACGCTCCGACGACCTACCGGGAGTTCACCGGTGCCGTGCGTGCCGCGCTCGCGGGCGACCCGCTGCCACTGGGTCGCCTCGCTGCAGAGGTCGAGTTCACCGGCGAGGACCCACCGCCGCCCAAGGAGTACAGCGCAGGCGCGCAGATCGCGGTCTCGTGCCACGACTATCCGCAGCTGTTCGACCTGCAGGCGCCGGTGGAGCAGCGCCGCCAGCAGTATCGCGAGGCGCTCCGGAAGATGCAGGCGACCGATCCGGGCCTATACGCCCCGTTCACGATCACCGAGTACCGGGACTCGGGGTGGGCGACCTTCGGCATGTGCATGCAGTGGCCCGTGCCGGACCCGACGCAGCCCGCCGGCCCCCCGACACCACCGGGTGGCACCTACCCCGACATCCCCACCCTCGTGATCTCTGGAGAGCTCGACACCGTCACCACACCTGCCGAGGGCCAGCTCGCCACTGAGCAGTTCCCCGATGCCCGGCAAGTCGTCATCGACAACACCCTCCACGTGTCCGGGAACGTCGGCCCGACGAGCTGCGGCGCGCGGCTCGTCCGCCACGTCGTCGCCACGGGATCGAATGCGGTCCCCGACGATCTCGCCGCCTGCGCCGACGAGGTGCCGCCCATCCGCGCGGTCGGCAGCTACCCCCGCTCCTACCTGCGTACTCCCCTCCCGCCCGGCGCTCCCGACGATCCGGCGGCACGCGTGGCCGTGACGGCAGTCGCCACGGTTGCCGACGTCATCGACAGGTGGTGGCAGACCTACCTCGACCACGGACGCGGCCTGCGGGGTGGCACGTTTCGCTTCACTGGCGACGAGCCGGTCAGGATGACGCTGAAGGACGTGCGGCTCGTCGACGACCTGCCCGTCAGCGGCACCGCGACCTGGGACCCCTCGACCGGCATGGTGCGCGCGACGCTGCGCGTTCCGAGGAGTCACGGCGTCGACTCCGTCATTGCGTCGTGGAACGCGACGGATGCCGATGCGCAGGCGAGCGTGCGGTTGTCCGGCTCGTCACCGGCCCGTTCGCTGGAGTTCCTCGCACCCTGACGAGGCAAGCACCGCCCGCCGCACCTGCACGACTCCCACCCACCCCGGGGCGCATTCCCAGGGAACTCCCAGACTTGCGCGCTTCCATGCTCCTGAAGGACGAGCCATCAGGAGAGGGGTCGGCATGAGCGGCACAGCAGTGACTCGACGCACGATGCTCGGCTTCATCGGAGCGAGCGCAGCGCTGGTGGCGGGGACGGGCACCGCCCTCGCGCACGGCGACCCCGGACGTGGCCGGGGCCCGGGGCTCGGTGATGGTCCCGGGGTCCAGCCGCGGTCGTCGTCGACCGTGATCCCCTTCGATGGCCCGCACCAGCAGGGGATCATCACGCCAGGCCAGGCGCACCTGTCATTCGCGGCCCTCGACCTGACGACCACGTCGAAGGCCGCCCTCATCGCGCTCATGCGTGAGTGGACGACGGCATCGCGCAGCCTGACCGCCGGCCGTCCGGTGGGGCGCACGGGCGCCGTCGCCGGTGGGCCGGACGCCGTCCCCGAGGACACCGGAGTCGGGCTCGACCTGCCGGCGAGCGGCCTGACCGTCACGCTCGGCTTCGGCCAGTCGCTGTTCCGCACTGGGTCCGGTGCCGATCGCTTCGGCCTGGCGAGCCAGCGGCCGGAGAGCTTCGTTGACCTGCCTGCCTTCCCGGGCGATCGCCTCGATCGCGCGATCAGCCACGGTGACCTGTGCATCCAGGCCTGCGCGGACGATCCGCAGGTGGCCCATCACGCGGTGCGCACGCTGGTGCGGATCGCGGGCGATGTGGCCAGGGTTCGCTGGACTCAGTCCGGCTTCGGCAAGTCCCCCACCGCCCCGCCCGGGACGCCGCGCAACCTGTTCGGCTTCAAGGACGGCACGGCCAACATCGGGTCGGACGAGACGACGGCCCACGACCGCTGGGTCTGGGTGCAGCCCGGGGACGGACCGGCCTGGATGACGGGAGGCACCTATCTCGCCGCGCGCCGGATCGAGATGACGCTGGAGCAGTGGGACGAGGAGACCCTCGCCGACCAGGAGCAGACCTTTGGGCGCACCAAGGGCAATGGGGCACCGTTGAGCGGGGGCGATGAGCGGACTCCACCGAACTTTGCCGCCCGTCGCGTCGACGGTCGCCCGATGATCGACCCGAAGTCCCACGTGTCGCTGGCCAGCCCGGCCAACAACGACGGCCTGCGCATCCTGCGCCGCGGCTACAACTTCCTCGAGGGCACCGATGCCGAGGGCATGCAGGTCGGCGGCCTGTTCTTCATCGGGTTCAACCGCGACCTGCGCACGCAGTTCATTCCGCTGCAGCGACGCCTCTCATCGTCCGATGCGCTCAACGAGTACCTGCGCTACCGCAGCAGTGCTGCGTTCGCGATCCCGCCCGGAGTGCGGTCGGCGGGGGAGTACGTGGGTCAGGGTCTGCTGGAGTCCTGATGCGTTCCATCCGCGCCATGGAGGCAGGGCGCCGGGATCAGGGTGCGGGAGCGAGATCGAATGCGTGGCTGATCGCTGAAGCCAGTTGCCGCTCCTGTGATGGCAGCAGGAAGCCGAGTGGACGGCCCAGGTCACTCCGCGGGATCGTGGTGATGTTGTCGCAGCTGATCACGCTGTCGGCCTCGAGCCCGTTCATCGGCCCGACCGGGACCTCAGTGAGGATGCCGCGGACCCGACTCGTGATCGGCGCGATCGTGACGTACATGAGGACGGGCAGCATCGCCTCGCGGGTGAGCAGGACGACGGGTCGGGTCTTGTCCAGGCGTGCCAGGTAGACCGGGCGCATCAGTCGAGCGAAGGTCTGCGGTCGGCCACCCATGCATGCAGGGCGGCGAGGTCGGCATCGTCAGAGTCGGCGGCGAGGATCTGGGCCTCGCGGGCATACAGGTACTGGCGCAGCTCGCGGCGAAGTGCCGCCTCCACCACGGAGGCACGGCTGGGTGCCAGGCCGGCGGCGATCAGCCCGTCGAGTTCGGTGACCATCTCATCGGGCAGGCGAACGGCAATCTGGATGGACATGCAGTGAGAATACCAAAATGGGATGCATAACGGTAGCATCGTGAGCAGCCGGCACGGAGGGGAGACGTATATCGAATCGGATATAATTCTGAGCGTGGACGCATCCGCCGTCATCAAAGAGGTTCGGACGCGGGCTGGCCTTACGCAGGCCCAGCTCGCGCACGCGGCTGGCACCTCGCAGCCGACCCTGGCGGCGTACGAGTCGGGTGCGAAGTCGCCCTCCGTGCGCACCCTCGATCGCATCGCTCGTGCGGCCGGCTCATCGCTCGAGGTTGTTGTCCGACCAGCTCCCGCCGCCCGCGGTCAGTTGCTGGCCGACCTGCGACGCCGCGCACAGGAGATCCGCGACGCTGCGCGTCAGCGACGAATACGCAATGTGCGCGTATTCGGCTCTGCGGCCCGCGGCGAGGAGAACGCCGTCTCTGACGTCGACCTGCTTGTCGACTTCGATGCTGCGCGATACGGAGTTCTCCCGCTGGCCGCCTTCGCGCATGAGGTGTCAGCCATCATCGGGCGTGACGTCGATGCCACCACTGTGGGGCTGCTGACTGCAGATGTGCGGGAGCGTGCCCTTGTGGAGGCCGTGCCGCTGTGACACGGAGTATTGCTGAACGACGCGACGACATCCTCCAGGCCATCACGCATGCGCGTATCGCCGACGGGCCAATCAGCGGTTAGGGGCGCCGGATCCCAGGCCCTGCGGCATGCTGCCGCCATGGGCAGACGCATCCTCATCACCGGTGGGTCCCGCGGTATCGGTGCCGCAATCTCGCGGCGGTTCGCCGAGCTCGGCGATCACGTGGCTGTCAACTACGCCGTGCGGCGTGACGCTGCCGAGGCACTCGTCGCGGAGCTGCCTGGCGAGGGCCACGTCGCTGTTGCCGGTGACCTGCGCGATCCGGCGGCCGTGCAGACGATGGTCGACCAGGCCGCGGGCGCGCTCGGCGGCATCGACGTCCTGGTCAACAACGCGGGCGTCTTCTTCGCCCACCACGTCACCGAGGTGAGCTACGAGGAGTGGCAGCAGGCGTGGGCAGACACCCTGGGCACCAACCTCATCGGTGCAGCTAACGCGACCTACTGCGCCGTGCGCCACATGCCGACCGACGGCTCCGCGCGCATCGTGAACGTCGGCTCGCGCGGGGCGTTCCGGGGCGAGCCGAAGGCACCGGCCTACGGGGCCTCGAAGGCCGCGCTCGCGGCATTCGGACAGTCGATGGCCAAGGAACTCGGCTCCCTTGGCATCGGGGTCGCGACTGTGGCGCCCGGCTTCGTCGAGACGGAGATGGCGGCGGGCTACCTCGACGGGCCCGAGGGTGCAGCGCGCAAGGCCGAGAGCCCGTTCAACCGCGTGGCCACACCCGAGGAGGTGGCCGAGGCGGTCGTCTACCTTGCCTCGCCCGGGGCACAGTGGGCATCGGGCTCGATCCTCGATCTCAACGGCGCGTCCTACCTGCGGATGTAGAGCGCCTGTAGGAGCAGCGCTACTCCGGGTCGGGGCCGAACGGGCGGACCTCCTGCGGCCAGCCGCACGCGACCGCGATCTTCCCCGCCCACATCCGCGCCTGCTCCTCGTCGGCCACGTCGACGATGGTGAGTCCGCCGAGGTACTCCGCCGTCCGCGCATAAGGTCCGCTGCGGAACTCCAGAGAGCCGCTCGTTGCGTCAGCCGAGAAGGCCGTGTCGAGGTCCTCGTCGAGTCCGCCGGCGAACACAAGCACGCCGGCCTGTCGCATCTCCGCGACGACCGCCCATGCGAGCGGTCCCCGGGAGGCGAACCACTCCTCGGAGTGATCGCCGACCCACTGCTGGTTGAAGAAGATGATGTAGTGCGCCACGGCCAGCCTCTCGTCGGAATGGTGAGCAGCCTAGGCGTGTGGAACCCGGACAACGCCCGTTGCCTCGTGGATCACGTCGACGGTGACGGACGACGCATCCACCATGTGGGCGGACAGCCCTCAATGTCGAGCACATGTGACTCGGTGAACCCGCGCCGGGCGTAGAAGGCCTTGTTGGCCGTCGTCGAGGTGTCCAGCCAGCAGTCCCACCCGTCGGAGTCGATGGCGGCGAAGCCGGGCTCCAGCACGGCCGTCGCCAGTCCGCGGCCCTGCACGTCCGGATGCGTGGCCAGCGCGCCGAGGTACCAGTGCGGGCGCGCGGGCTCGACGCCCGCGAGGGCGGAGTCGTACACGTCGAGCCGACGTGACACCTCCTCACCGGCGAACTCCCGGAAGGCGGCCCACCGCTCGTCGTGGTCGTCGTCCCGTGGCGTGTGGACGTCCCATCGATCCCACATCGCCACGGTCCGGCACTCGTCGGCGACCCAGGTGGTCCCCCGACGGATACGCGGTACCAGGAGCGCAGTGGCGAATGCGCGCCGCGCGGCCATGTCGTCAGCACCGAGGATGAACGTCCATGCAGGATCGCCGGCGAACGCGAGGGCAACAGTGTCGGCGATCGCCTCGATGTCCGCGGGTGTCGCGAGCCGGACATTCGTCACGGGATCGACTGTAGGGCAGCACTCCAAGGGGCGGGCATCTCGCGCGGCCCAGGTTCGCGTGCCCGTTCCTTGCCTTGGATGCCGACGGGTCGTAGGTTCCGAGGCATGGTCGACAAGAAGACGTCCGGATGGCTCCCCTTCGCTTCCGCCGTCATCTTCTTC
>Ga0129333_10000285_pt1 | contig 38254 bp, 17 predicted proteins | sample CPB6_08_DNA_FD_94474 | JGI IMG/M metagenome (GOLD analysis project Ga0129333, IMG submission 94474) | Freshwater to marine salinity gradient microbial communities from Chesapeake Bay, USA - CPBay_Sum_0.6_0.8_DNA | ecosystem: Environmental > Aquatic > Marine > Coastal | place: USA: Chesapeake... | reverse complement strand
TCTAATATTTTGATTACGTTTTTCAATATTGATTATTCGAACAAAACTATTAGTAACAGCAGCAGTAAAATAAGCAAAAGGATTGTTCGATTTGGCTTCATTAAATTGTAGTCCTACCTGTGTAAGTTGTAATATGGCCTGTGCTCGCATCTCATCATTGTAGGTATAGCCACGAACGTTGCCACGGGTAGCATAACGTTCACATAATTTAATATACATACGAGCTAGAGTGTTGGTTATTTGTCCATGATCTTTGCTAAATTTACCGCTTTTTACTCCACCCTTCCAATGACTTTTTCCAACGCATATTAATTCATCGTTTTCATCAAATTTCCAGTGTTGAAATGGTGGAAAGTTTACACGATCATGTCCATCTGCTTCAGTTTTTTGATTCTTTTTTCGTGTTTTATTCACAGGAATATGTTCATAAGTCATTATTCTAAATACAATATCTGTTTTAGCTATTTTTTTATAGTCAACTTCACATTCTGCTAATTTAATCTTTTCACCAGCTTCACGTCTACGAGCATAATCCTCATCACCCATTCTTTTGGCACGATTACGTTTGGCCTCTGCTATGGTTCTAATGTTGATTTTTTCTAAACTATAAAGAATTAAATCATACTGATTATATTCTGGTTTGCTATAACTGGAATATGTGTTTTTACTCTTGTGTATTTCTTCCAATAAATCTTTGTTATTAAGATAGTTAACGCTCATTAAATATTCCTCTCCTGTTATTAGTATAAACTACGCACATAACAAAGTCAAATAAATATTTGCCAAAGGGGAATAAAATGTCATTCTTAAGAAATTTAGCCACAGCCGCTGTGGCAGGAGCAGCAACCGCAGCAGCAGCCAGTGCCATAGGAGCAGGTGCCAGCGGGTTGATGAGTGCTTTACGCAGTAAAAATTTACCGTTAAATGCAGAAAGTTTCTCTCCCAAAGAGGTAGCCACTGCTCAAAGTGGTTCAGATGGTGATCCTAAGGATTGGCGTGTTAGACTTGGATTCCCCAGTAGTGTTATGCCATATGTTTCAAGTAACTTATTTAAGCCTTTGCGTGATTCAGGAGGGTTAATCTTTCCCTACACTCCAACTATTACTATAAGTAGTCAAGCAAATTATACTGAAACTCCCCTTACACATCATAATTTTCAATTTGTTAGCTATCAAGGTAGTAGAGTCAGTGAAATCAGTGTATCTGGTGATTTCTTTGTAGAAGATGCTGTGCAGGCTCAATATTGGTTGTCAGTGGTTCATTTTCTGCGTAGTGCAACAAAAATGTTCACAGGTGACAGTAGTCTCGCTGGTAACCCTCCCATAATTTTATACTTTAATGCATATGGTGACTATGTTTTTAAGGATGTACCTGTGGTGGTTAAAAGTTTTAGTATGACACTACCTAAAGAAGTTGATTATATCACCACAAATATAGAAAATCCTCCAAGCAAAGCAGGTGGCGGATTTGGTGCTGGAGATCCTACAAACGCTATATCTGATATGGCCAACAAGATAGCAGGCGTTACCAGTGCAGCAGGTCTTACTCAAGCAGCTAATACTTTAAGAAATGTAGGCAATGTAGCTAATCTAATAAGTGGAGGTTTAAGCATGACTAAGCCTAAGAGTATTGGTAGTACTGGGTCAACATCGAGTTCAGATGATAGCCATGTTCCTACTCAAAGTACACTCAATGTTAGTTTATTACCAGTTTACAGCAGAACAAGAATACGCAAATTTAATCTTGAAACGTTTATAAATGGTGGTTATGTAAAGGATGGATTTATCTAATGGCCAAATATAGCCCAACAAGTCCCTATGTGGAAACTCCGGTAACTAATAATTACTTGGATATATTAAGTATTAGACCAGTTAGTGCTGAATCTGATGATTATTTGTACACTATAGAAAGTCAATATACTTTTAGACCAGATTTATTGGCTTATGATCTTTATGGAAGCCATAACTTATGGTGGGTTTTTATTCAACGTAACTTAAATGTATTACAGGATCCTATATTTGATTTTATTCCAGGCACTCAAATATATTTGCCAAAGAAAAGTAGTTTATTCAAAGTATTAGGAGCCTAAGATGCCAACACTTAAAAATCTCGTCAAAGCCACAGCAGCCGTAAGTGTAGCCAATGCCGTAGCAGGAGCATTTAATAAAAATGGTGTAGTAGATGGATTAAAAAATGCAGCACAAAATCTTGGGGGTCAATTAGATAAACTTAAACAAATACCTAATCTTGATCCCAGTCAAATATTGAATAAGATTCCTGGGCAAAGTGTTAATCCACTTGCAGCAGGTATAATTGGTGGTGTTATAAAAACAGAAAGAGCCAAATTATTAAGCAATCTTGATGAAGAAAATGTAGTTGAATTTGAAGCTAATGAATTACCCCTACGCAATATTTTGTCTAACTATGCAGTGGTAAATTATTTTTGGACTATGAGTGTGCTGACACCGTTTCAAATAAATTTTCCAGATGAAACATATAAGAAGGGTGATATTGGTGACATAATTTTTCAAAGTGCAGGTGGTAATCCTGAAAATCGCGTGGGACTTAAGGCCTATGCCAGTCCTAACTTAGGTGACATAGATCGCAATCCTCCAGATTATAATCCTGAAGGTAAATTTGATTTTTTTATAGATAATGTAAGAATAAAAAGTGTCATTGGTATGGATGCCCAAACAAAAAATACTAATGCTACTACAATGAGTTTTAATATTCTTGAACCAAATAGCTTTGGTATGTTCTTCCAATCTTTACAAATGGCAGCTGCTAATAACGGTTATGAAAATTGGGTAGTTATGCCTGTACTTTTAACTCTACAATTTAAAGGGCATTATAGTGCAGATACACAAAATATTGATTATGCTGTAACCAAACGTCATTTTCCTATAAGGATCACTAATATTAATCTACGTGTAACTGAACGTGGTAGTTTATATGAATGTGAAGCAGTAGCTTGGAATGATCAAGCCTATAGTGATACTGTAAGTTCAATACCTGTGGATATTACCTGTGAAGGTAGTACAGTACAACAAATGATACAGGATGGTCCAATGAGTGTTCAAAGTATACTTAATGATGCGCTCGTAGAACAAGCTATAAAAAATAAAATATCTATTCCTGATCGTATAGTATTTTTGTTTCCCACAGATACATCAACTGGCAAAGGTGATACAACAGATGATAGTAGTAGTCCTAAAGGTGCTACAGCCAATCCTAATGTTAAAAAGAATGACAAATTATTCAAACAATTAGGTTTAGAGTTAAGTAGTGACGGATACAATTTAGTACAAAAAGCCAATGTCAATCCTGTAGGTAAGGCTAGTATTGGTTTTACAGATAGACGTAAAGCACAGGGTATATTTGGTAAAGAGGGTGTTTCTTACGATGAAAAAACTAAGGTTTTAAAACGTGGTAGAATTGAACTTACATCTAATAAGGGTTTGGCCACATTTAAACAAGGAACATTAATACCTACAATATTGAATGAAGTATTATCCAGTAGCAGTTATGGAATAAGTGCTTTAGATCCTGCCAACATTAGTAAAGAAGGAAAAATTCAATGGTATAAAATTAGCAGTCAAGTTTATGTTTTGGACACTGATGAAAATGTTGGTAAATTAGGACGTAATCCATATCTTACAGTATTTAGAATAATACCATTTGAAGTGCAACATAGTCAATTTATTAGTCCAGAGACAAAGCCAAGTGGTGTAGGTGAGCTCAAGAAAACATCATTAAAAGAATACAATTACTATTATAGTGGTAAAAATACTGAAATCTTAGATTTTCAAATAAAATTTAACACAACATTTTACACATCTATGAGCAGTGATGCTGGCAAAAATAACCAAGATGCTGTACAAAGAGATAAAAATGCTACAGTAGCTACACCTACAAGTCCAGTCGTAGTAAACGGTAAAGTTACACAATTTAGAAGAAAAGCAGATGGTACCTTATATGATGCTAAGGATGAATATAATCAAGGCAAACATGGTAATGTAAACATAAATGATTCTGCCACAAAAGTGTTGATTAATACAGATCGTACAAAAATTAAGAAAACTGGAGGGGGTATTTTTCCAGATGATCCTGCTACACTGATAACCAAGCAATTTATGGAAAGCATAAGCAAAGGTGCTGATATGATTACTGTTAATATGAAAATTTTAGGTGATCCTTTTTTCCTTGGTGACAGTGGTATAGGTAATTTTACTGAAAAAGGTACAAGCAATAAAAATATTAACAAGAGTGGAGCCATTAATAATGAACGTTCTGAAGTTTACATTACAATAAATTTTAGAAATCCCATAGATATTAATGGTAATTTATATGATTTTCCTAATGAAAAAATTGTACCACAGATCAGTGGACTATACAAAGTTAATATGTTAGAAAGTATGTTTGATAGAGGTATGTTTTCTCAAGATTTGGAGCTAACACGTATGCCCAATTATGATTCTGTTTCACCTGGGGGTACTGGGGCTACCAGTGGTGAAAATGCTGTTGATTTCGCACCACCAACTACTACACCTACAGTGCTTGAAACTCCTCAAGATTCTGACAGTGCAAGAACTATACAAGATGCAGAATAATGAGTGAGCTTAACAGATCAAGTTTAGACTATGTAGGACAAACAAAAGAAGATGGACTCATTTTGGCTGTTGTAGTGAGTCATCTTGATCCTAACTACATGGGTGCCTTACAAGTAGAAAAATTACGTGAAGTAGGTAATGATAGAGAACGTACGGGACAATTAGCAACTGTACAATATTGTAGCCCATTCATAGGTAGTACCAGCGAAATTTTCAATAACAAAACTAATGATTACAACGGTACTCAAAAAAGTTATGGTTTTTGGATGGTACCTCCAGATGTTGGTACCACAGTAGTTTGTTTCTTTGTTGACGGTGATCCATCAAGAGGTTATTACTTAGGCAGTATTCAAACTAAGGATGCTAATTTTATGATACCTGGTATGGCATCAACCATTTATCATGAAGACGGAATTGAGGAACGTGTTCCAGTAGCAGAATATAATAAAAAAGCTGATCTGTTGATATGCCAAGATACAACAAGAATTAAGAAACCACAACATCCTTTTACTCTCACTCTACAGGCACAAGGTTTATTAAAGGATGATATTAGAGGTATAACAACCAGTAGTGCTCGTAGAGAATGGCCCAGTGCTGTATTTGGTATTAGCACACCAGGTCCAATAGACAAAAGTGGTCCCATAGGCAAGGTTGGCAAGTATGAAAGTAAGGCCAAAATGCCTGTGAGTAGATTAGGTGGTAGTACTTTTGTTATGGACGATGGTGATGATAAGTTTATACGCCGTAAAAATGCCAGTGAAGGCCCACCAGATTATGCTGCTGTAGAAGATGATGAAACAGATGGTGACTATAAAATACCCCATAATGAACTCATACGCATACGTACTCGAACAGGTCATCAAATATTATTACATAATAGTGAAGATTTAATTTATATAGGTAATGCTCGTGGTACTACATGGATAGAATTAACCAGTGATGGTAAGATGGATATCTATTGTGAAGATAGTATAAATGTTCATACTAAAAACGATTTTAATTTATATGCCGATCGTGATATTAATATGGAAGCAGGACGTAATTTTAATATCAAAGTAAAAGAAGAAATGCACACTCAAGTGGGCAAAGATAATATTTTAATTATTGATCAAAACCAAAAAATTCATATAAAACAAAATAAAGATGAAACTGTGGACGGTAATAGCCTATACAACATTATTGGTAATTATGATACAAATGTTGGTGGTCATATTTTTGAGACAAGTGGTGATAATAATGAAACCAGATCAGGATCAGCTATAATTGAAACCGCTCCTGTAATACATATGAATGGTCCAGAGGCTGCAACTGCTGCTTTGGCTACTAAACCACAAGAATTAAAGACCCACAGTGTACCTGATCAAGAAGGAAGCGAACTGTTTAAAACTATTGTACGTAGAGTGCCTATAAAAGAACCATGGCCAGGTCACGAAAATCTTTCACCTGAGGATTATAAACCAGATAAAACAGATCGTGATATAGATGGTAGATATGAAGGTAATAGTGAAAGTATACTAATAACACCTTCATTCTTTAAGAAATATACTACTAAGTACGACACATTTTCAAAGGTTAAATCATGAGTATACAACGATTATATGAAACTACCACAGTAAAAAGCTTGATGCCTAAGGATCAACCACCTTTACCACGTACCTATAGGGGGTTTAGTAGTAATAATAGTTATAGTGAAAATTTTACGTTGTATGATTTAAGTTTGATCAAACAGGATTTACTTAATCATTTTAATATTAGACAGGGAGAAAAATTAAGTGATCCTACATTTGGTACCATAATATGGGATATTATTTTTGAACCTTTAACTGAAGATATAAAAAGAATACTTTTGGAAAATGTAACACAGATAATAAATTACGATCCAAGAGTTAGAGCTGATAACATTATTGTAACTGCCTATGCTACAGGCATACAAATCGAGTGTGAATTAACCTATTTGCCATATAATATTAGTGAAAATTTACAGTTCAGATTTGATCAAAGCTTGGGCTTGATTGGTTAAAGTAGCAGTTAAAAGGCTGCAATAAATAAAGAATAAGGATAGTTTATGTCATCAACTGATAGACAAAATAGGTTACTGGTAGCGGAAGATTGGAAGCGCATCTATCAAAGCTTCAAAAACGCTGATTTTACCAGTTACGACTTTGAGAATCTACGTAGGGTAATGATCAATTACCTTAGAGAAAACTATCCTGAAGATTTCAACGATTATGTAGAAAGTAGTGAATATCTTGCTTTAATAGATATGATAGCTTTTCTTGGTCAAAGTTTTGCTTTTCGTGTAGATCTTAATGCCAGAGAAAATTTCCTTGAATTAGCTGAACGTAGAGAAAGCATACTTCGTTTGGCCAGAACATTAAGCTATAATGCAAAACGTAATAAACCTGCAAATGGATTGCTTAAATGGGAAAGCATAAGCACTACAGAAGATATTATAGATAGTAATGGTAGAAATATCAGTAATACAGAAATTATATGGAATGACCCCAGTAATGCTAATTGGCAGGATCAATTTATAAGAATAGTAAATGCTGCTCTACCTATTACAGCTCAATGGGGCAGTCCAGATAGCAGTGCTGAAATTAATAATATACCCACACAGCAGTATAGATTGCAAAGTATTGGAACAAGCGTGCCTGTATATGGGTTCACTAAACCTGTTGATGGACGTAATGTAAATTTTGAAATAGCCAGTACAATAATAAAGGATGGATCAATAGTAGAGGAGCCACCATTGGCAGGTAGAAGACTAAGTTTTCTTTATAGAGATGATGGTCGAGGAGCAGCCAGCAATAGTAACGGTTTCTTTTTACACTTTAGACAAGGTAGTCTTAATACAGGTACATTTAATTTAACACAGCCAACAACAAATGAAATAGTAGACATTGACGCTATTAATATTAATAATTCGGACGTGTGGCTTTATAGACTTAATGCTAATGGTGTTGAAAGTGAATATTGGGAGCAAGTTCCCAATTTTGAGGCAAACAACATTATCTATAATAGTTTAAGGAAAGATATTAGAAATATCTATAATGTTGTAACACGTACCAATGATAGAATAAGTCTAATATTTGGAGATGGGGTATTTGGAAATATACCAGCAGGACAATTTAGAATATATTACAGAGTAAGTAATGGTCAGTCATATACAATAAATCCAAAAGATTTACGTAATGTAAGCATTGATATAGGGTATCTATCAAATACAGGACAGTTAGAGAATATGACCATCACAATGAGTCTACAAGTCAGTGTATCTAATAGCAGTCCAAGTGAAACCGATGATGAAATTAAGAATAAAGCACCAGCTACTTATTATACACAGAATAGAATGATAACTGCTGAGGACTATAATATTAGCCCTCTAAGTGTAGATCAAGATGTTCTTAAAGTAAAAGCAGTGAACAGAACTAGTAGTGGTATCAGCAGATATTTTGACTTAATTGATCCAACTGGCAAATACAGTAGTGTAAATCTTTTTAGTGATGATGGAATATTATATAAAGAAGAATACAATGAAAGTTTTAGATTTAGCTATAGAAATAGAATAGATATATTAGGTATTGTTACTAATCAAATTTTACCTTTTTTACAGAATACAAACTTACGTAATTTTTATTATGCAAGATTTGGCAAACAAGATGTTGGAACAATTTTTAATATTCGTTGGTTTAAAAATAGTGAGAGCTATAATCAAAGTACAGGCAAGTTCAAAGATAACAGTAATCAAGTTATAGGAAATACAAGCACTATTTTAAGACATCTTGAGTCAAATGCATTGATAAAATTTGTAGCTCCATCAGGTAAACTATTCAATAAAAATCGTAATAATGTTTTGGTTAATGTTACTGAAAATATACCTAACACTGTAAGTTATCTATGGGCCAAAGTAGTTAGTTTAGATAATAACGGTTTAGGAACAGGAACAGGAGAATTAACCAATGGGACTGGCGCTGTAGTTCTTAACCAACCAATTCCAGAAGGAGCTATTGTGGATAGTATCATTCCACGATGGAGAACTAGCTTAGATACTGAAACTATAGAAATAATCAGCGAATTAATTTATGCAAATAAGCAATTTGGTCTACGCTATGATATAGATAGTAAAGAATGGAAAATTGTTTTTGATGTTAATCTTAATTTAACTGAAACATTTAGTATAGGTAGTGCAGGTGATATTAGTAATCAAAAATTAGATAGCAGTTGGATGATAAGTTTTACAACAGATAGTGAATTTTATACAGTAACATCACGTAATACTCGTTATATTTTTGAAAGTGATAAAAAAATTAGATTTTATTTTGAAAAATCTAATAAAGTATACGATACCAAAACTAATAAAATTATTAAAGATAGAATCAGTTTACTAAACATCAATACTAATCCTAATAATACAGGTATAATAAATTACAACTTAGACTGGGAAGTTACAGATGAATATATAGGGACTGATGGGTATGTTGATACAAGAAAGGTTGAAATCAGTTTTTTTGATGAAAATGATGATAATATTGTAGATGATCCAGAATTATTTGATGTAATTATAAAACCAAGTTATAGTTTTTGGAATATTACTCAAAGTTATTCTTTAGATAACCTTGTGCTGTATAAAAATTACATCTATAAATCATTAGTCAATGCCAATGTTGGCAATATTCCTGATGAAACTCCTCAAGATTGGGTCATCATCTTAGATAATTTTATTATTTTAGAAAAATATGAAACAGAAACTGGGCAATATGACTATAGATATAAAAGTATAATTAAAGATAACGGACAAAATCAAGTAAATGTAGTTAAGGACATGAGTTATTCTCAACCTTATGAAATTGATGGGACATATGTGTATGCTTTAGAAACAAGTACATTATTCAAATATAATGTATTATTAGGTAAATTTATGGCTAATCTTGATTATAAAGTACTTGAAGGAAGAGATAATCTAAAGTTTCAATACAGTCATAGTGCAGATTATGAAGCTCGTATAGATCCTGGCCAAAGTAATTTGATGGATTTATATGTATTAACAAAACAATATGATATCAATTTTAGACAATGGTTAAATGGTGCTATTCTTGATGAACCTATGCCACCAAGTAGTGATCAATTATTCCTAACATTGAGCACAGATTTAAATGCTATAAAGGCTATGAGTGATGAAGTTATATATCACCCCGTCAAGTATAAGGTATTATTTGGTAGTAAAGCTATACCAAGTTTAAGAGCATCATTTAAAATTATTAAAAATATAGAACAAATTATTAGTGATAATGAAATAAAAAGTCGTGTGTTAAATTCAATAAACGAATTTTTTAGTTTAGATAATTGGGATTTTGGTGATAGTTTTTATTTTAGTGAGCTGGTAGCTTACATTATGAATAGAACTGCACCTTTTCTTGTTAATATTGTAATAGTTCCAAGGTCTGAGCAATTAGCCTTTGGATCTTTATTTGAAATTAAAGCTGAAAATGATCAAATTTTTATAAATGGTGCTACTACTGATGATATTGAAGTAATAGAAACATTAACAGCAAGTTCTTTGACCTCTGGAACATTAAATTATGAGAATAATATTGTGTCACAACAGGTAATAATTAGTAAAACAGGATATAACTAATGTCTGAAGAATACGGAGTTCCTATTGATAACAAAGGTAAGAGAAAAAGTGAAAGCTTTTTGCCTCGTTATTTTAGAACAGATACCAATAAAAAGTTTTTATCTGGAACACTTGATCCCTTAATTCAAAACGGAACGGCACGTAGGTTAAATGGTTTCATAGGTAGAAAAAACAGTAAAGCATCTAAAGGTGATGATATATTCCTAAAGGAAATTACAGAAGATAGGAATAATTATCAGCTTGAACCTTGTCTAATGGCTGAGGATACTTTAGGCAATACCAGTTTTTTTAAAGATTATATAGATTATATTAATAGTATCAGTGTATTAGGTGGTCTTACAGAAAATCATCAACGGCTTAATAAACAAGAATTTTATAGTTGGGATCCGCATATTGATTGGGATAAATTTGTTAATTATCTACAATATTACTGGTTGCCATATGGGCCTGAAACTATTCCAATTAGAGGACAAAAAACATTAGATACCACCAGTACTTACAACATACAAGTTGTGGATGAAGGTGATAATTTTGCTTACTTGTTTACTCCAGATGCATTAACACGCAACCCTGATTTAAGATTATACAGAGGGCAAACATATAGATTTGAAATTAATAGCCCTGACCATCCTTTTGCAGTAAAAACAGCCAAAGTTAGCAGTGCTACACCTAAGTTCAGAGGCTCAACTACGTTTAACTATGCACAACATGGAAAAAATAATTTTAGCTTAGATATATTAACTGATAATGATATTATAGATAATTTCCTTGTAGAAGTTTACATTGATGGAAATAAAATACCCCAAGATAAATTTACAACATATATTAATGCCAATAGGAAAAAAGTTTTACAATTAGAAAAAGATATAACATTAGGTCAAGTAGTTGTAGTTGACTTTTTTATTAAGAGAATTAACGACGAATACAGATATCTTGATGGTATAAAAACTTTTGAATATGTCAATGGTGTATTAAAAGAAACAAAAAATTTTAATGTCAAACATGGTATTTTAGAATTTACAGTTGGTACACGTACACCTGATATTTTGTATTATGTAAGTGAAAACGATGCTAATACATCTGGTATTTTTAAAATTTTTGACATAGATGAAAATAGTATTATCAATGTAGATGAAGAAATTATTGGCAAAAAAGACTTCGTAAGCAATGGTTTAAAATTATCTAATGGCATGAAAATACGCTTTAGAGGTTTAGTTTTTCCAGAATATTATAGAGACAAAGACTTTTACGTAGAAGGTGTTGGAGAAGGTATTAGTCTTATTGACGAAACTACATTAGAAGTAGTAAATGATATAGCCTACAACGTGGACGTAAATTTTGATGTTACAGGATTTGATGAATTAGCATTTAACAACATAAAATATGCTGCATTAGATAAAGATTACATTGTTATAAACAGAAGCAGCAAGGATAGAAATTCTTGGAGTAGATATAATCGTTGGTTTCACAAGGATATAATTGAAACCACTGCCAAGGTATTAGGTAAAACTCCAGTATTTGATCAGGATAAAAGAGCCTTACGACCTATTATTGAGTTTAAGCCTAATATACGTTTGTTTAACTTCGGTAATAGGAGCAAACCAAACATTGATCTTGTTGATGATTTTACCACAGATGTGTTTAGTATTATTGAAGGTAGTCCAGGGTATAATGTAGATGGAGTGCCATTATTGACTGGTCATAGGGTATTGTTTACTGGTGATAACGACATCTATGTAAAAAATAAAATTTTCAAAGTAGAATTTATAGATTTATATGATGAAAAAACTGGTATAACCAAACGTGTAATTCATTTAAACAGAGAACAAGACAGTGATCCTGAACAAGATCAAACAGTATTAATATTATCAGGAACTCAATACACCGGTAAAATGATGTGGTTTGATGGTAATTCTTGGACTTTAGGACAAAATAAAACACAAATTAATCAACAGCCATTGTTTGAATTGTTTGATGATGAACATATTAAATTGACTGATAACTCAAAATATGATTCAAGTACATTTAAAGGTACAAAATTATTTTCATATAAGGTTGGAACAGGGACTATAGATAAAGAATTAGGTTTTCCTTTAACCTACAGAAATATTAATAATATAGGTGATATTGTATTTGATTTTAATCTTATTAATGATACTTTTAAATATAAAATTGATATTACAGTTATAGACGATATTATTGCTAACAAATACTTAGAATTTTATACTATAAATCAAACTAAGGCATTGATTAATGGATGGACTGTAAATCATATTGATATAGTGCAACCTATTGTTAGAATTTATAAAAATGAATACTACTCAAAAAACGGCCAACAAGTTTTAAAAGTAAATGATTTTTCCTTAGATGTTTATGATGATTACAATAATCTTGAAGATTTAAAGATAAAAGTTTTTGTCAATGGTGAAAGATTATTAGATAGTGATATAAAAGAAATTTATAATGGAGTATTATATAAACAAGTAGTACTAAAAAATGACATAGTTGAAAACGACATTGTTACTATAAAATGTTATTCTAAACGGGCTAAAAATAGTAATGGCCATTATGATTTTCCTATAAACTTTCAAAATAATCCTTTAAATTATAATTTACAAAGTTTTACCTTAGGGGAAGTCATAGATCATGTTGATAGTATTATTGATAACATACAAAACTTTGATGGAGTCTATCCAGGACCATGTAATTTAAGAGATATAGGTAGTTTAAGTAATTATGGAACCAAGTTTGTACAACATAGTGGTAGTTTAAATTTACCATTATATCATTTCACAGACAAAAAAGCAAATATTTTTAAAGCTTTAGAAATGTCTATGAATGATTATAATAAATTTAAGCGTTCATTTATATTTAATAGTCAATATCTTGAAGAAGGTATGAGCGTAAAAAATGCTACAGACTTGTTATTACAGAATTTAAATCTTAGTAAAACTAAAAGTATGCCATATTATTTTAGTGATATGTTAGCATATAGTGGTCATGTACATACTCAATTCAAAATTAAAGAATTTGTTCAGCAAAGTTTTCCATTATCAAAAATTTTTAACCTTAAAAAACTTAGTACTCAAGCCACATACATATATGTTAATCAAAATCAACTGTTACATGAGCGTGATTATGTGTTTACAGATGATGGATTTATTAATGTATTGGTAAAATTGACAGAAAACGACATAGTTGATCTGTACGAGTATGATAGCACAGATGGATGCTTTGTGCCACCAACACCTACAAGTCTGGGCCTATATCCTAAATATGAACCACGCAAGTACCTTGATACTACTTTGCTTGAACCACAACATGTTATACAGGGTCATGATGGTAGTATAGTATTAGCATTTAATGATTTTAGAGACGATTTAATATTAGAAATAGAAAAACGTATATTCAACAACATAAAAGTTGAATATGATCCAAAAGTCTTTGATTTATATGATTTTATACCTGGATCAAATCGTAAAACCGATTACACTCTTGATGAATTTAACAAACTATTAGGTCCTAATTTTTTCCAATGGACAAGACTTATTGATCAAGATTATACCAAAACACAAATATATCTTAAATCCAACCCATTTACCTATAATTATAGTGAAGTACAAAGTTTTGATTTTACTACTTTACCAGGTTTTTGGAGAGGTATTTATAGATGGTACTATGATACTGATCGCATACATATTTGTCCTTGGGAGAGTTTAGGATTTACAATTAAACCTAAATGGTGGGATAATGTATATGGTCCTGCTCCCTATACCAGTGATAACTTGATTTTATGGCAGGATCTTGCAGAAGGGCGTATTAGATATCCTGATAAGCCTGTTATAGTAGCAAAATTTGTAAAACCAGTATTAGAGAATATACCTACCAATGCAGGTGGCGGATTATTAAATCCTATAGAAGCCAGTCTTGCTACTGGTTTATTCAATGCACGTACAGAAAAGAATTATGTATTTGGTGATGTTAGTCCAGTAGAAAATGCTTGGCGTAGAAGTAGTTACTATCCTTTTGCAATTTTACGTACTTTGTTATTGATGAATCCTACACGCATGTTTGGACTATGTTTTGATCGTTCACGAATTATCAAAAACCCATGTGATCAATATGTATATAAAGAAACAGGATTACATCTAAAACTTAAAGATTTAGTTATAACAAGTACACCAAAAGATACAAAGCGTATCCAAACTGCTGGTTTAGTTAATTATATTGTAGATTATTTGATATCTGATAAGAATATAGCCTATGAAAATTATAAAGATATACTAACAAAATTAACCAATAAGTTAAGTCATAGATTAAGTGGATTTAGTAGTAAAGATAAATTTAACTTGATATTAGATAGTAGAAGTGTTAATAGCAAATCTGGTGTGTTTATTCCACAAGAAAATTATAAGATATTTCTTAATACAAGTTCACCTACTAAGAAATTATTTTACAGTGGTGTAATAATTACTAAACTACTAACAAGATATGGATTAGGTTATGAAATAAAAGGGTACAGCCAAGCAGAACCATACTTTAAATATTATCTCTATAATCAACCTGGTTATGAAATTAATGTTGGTGGTATTAGTGAGTCATTTATAAACTGGGAAGTCAATCAAAAGTATATTGCAGGTAACATACTCAAAATTGGTGAATTTTATTATAGAGTAAAAATTAGCCATACAAGTTCAACAAATGTTGATTATACATTATTACAAAAACTTCCTGCATTACCAGTAGTAGGAGGTATTAATGCTAACATACGAACCAGTTTTGATCCTTTGGTACAAACATTAAATTATGGAACAGTATTGTTTTCCATACAGGAAGTTGTAGATTTTATCTTAGGATATGATGCATACCTTAAAGACCAAGGATTTGTTTTTGATACCTTTTTACAAGATTTAAATTCTATTGCTAATTGGGAAACCAGTGTTAAAGAATTTTTATTTTGGAATACACAAAACTGGGGAGCTGGTAAAGAAACTTATGTAGAGTGGGAACCACAAACGTTATTTCAAGAAAATGACATTGTTATGTACAACAATGAATTTTACAGATCAAGAAGTAGACATGTAACCTCTACAATATTTGACCCTACAGAATACACTTTTTTAGATAGTATAGATACTGAAGGAGCCAGTGCTATTAGTTTGAGTCCTGGTGCTATTAATGTTGAATTGAAACTAAATTATAATGTAGTTGAAGATATTAATTCAACTATTGAATATGAAATTTTTAAATCAGACGGAACCAAATATAATCCAAAAGATTTAAATTATTTTAGAGATAATGGTATTTTTAATGTCAAACCTAAAAATTCTGATGATGGAATTTATGGTGTTGGGGTATACCTAATACAAAAAGAACATGTACTTGTTATTGATAATGTTACTCAGTTTAATGACATAATTTACAACATAAGCACTGGTTATAGACAAGATCGTATTAAAATATACGGCTATAAAAGTATCAATTGGGAAGGTGGTTTTGAAAGTCCAGGGTTTATATATGATGAAGCATATGTACAGGATTGGACTCCATACGTAGACTATAACATTGGTGATATTGTCAAATATAAAGAGTTTTATTACACTGCAACTAAAAAAATACCAGGGGATCAGAATTTTGTAAACAGTGAATGGGAACGATTAAATGAAGTTCCAACAAGTAAACTACTACCCAATTGGGACTACAAGGCCTTACAATTTACAGATTTTTATGATCTTGATAGTGATAATTTTGATAGTGGACAACAAAAAATTGCACAACATTTAATTGGCTATCAAAAACGCAGTTATTTACGAAATATTATTAAAAATGATGTTAGTGAATTTAAGTTTTATCAAGGTATGATAACTGAAAAAGGCACTGTAAATTCATTAACTAAGTTATTTGATATATTAGGTCCTGATAATGAGGAAAGTCTTGAATTTATTGAAGAATGGGCAGTAAGGGTTGGACGTTTTGGCAGTAGTGAAGCTTTTGATGAAATAGAATTTATAATTGATGAAGATCAATTTAAAATAGAACCACAACCTTATGAACTTATTGATAAAGTAGATAATGCTGCTACAGATCTTGTAGTTCGTGTGACAAAAAATGACCTATTTCTAAAACCTAAATACTACGATAAAAATATTTGGCCTAAGGAAAATGATTATAATCCATTGTTGAAAACCCCAGGATTTTGCAAAATAGAATTTGCCAAAGCTGTACTAAATGATCTTGATGATATACTTGTTGAACAACAAACTAATTTAATTAATATTAACGATTTTGAAGTAGGTGATTATATATGGTGTGGATTTCAAACTAAAATTAATAGATTTAAAGACGACTGGTTTATATATAGGTTTACAGAATTAGAAGTTTCAGTTACACAAATTCCTGATATCGTAGGCACTAATTTAATATTAACTTACAATATATTAGGTGATATACAAACTGGCGATCTAATCGGTTTTAAGAGTAATTATGATAAATTAACAGGGTTTTTTAAGGTAATTGATATTAATACAGTATTTAAAAAAATTACAATAGTTAAACCAACTACATTTGTATTAAATAATCTCACATTTTCAACAATAAAAACTTTTGTATTTGCAGATCAAAGATATCTCAATATAGATGAATTTTCTGTACCAAGATATATAAATCCTACAACTAATCTTAAACCATTTGGAGAACTTGTATGGTTTACAGAAAATAATGTTAATACCATTTGGCGTAATATGCCAGTGTATTCATCAACATCTATCGTAAATGATAGACAACAAAATAATAGTGAATTTGGTCATAGAGTAGCAGTAAATAAAGATGCTACAGTAATGGCAATTACGCACAAAAATAATGAACTATTTAAAGGCATATGGAACGCAGCGACAACTTACACAAAAGATGATGTAGTTTATCGTGATGGGTTATTTTGGAGATGTATTAAGGAAACTAGTAATCATACGTCCTTTAGACCTAATATTGATTTAAGTAGTGTTCAAATAGAAGAAAGTCCCGAGCTTACTGCTACATTTAGTTGCACTTCTGTTAATTATATAGAAAGTGGATCACAAATTAGAGTAGCTGGTATATTAGATAGTAGCTTTGGATCAAATGGTAACATAGTCGGTTATAGTAGTCCTTCAATTTATAAAGTTATAGCTGGTAGCGTCAACACAGTACGTAAGTTTTTTAGACTTAGTCAATTAGATGATACAGCTCTTATTACTATTGACGGGGATACTATAGGTTTACAGTTTACCTTATTAGGTGATTTTATTCCTGTTACTGATTCTGCAAGACAAATTATAGTATATTACAAACCATACCTAAGTGATCAATGGATTAAAAAACAGGGCATTCAAGCACCTAATGAAGTTTATAATTTTGGTGATAGTATTACTATCAGTGATGACGGAAGATTTATCGCTATTACTGGTATTAAAAAGACTATGTCAAATATAGAAAAAGCAGTTTATGTCTATTCTATTCCTCAAAAAACTTTGGTATTCACCAGCGAATTTAATACTATTGCAGAAAATAAAATTGATTATGCAAATAATACATTTATAATACCTAATCATTTATTAATTAATGGAACAATAGTAACTTACAGCACTCAAGATCAAGTTATAAATGGATTGACAAACAACGAAGAATATTATGTAAAAGTTTTATCCCCTAACAGTTTTTCTCTAACTACAGATGTTGAGCAGGATAAAATAGTAACCTTATATAAAAGTGAGACTGGTACACATTTTTTTGCAAACTTATTTGCCAATAATGACTATGTTTTAGGTCCAGTGTTTACAAATAATGTACAAGATATAGATTATGGAAAAAAATTAAAATTTAGTTTAAATTTAAATTCAAATCCAAGTTTATCAATATACAAACTTTATATTAGTTCAACTAATAAAGCTTTAGATGTATATAGTTGTTCAAATAATATATGGAGTAATGCTGTAGAATTGGCTTTACCACCTTCAACTGTAACTTATGCTAATGATTTTGATGTAAGTGCTGATGGTAGCAGAATAGTTATTGCAGATTATACAGTGTCTAAAGTTTATATCTACAATAATACCTATAACATAATTCAAACTTTAATTAGTACAGATAATTTTGGGTATAGCGTAAGCATAAGCAGTAACACAAAATATATCGCTGTAGGTAGTATACTTACAGATGATGAAAAAACTAATCAAGGTCAAGTTAATGTATACAAATTAGAAAATAATTCTTATACTATCTATCAAACTATAAAAAATAAAAACCCTGCAAACGATGATAATTTTGGTTATTGGCTAAAATTTAGTAATGATGACATACAAGGTGATCCTAAAACCTTAACAGTTGTCAGTAAACAAGGAACACAAAGAGTTGATATTTTTGATAGATATCAAAGTAATTTTATATTTTCTGAAACTTTAAACACTGGTTCTATAAATGTAGAAAATATTGATGTAGGTGAAAATTTTATTATTATAGGTAATGAAAATTATAATGTGTTAAGTAGAAAAATTGGTGAAATTTTAACTTATAATAAGAAATCTGGATCATATAGTTGGTCTCAGTACATAAAAGAACAAGATAAAGTCAATCTTAATAGAATCAAAAAAGTCTTTGTTTACAATAGAAAAACTAATAATTTAATCAGTTATTTAGATGTAATAGATCCTGTATATGGTAAGATATCTGGAGTAATAGAACAAGAATTAAAGTTTAAAACTTATTATGATCCAGCAACTTACAGTGTAAAATCAAATTCGTTAACTGCTAATATTACTATAGATGAAGGCATGGCATGGACTGATAAGCATGTTGGTATGTTATGGTGGGATCTACGTAAGGCTAAATTTTTAGACAGTAGTATAGGTGATACAAGTTACAATAGTGGTGTTTTTAATAGTTTGTTTCCCACAGCCAGTATAGATGTTTATGAGTGGGTACAATCCAGTGTACTACCCGCTGATTGGGATGTATTAGCGGACACTGCTGAAGGATTCCCATTAGGGATAAGTGGTAAAACATTGTATGGAAATAATGCCTATAGTGTTAAATTAACTTATGATAGTCTTGGAAAGAGGTATAAAAGTACCTATTACTTCTGGGTTAAGAATAAGCGTATTGTACCAAATGCATTTGATAGAAAATATAGTGCCAGTGATATAGCCAGTGCAATATCTAATCCACAGAATTTTAATTTAAAATATATTCAATTCTTAGGTACTAATTCTTTTGGTTTAGTCAATTTAAGAAGTATTTTAGATAAACGTGATTTAGTTTTAAGTGTACAATATTGGACTTCAGATCCAACTAATCTAAACATGCATAGTGAGTGGAGAATTATTTCAGATAATGAAAAAACTACTATTCCTACCCAAATTGAGCGTAGATGGTTTGATAGCTTAATTGGATTTGATAGTATAGGCAGGCCCTTACCCAGTTTATCTCTACCTCCTAAACTACGTTATGGAATAGAATCTATACCTAATCAAAGCATGTTTGTCAACAGATTAGAAGTATTAAAACAATTAATTGAAAGATTGAATTTTGAACTTGCTGATATTCAAATAGATAATATTGACCTTGCTGAGTTATATTTAAAAGATGAGATTCCTCAAAGTAATGTAGGTTACTATGACTATATCAAAGATGTTACCGCAGAATTACGTTTTATACAAACTCAAAATTTTAGACAAGCCACTCTTGATTTTATAATAGAAAATGGGCAAATTATAGAAATAGATGTAATAGATGGCGGTTATGGATATCAAATAGCTCCAAATATAATTATTCAAGGAGACGGTGAACAAGCTTCAGCTAAAACTATAATTAATAATGCAGGTGTTATAACTTCTGTGACCATTTTAGATAAAGGTAAAGGGTACAATAAAGAATTTACTACAATTCAAGTAAGACCTTTAAGTGCTCTAATTTTAAGTGCTCTAAATGGATTAAATCAATGGGCCATATATCATTACATTAATAATAATTGGTTAAAAGTCAAAACACAAAAGTACAATGTAAGTAATTATTGGAATTTTATAGATTGGTACGCTGATGGGTACAATCAATTTACTCGTATAGATTATACAGTAAATGGAGTTAATGAAGCACTAAATTTAAATTGTAGTGTAGGCCAAATAGTTAAGGTAAAAAATATTTCAGGTACTAACAATTGGCTATTATTAGAAAAATTTACTGATACGTTAAACATAGATTATACTAAGGTATTCAAGGTAGTTGGTCGTCAAAATGGTGCGCTACAAATAAGCGACAACTTTTATAATTTTAAAGCAAATCAAAAAGGTTACGATGGAATGCTTTATGATAGCGACTATTTTGACAGTGTTGGTACAACTGAATTACGTATTATTCTAAATGCCTTAAAGAATAAAATTCTTATAGATAATAGACGTAAAATTTATATAAATTTATTCTTCATTAGTCTAAAATATGTGTTATTTGAGCAACCATTCGTTGATTGGCTATTTAAAACCAGCTTTGTAAAAGTACTACATCATGTTGGTCCTTTACGTCAAAAAGTAACATTTAATAATGATGGTCTTGAAGATTATGAAAGTTATATAAAAGAAGTAAAACCATTTAGAACTAAAATCCGTGAATTTGTTAGCATTTATGATAAATTGGACAGTAGTCAAAGCTTAATTACTGATTTTGATTTACCCGCATATGTTAATTCTAATAATAACTTGATAACTCTTTATACTCAATATCAGGATAATAATGTTTATGTTAATAATAATCAAATTGTAAACAAATATCCATATAAAGCATGGAAAGATGGTTTAGGATATTATGTTAAGGAAATAGTTATAATCGACGGCGGAGCTGGTTATATAGATTATCCTAATGTTGAAGTGTTAGGTGATTGTATTCGACCTGCACAGGTAAAAGTATTTGTAAGTAAGGGATCAATAGCAAAAATAGATATACTTGATCCAGGTGAAGGTTATTTTGTCGCACCTACTATAAAAATAGAGGGTAAATTTACAGAAAATGGATATGAAGGCAGAGCTTTTGCTGTATTAGGAAATGGATTAGTTCGAAGCAATTTAATTGGTATGAAGTTCGATAGATATAGCAAAGAAAACATTGCTAATCTTGTGCCATTAATAGCAATAGATACATTTACTGGTGATGCAATAAAAACTACATTTGATTTGACATACACACCAAGTTTTGAAAAAGGCACATATACAGTTAAACTTAATAATGCAGAAATATTTTTTACTGAATATACCTTAGAAAGACATGTAGGATTCGATAAAGCATATAGATATAATTATGGCAAATTGATATTCAAAAATGCTCCTAAAGCTGGTGTTAATATAAGAATTGAATATGTGCGTAATTTCAACAGTTTAAACAGTCTTGAAAGAATAAAATATTTTTATGAACCAAAATCAGGAATGTTAGGTAAAGATTTTGCACAGCTAATGAATGGTATAGACTATGCAGGAGTAGTTGTAACTGGTATAGGATTTGGTAAAACTAATCTGTGGGATGGTGAATTTGATTGGGGTGAACGATTATGGGACTCAGGTGAGCTCACAGATGATGAACAGTATGATACATTAATTGAAGGCGGAAATCTTGTCAGTAATCTCAATAGAAATATTACGCCATTCCGCACAGCCACTGGATTAAGAGCAGATGATATTATTATTGATGGGGATGGGTTTATTACACCAACTACGAGCCCTGCCCCAGAAGAGATGTTACCTGGCCATGTATCAGATACAGTGGTTATCAAAGTTACTGAACGCAGTTTAAATAATAGTTCTAAAATTAGTTGTAAAAAGTTTATTACAGATGGAATAGAAACAAATTTTACTATTGATGATTATCCTAACAATGAAAAAGCTATTATTGTTAAATTAGGTGAAGATATTATCGAGCCATCACAATATGATTTTGATTACAAGACATTAACCATAAAATTTAAAATAGCTCCAGTGGCTAATAAAGAATTAGCTGTAATAAGCTTAGGTTTTAGTGGTTATAATTTGTTATCTACAGACCATGTTGTAGTTACTGATAAAACATACGATGTAGTTACTGATGTAGACTGGCGAGATGGTATCAAAGGCTTTACTGTAGTATCTGGAAAAATTACTGAAAGTACAATATTTAGAACATACGGACTTTGGAATAATGAAATACAATATAAACTAAATGATTTTGCTGTATATGCAAATGTACTGTATAGATCTGTTAAAAGTAATAATGTTGATAACACACCAACTATTTTAGATACAGTGACTAATACTCTTGTTGTAGATGGGGAGTATTGGCAAGAAATTGAAAAGAATGTAACATCCTACAATAATTTTAACAAAGTTGGTTTAAGATTTGCAAGTGAGTTAGATATAAATGATATAGTTTCATATTCAATATTCCTTGATACAGATATAAAACAAAGTGTAGTAACTAAGGAAACAGTAATATCAAATGGCCTGTCAAGGAGTTATCTACTGACAAATTTTGTAGGGTATGAGTTTCCTTTAGGCGCTAATACTATTGTAAGAATAGGAGATACGTTACTAAACAGTGTAGATACTTTAAGATTAACTTTGAAAAATCGTGTATTAAAATATACATTAAACGTTTCAAAAACTAATATTGACATATATTCTTACAATGATTATGAAGTGTTTATTGATAATGTAAAAGTACCAAATGCTATTGCTTATGCTATTAATCTTTCTGATTCTACTATTACATTTAAGCCTAATTATTATAGAGAAAATGCAGAAGTATTAATTACAATAACTAAATTTGCTGATTATACCATAACATCAAATGAAGCACAATCCACTATTACTTTTAAAAATGTATATCCTGTAGGTACTGAAATTGAAATTATGGCTATGACAAATCATGATATATTAGATATTAATAGAACTTATGAACAAATAGATCCAAAGTTAGGTAGTTACATCAACACGATATATTATCCAACTCTTGTGGAAATTACAGGTGGTATAATTTACTTGGATAAGGAAGTCTACGATACTAATCATGTTTGGGTAACAAAAAATAAAAAATTATTAACTCCATATACAGATTATGTGTTAAGAGAAAGTAAGAAATCAATTCAATTAACTGTACAACCTATTCCCTCTGACAAGTTTAGTGTAATTACTTTTAGTCAAAACATTGTCAGACCTAATATAAGTTATTTACATTTCAAAGATATGCTTAACTATACTTCTTATAAACGTTTAAGTCAAAATAGAACAACTAAGTTAGCCAGAGATTTACTACAAAGTGATAAAGAAATAATCATAGATGACGCTTCTAAAATAACAAATGCCAACTCCATAAACAACGTCGCTGGAGTAATTTATATAAATGGTGAACGTATTGAATATTTTAGTAAAGTAGGATCTATTTTAAGCCAATTGCGTAGAGGTACTTTAGGTACCGGTGTTCCACTTATACACAAAAAAGGCACAGATATATATGATATAGGTTCTAATGAAACAATACCTTATAACGACGAGACATTGATCTATAATTGGAAGGGTGATTGGAATAACTATTCAAGATATCTAATTAATGATGTTGTTAATTATAATAATGTTAACTGGATTAACTTAACCAGTAATAATTTTTCAGAATGGAATAGCACTGTTGTTTATAGACTAAATCAACAAGTTATATATTTGAATGATTTATATATTGCTGTAAAAGAAGTTGATGGTGCTATTAAAAATATTAATCAAAATCCAGGAGATAGTGGTACTTCTTGGTGGAAATTATTAACAGTAAACTTCACTGTATATCCAAGTGATAATAATCCAAATTGGGCAAGAACTGAATTTGCATATCTTGAAGATTCCAGCAATACATTAGTAGTACCATGGACTCCTATTACAAGAAGTAATAGTGTAAGTACTAATTTTGATAAAGAAGTTTTAGATATTGAGGTATATGTGGGGACTCAAAGATTAAAGAAAACTGCGTATTCAATTCATAATAAATTAGTAAGTCCTCATAGTCCAGAAGGTGATGACAATTATCCTGCAGATTTTATTACTAATGCTCAAAAATTACCAAGTAAAAATGCTTATGAGATTAGACTTTCGGAGGAAGTTCCTGTAAATACTACATTAACTGTAGTAAGAAAACATGGAAAATTGTGGAATGATAAAGGCAAAATGTTGAATGATTCTACAAATAAAATAGTAGACTTTTTACAGACTGAGGCCAATCTCATAGAGGGAACATCCCCTAATTTTGATAGCGGACTTTATACATCAGACTCAGATGATTTAAGAATGGATGAGGATTAATCATGGCCAAACAGGTAATTAATGTAGGAACAAGAGCTAATGACGGTACTGGAGATAGCATACGTAGAGCTGCTATTAAAATAAATGACAACTTTACTGAAGTTTATGATGGGATTCAAAATATATCCCTAACACCAGGAAATCAAGGTATCCAAGGTGCTCAAGGTGCTCAAGGTGCTCAAGGTGCACAGGGAAGACAGGGTTCTCAGGGTTTACAAGGCTTTCAAAGTCCGCAAGGTATTCAAGGATTACAAGGACCACCAGGACCACCAGGTAGTGGTAGTTCAGGACCTGGATCTCAAGGTGCTCAAGGTGCTCAAGGAAGCACAGGTCCACAAGGTAGTCCAGGTAGTCCAGGTCCACAAGGTAGTCCAGGTCCACAAGGTAGTCCAGGTAGTCCAGGTAGTCCAGGTAGTCCAGGTGCTCAAGGTCCACAAGGTCCACAAGGTCCACAAGGTACTCCAGGTGCTCAAGGTCCACAAGGAAATCCTGGTGCTCAAGGACCGCAAGGAGTAAAAGGCGATACAGGTGATACAGGACCACAAGGTCCACAAGGAAATCCTGGTGCTCAAGGAAATCCTGGCATACAAGGACCTCCTGGCACAGGATTTTTAGGATCACGTACAACTACTCAAGCCACTACAGTTAGTCTAACTAATAATGCTACAGGGACTATTGAATTTAATGGATTTAAAGGATACTTATTATATAAAATTCAAACCAGTCAAGCAGCATGGGTGAGACTTTATGTATCTACAGCAGCTCGCACAGCTGACTCTTCAAGAGTACAAGGGGCTGATCCTAATTATGATTCTGGCGTTGTAACTGAAGTGATCAGCACAGGAAGTCAAACTATAATAATGGCTCCTGCTGTACACGGATTTAATGATGAATCACCAGTAACTGATATAATTCCAGCAGCAGTTACTAATTTAAGTGGTAGTTCTGCCACCATAACTGTTACTTTAACTTTATTGCAGGCAGAAGCATGAGCGAACTAAGAGAATATATAATTACCCTAATAAATTTTGAGGATTTAGATGATTTCTATGAGGACATGGAAACACCTGGAGGTAATTTATATATTCCAAATAGAGCTATTGATGTTGTTCATAGAAGAGAAATAAGTAGGAATACTCACTATTTGCTCACAGACGAAGAAGCTGAACAAATAAGACAAGATCCCAGAGTGTTGGCAGTAGAATTGACGCCAAAAGACAAAGGAGCTATTATTAAACCTTTATGGACTGACAATAGTAACTTCTGGGACAAAAGTAGTGGCAACTCAAATACCCATAAAAATTGGGCTCTATTACGTTGCATAGAAGGTCTTCAACGTAATAATTGGGGTAGCGATGGGACAGCTACTCAAACAGGTACAGTACAAATTAATGCAGAAGGAAGAAATGTAGATGTTGTAATAATGGACGGATTTATTGATCCTAATCATCCTGAATTTGCAGTTAATGCAGATGGAACAGGAGGTAGTCGTGTAGTTCAATATAATTGGTTACAACATGCAACTCCATCTGGAACGTACCAATATGGGCCATATACAGGCGCTAATAACCAACACGGTATTCACGTAGCTGGAACTGTAGCCGGTAATACTCAAGGTTGGGCAAGAAAGGCTAATATCTATAATATGTACGTGTATGGTGGAGATATTAATCCTGTTAACGAAGATTACTTTGATTATGTTAGGCTTTGGCACAATAATAAACCTATAAATCAAACTACAGGTAGAAAAAATCCTACTATAGTAAACAATAGTTGGGGTTATGAGTATACAACTAATTTTGATATATCCAGTATAACAAAGATTACTTTTAGGGGAGTAGAATATACCAGCGGACTTACATCTGCTTTTTTGACCAGTTGTGGGCTATTAAACGATGGAGTATACTTATATGCTATTCCTTTTGTAAGCCCTTCGATAGAAGCTGATCAAGAAATGGCAATCGATGATGGAATCATTATAGTAGGGGCAGCAGGTAATAATAGTCTAAAGATTGATATAGATGGTGGCCAAGACTATAATAATAGCTTTACTTGGGGAGGTAGCACGTTTTTTTACCATAGAGGTATGAGTCCAACTCGGGGCAATCAAGCCATCTGTGTAGGGGCTATATCAACTTTAGCCAATGAATCAAAAGCTACTTACAGCTCATGTGGCCCAAGAATAGATGTGTATGCACCAGGAAGTAGAATAATAAGTGCTATGGTAGGAACTGGGGTATCTGACTCAAGAAATAGTAGTTATTTTTTATTAAAATATTCAGGTACAAGTATGGCCAGTCCTCAAGTATCAGGAGTTCTTGCCTGTATTTTAGAAACTTATCCAACTATGAATCAGAATCAGGCCTTAGATTATTTGATTAAAACTGCCAAGCAAAATCAAATTACAGAAGTAGGATCAAGTTTTTCAGATTATGCATTTTTGCAAGGATCTCCTAATAGATACTTGTATTTTAACAAGGAAAGGCAGGATTCTGGCACCACATGGCCCAAACTAAATTATAAGCCAAGACCAAGTTCTGGAAGATTATACCCACGACAACGTGTAAGAAGGTAAACATAGCATATATTAGAAATAATAAATATTTTGATAGAGAAAAAACATGCAAACAAGAGATTTTGGCGGAATTCATGTAGAAGGGCACATAAAAATTTGGGATCCAGGTTCTCAAGAAGTCTACATCAATAAAAGAAATGCTATTCATTATGAAAACATGAGTATAGCCCTTGCTAACAGTTTAGCCAATTCTGGTAGCGGTTTCATAACTAAGATGATTTTTGGTAATGGAGGAACTGCCGTCGATCCTACAGGTATAATCACTTATCTTACCCCAAATACCACTGGGGTCAATGCTAATTTATACAATAAAACATATAGTAAAGTAGTAGATGATGCTAATCCTGCAAACGTAGATCCTGTTAGAAATTATATTGAAACAAGGCATGTAACAGGAACAACTTATACAGATGTATTTGTTACTTGTTTGTTAGACTATGGTGAACCAAATGGACAAGAAGCCTTTGATAATACCAGTGATAATAATAGTTTATATGTTTTTGATGAATTAGGCTTAGTCACAGATAATGAATCAGGTGGAGAAAGATTACTAACACATGTTATATTTCATCCTGTACAAAAAAGTTTAAACCGCCTTATTCAAATTGATTACACAGTCCGAGTACAAAGTTTAACTGGGTTAATGGGTGAATAATATGAGTATAGATGTAAATTATTCTGATCCAGGTAAAACTCCTAATAATAAAATTACTATAGAGGATGGAACTGCTAATTCTACTACCTCAATTACTTTAATGGGTAGAAAATTTCCTAATAGTTATAGTGAAATTATAGCAGAAAACTTTTTACATCTACTTGAACATTTTGCTCGTCCCCAAGCACCTTTACAACCTACAACAGGTCAAATATGGTTCAATACTAACTTAAGCCAAGTTGTAGATCCTGGAAATTCAAGCACTGATGTAACAGGAACTTTTGGTTTAAAAGTTTATGATGGTTCAAATTGGCTACCCATAGGCATAGTTAAAAAATCTGCTACACCACCATCAAATGATTCTAATGCTTTAAAAACTGGAGATTTATTTGTTGATACTTCACGTAATCAACTGTATATTAAAAATGCCAGTGGTGGATATAATCTTGTAGGACCTACATTTAATGCATTTGAAAAAACAGGTTTAGAGATTGAGGAAATAATTAATAGCACAGATAATCAGCCTGTAAGTGTAATTACAGTATTTGTTAAAGCACGTAGAGTAGCTATTATAAGTGATAAAGATTTTACGCCAAAGCTAATTTATGATGGATTCAAAAACATAAACCAAGGATTTAATCTCAGCTCTGCTGCTTCAGATACTAATACAAAATATTGGGGGACAAGTGAAAAAGCTTTAGCTCTTACTACGGGTGATGAAGTTATTCCAGCTGCAAATTTTCTTAGATCAGATGTCCTTAGTACAACTAATTATGGTCTTAATATTAGATCCGCTTCTGGTCTTAATATGGGTAATGACTTAAGTTTTAATATCAGTTATGATACTTCTGGGGCCTACCTTTATAATAAGAATGCTGGATCCAAAATAGATTTTAGAATAAAAAGAGAAGGAAACAGTGAATTTTTTACGCCTCTTAGAATAACCAGTAACGAAATAACTGGAGGCAGAGTAGGAGTCAATAATACTGCGCCACAAGAATCTTTGGACGTTGTAGGTAATGTGAAAGTTAGTGGTACTGTATCTACTAATAATTTAGTGGCTCAAAATAATCTTACTGTAGTCAATTATTTAAATTTAGAAAATGATCTAAAATTTAAATCTGATCTAACAATTAACTTAGGTAATATAATAGATGTTGCAAATATATTACCAAGAGATAATGGTATATTTGACTTAGGATCGCCTACAAAAAAATGGGATCGATTGTATGTAAGTCAAATAGGAGATGCTTCAAGTGGTTCAGTATTTTTTGGCAGTGTTAAAGCTACTTCAATTGATGTAGATAATGGTGCAGGAACTATTAATGCATACAGTAAAGGTTTAACTGGGTCTGGTGTAACTATCCAAACGGAGGACACAACCAGCGATGTGACCTTCAAAACTGCTTCTGATCCAACTGTTCCTATAAGAATTAAGAATTCACCAGAAACACTAACAATTAAAACGCAAATAGGGTCCAGCTTTATTAGCGGTAAGCCTCCTACTAATTTTGTTCAAAGCACAGACCAATTCCTCATACAATCTAACGATAATCAGTTTTTTAGAGTAAGTAGAAGAGATTTATCTAAAAGTATGGCCACTGTGCCAACTGGTACAGTTATTTTAATGAGTGGTGATATTTCATCACTACCAGACGGTTATGAATTATGTGATGGTAGATTAGTTAGACAAACTCTATTCAGTGATTTATGGAATAATGTTTATAAAAATCAACATTTATATAGACAAATTACAGGTAGTGAGGCAGGATCTTTTTATCTCCCAGATTTAAGAAGTAGTACTCCTAATTTTAGTGTAACTGAACTTAAAATAGGTATTGAATATGTAATTACTGAACTTGGTTCAACAGTTTGGTCCACTGTAGGTGTCACAGGCACAGCACAGGAAAATACAGTTTTTACTGCCACAGCTACCGGTACTGGAACTGGAAGAGTTAGACTGCGTAACGGTTTACATTATATAATATACACCGGGAAAATATAATGCCTTATACCCTTAATAAAAGTAACGGAACTGTATTAACTGATATCTTAGATAATTCTGTAGATCGAATCACTACTGATCTGGCATTGATTGGAAAAAACACAGCAAATTATGGCGAATTATTTAATGAGAATTTTATCAAACTTCTTGAGAACTTTGCCAATGATGAACCTCCCCGTAGTCCTATAACAGGTCAATTTTGGTTTGACACATCAGATAATTCACTAAAATTATATGATGGTAATAAGTTCACAGAATTTGCTAAACCAATTATTAGTAGTACACAACCTATAAATTCCAGTGCTGGTGATTTTTGGTTTGATACTCAACGTAGACAACTTTATTTTAATGACGGTAATGGTCTACGTTTGGCAGGTCCAATCTACACTGCTCAGCAGGGAGTTAGTGGATTTGAAATAGTTACTATACAAGATGTAACTGGTGGTAACCATATAGTAGCTAAACTTAAACTTGGAAATATACTAATTGGTATATTTTGTAATGACACTATGGACGGATTGTCAGCTGGTACTCCACTTCCTGACTATTCCTCTGGAGAAGGTATAGTTCTTAACAGTGAGGGTATTAGTGGTCCTATTGTAAAAGGCTTTACACCAGTTAGCCGAGAGGATTTTAGATTTGATGTTATAGCAACAAAGGCGTTAAAACTTGTTGATGAATTTGGACAAGAAATTAGTGTAGATCAATTTGTTAAAGTCACTGGCGATAACTTAATTGACGGAAGATTAGGAATATCAGGTATAAATTCTACTAATTCAAGTGATTTACTTAACATTCCTCTTAGTCTTGGGGCAGGTCCTAATTTAAATATTGAAGTGCAGCAAGAAGCTCCAGGATCCACTATTCAATACCCAGTTAGATTAAGAAATTTAAAGGCTAATCAAAACTTTGTTATCACTGTAAAAGATAATTCTAATAATAATGATGCTATTTTTATTAATGCTGAAACATCAAGAGTAGGTGTTTTTACAACTGCTCCTACAGAAACTTTAGACATCGCAGGTAATACACAATTTAGAGGAAATTTAAAAAGCCCTAACTTAGAAATTGACATTTTTAAAGAAAATGTTATCACTGCTAATATATTAGAAACTGCCACAGATATAAGCATAGGAGCAACTACAGGTGACACTATAATCAATAATAATGCCACTGTAAGTAAAGTTCTTACTCTCAGTGGTCAAAACTTAATTAGCACCAACACAGTGTTTAATCTGTTACATACTGGTACTCAAACAATTAACTTTGGTGATCAGGCTACTTCTATTAATGTTGGAGCAAATAACGGTAATGTAACTTTTAGGAATGATCTTACTGTGGATGGGGATTTATCCATTCAAGGTATTTTTACAATTGACAACGTAACTATACGAAATAATGAAGTTTTATCCACAGGAAATTTTGATCTTAACTTAGGTGTAAGTGAACCAACAAGACAAGTCAAATTTATTAATAGAACTACAGCAACTCAAGATTTAACAGTAGAACAGGAACTTACATTTACAAATTTAGGAAAATTAAGAACTTCGCCAGGATTTGTTGGTACATTTAGCTTGTTAAATGAAAATACTACAACAATTGCATTTGGTGGTGAAACATCTAATATTAATATTGGAAATCCCGTTGGATTGGCGCCTAATACTAACATCATTAGCAAACTTGTTGCTAAAAAAGAAATACTTGTAGGTGATGATCTTGGCAGTCCTGCTTTTATTAAATCCAGAGGCACTGTTGGAAATTTATATAGTACAAGTACAACCGTTAACGTAGGTGAGTTTAGCGAAACTGTTAATATTTTTAAACCTATTGTAGCAGGTGATCCTATCAAACGTGCTAACATATATGCAAGTGAAACAACCCTTGAAGGTAATTTGTATATTAATGGTGTAGGTAGTGGCTCTCCAGGTAGTGTAACTATTGATTCAAATCTTGCTACCATTGCCAATATTTTTAATGGTGTAGATGAGATTAATCTTGGTATTGGTACAGGATCAATGACAATAGGTGGACCAAGTTGGTTAAATGGAAATACAGTAATTACAAGTCCTATTTTAAGAGTTGGTATCACTGGACAAAGTTTTATAATTGAGGCAGGTGAAACAGGCGACGGTACTAAGAAAGTATTTCTAAAAACAAGCACTAATGTAGAACAATTAGGTATCGCCGAACAATATGTGGATAGAATATTCTTAGGATCAAGTGCTGAAAGAATAGAAATAGGCGCTAATCCAGATTTTACAGAAGTTGACTTCAATGCAACTCAGCCTATTTTTGATACAATAACTGAGCCTCAACCAGGTGGTGCTCCTGATATTATTAGAAGCCAATTCCCAGTAGTAATAATTAGAAAGAATCTTGTTATACGTAACAGATTAATTTTGCCTAATTTACCTCAAGGCGGTTTATTATTCAAGAATGAACATAACGAAATTATATCTGTAGCTGGTATAAGAGGTAGTACTAATTCTAATCTTACAGTAAACGGTAATATAACATTGGGCGGAAGTTTAACTGGAGCTACTGGTAATGTACAAATACTAAGCCCAGAATTTACAGCTGATGCCAAATTTAATGGAAATCTAATAAGTTCTGATGCTGTAAAGAATTTATTCACTGCCAATGTACAGACGTTAAACATAGGCGGTGCAGCAGGTAGTGTGATTAACTTAGCCAGTTCAACAAGCAGTATTAGAGCTTTAGGTAGATTCAGACCATCATGGAAATCCATTATTGCTGATCAAGATTACAGTGCTTATCCTGGCGATAGATTACTTGTAGATACATATCTTGGGCCTTTAACAATTTCATTACCACCAAGTGTGATAAATCCTGTGGCTCCCATACCCGGTGATGAAATTAGAATAGTGGATCAAAGAGGTTATTTTAATATAAACAGTGTATTCGTAGCATTTAATGGCAAAAAATACAATGGTACGGTTGTAGTAAATACAGAGCTCAACACACTTGGAACGGCGGTGACTTTCTTGTATACGGGTGAAGAAAGAGGTTGGGTTTTAATATGATGTTAGATAACAATAAATAAGGAAGAGGGGTGAAGAATGCCATATAATATTACTAAATTTAACGGCGTAAAAGTGGCTACAGTAGAGGATGGAACTGTAGATAATACCTTAGACATTAAGTTAGTAGGTAAAAATTATGCTGGTTATGGCGAAATACAAAATGAAAACATGGTTCACATGTTGGAAAATTTTGCAGGTACAACTCCCCCACCACGTAGAATATCAGGCCAATTATGGTACGATAGTCTTGGTAAAAAATTGAAATTTTATGATGGGGATAAGTTTAGAACCACTGGTGGAGCTGAAATTGGAGCTACACCACCTGCAGGTTTAGCCATCGGAGATTTTTGGTTTAAACAGAGCACAAATCAACTTTTTGCATTTGATGGTACAGATTTCAAATTGATTGGTCCACAAGCTGTAGAAGGAGCTGCCAGCACTGAATTAAGTAGCGTAGCAGTAACAGATATCAACGGAATTTCAAGAGCTATTGTGCAGGCCAAGGTCAATGGTAATATTGTTTTTATTATTAGCAACAATGAATTTACAATACCTGATACTAATTCATTGGCTTCAGGTGGGGCATTAGCATTATTTCCAGGAGGCTTGATTAAAAAGGGCATAACCTTAGCTCGTACACGAAACACTGACGGAATTAGTCAAGATCAATTCATATATTTTGGTACAGCGTCATCCGCATTAGGTCTTGTAGATTCAAATGGAAATCTTGTTACAGCAGGCAACCTTGTAAGAACAGGTAATGCAGTATTCTCATCCTTAGTGAAATTTGAAGATCCTGGTTACGTCTTAGGTACTGATAATGATATTAAATTTTACATAGATAATTCTACAAATAACCCAACTTTAGAGAATTTAATTAGCGGAAGTGCTATCGTTTTCAAAACAAAGACTGGTACAGCAGTTAAGACTCCAATGAAATTAATTGGATCCAGTATAGTGCCTGGTGAAGCAGATCAATATGATATAGGTGCTATAAACAATGAATATAATAATGTATATGCTAATAATTTTGTAGGAAGAGCTACTGTTTCTACTGTGGCAGATTCAATGCCAGTAGCTGGTTTATCTGGTGTATCTTACAGTGCAACCATTGCAGCTGATGCCAATAGTATTGCAGCAAGAGATAACCAAGGAAAGATTACAGCGGCAGGATTTATAGGATTAGCTACTCAATCCTCTAATTTGTTTGGGGGTGGTGCAGGTGATATACCATATCAGACATCACCTAATGTCACAGCATTTTTAAATAAAGGTGCAGCTGGTAGTGTACTCACTGTAAACAATTCTAACAATTTAGCTTGGCAAACATTTAGTTCTCTACTACCAAGTTCATTTGACGCATCAAAGTTATCTGTTGAACAAGAAACTGATGCAGGTAATTATTACCTAACCTTCGTTGATGGTAATTCAGGTTTTCAAACATTTAAAGTACACTCACCTAATCTATCATACAATCCAACTACTTCTACATTGACAACTGCTTTTTTTGATGGGCTGTCAACCAGTGCTAAATATGCTGACTTAGCTGAAAAATATTTGGCAGATAAGGAATATGAAGTAGGCACTGTGTTGATTGTAGGCGGTGAAAAAGAAGTTACAGCCAGTACTCCTGGTACAAGAGCAATAGGTGTAGTCAGTGCTTATCCTGCTTATTTGATGAATAAAGATTTAGAACATGGTACTATAGTAGCACTAAAAGGTCGTGTACCTGTAAAAGTTGAAGGCATGATTATTAAGGGACAAAAGTTAATGGCTGGGTCAAACGGGTCTGCTATACATGATATGTATAACAGCTCTAACACTTTTGCCATCGCTTTAGAATCTTCAAATCAAGTTGGTATAAAACTTATAGAAGCAGTAATTTTATAAAGGATTTGATATGGGATTCGGTGTTGGTCAATCAATTGAGGATGTAGATTATACAACTGTATATGACAAAATCAAAGCAGTCTATGGCCCTGTATCAACAGGTTATGGTCAATCAATGTCAGCTAACCCTGTTGTAGCTGACCCAACAAAAGTTATCACAGCAGCTGAATGGAATGATTTAAAATCTTATATAATCAATGCAAGAGTACATCAAATAGGAACAACAGGTGTCACTAACGCATTTGACGCTGATCAGATAGCAGTAGGTAGAATAATCAAATATAATGAACATTTAAAACTTCTCAATGACATAGCTAATGCCTGTGTCACAGACAAATATCTCATGCACAGTAGTCAATATTCTGAAGAACAATCTGCAACTTATTCTTATACATCAGGATGGGGTGGAGGTGCTAATAGGACACTGAATATTAAGGTAGAACTTACTGCCACAGTATTTGACGGATCTACATGGAGAGGTTTTGAATATTATTTTAACGCAGGTGGTAGTCTGCGTTTTACATTTGAAAGAACTGGTGGTTCAACTAATTCTAAGAATACCTCCTGGTCAAATTTATTAAGTAATGTTGGCGCTGTAGACTTTAATTATACACGAACAGATGGAGCTGGGAACACAAGTTCTGGAAGTACTTTAGGTTTTCAGGATATTCCCAACAACTCAACATTTTATGAAATTTTTAAAAGAGGTGTAGTTGACGGTGGTGTATATAGTGAAAATAATATGACTGTAAGTGTTAATAACTCAAGTAATGCTAAATTAATATTTCATTTTAGATTTGATGATGTAGATTCAGGCGATCAAAGACCTGGTGGTTATCCTGGATCACCATTTGGCCCAGGAGCTGATAATTCTTATAATCCACTTGGACCAGCAGAAGATGAGAGTGTTGACGGCACTTTGAATGTAAAAATATTTCAACGTAGACCATCTGGAGTATATGTTAATGTAACTGGCTTTAGTTACTCTGCTCCATCAGGTTGGTATATAACAAACGGATAAACATGGAAAAAGTTGATAAAACTTGGGGCTATTATAAAGTTGTTTATGAAAATGGTCCTGAAACTAAAGTAAAAGAACTTGTTTGTAATCCTCATAGTAGATTAAGTATGCAGCGTCATTTCGACCGTAAAGAATTTTGGTATTTTATGGAAGGCCAAGGCTACGTGAATACTCTTAATAAAGATGGCGAAGTTGTTCGTATGGGACCATATAAAAAATTTGATAGTATTTTTATAGACTACGAAGAGTGGCATCAACTGGTAAACGAACATGACGAACCTATTAAAATAGTTGAAATTCAATATGGGCGAAAATGTATTGAAGAAGATATTGAAAGAAAACTATGATTCCTATATTCATAGGTTACGATCCACGTGAAGCTGTAGTATTTCATGTGTGTTCCAATAGTATAATACGACATAGTTCAAAACCGGTCAATATTATACCTTTAGCACTAAATTTATTTCAAGACTATGAGGAAACTCATAAAGATGGTAGTAATGCTTTTATATACAGTAGATTTCTTGTTCCCTACTTAATGAATTATATAGGTCATGCCATCTATATTGATGGAGATATGATAGTGAAATCCGATATAAATGAATTATGGAATTTGAGATCATTTGATATGGATGTCCAAGTAGTCAAACATGATTACAAAACACGCATGCCTATAAAATATCTTGGAAGTAAAAATGAGGATTATCCAAGAAAAAATTGGAGTAGTGTAATCATATGGAACTGTCAAAATTATCCTAACAGATGCCTTACTCCTGAATATATAATGAAATCAAAAGGAAGTCACTTACATAGGTTTCAATGGTTAGATGATACAAGGATAGGAACATTACCAATTGAATGGAACTGGTTACCTGATGAATTTGGACCTAATGATCAGGCTAAGTTGTTACACTATACTTTAGGTGCTCCTTCATTTGAAGAATTTACAAATACAAGTATGGCACAGGATTGGCACTTTGAGCATAAACTAACAATGCATTGCCAACAATATCAATCCAAATAAATACTCCTATATTGGAGTCATCAGTGAATATAGCTTGGTCAGGGTTAGCAGATTCTGCTTATTACCATTATATAGCAAAATATTGTTTACCCTCATGGAAAAGATTACCAGGTGATAAATTTATTATTCATGATGGTAACGATATAAAGAATAAATTGTTTACAGTTATACAATGGGAAAATATTTTTAACAGATATAATACTTTTACCAAGACTTGTAGACGTACAAAACCTATAAATTTTTGGCGTAAAATGCAAAGTCAAGTCTGGGCTTTAAAAACGTTACGTCAATATGACTATGTAGTATTACTTGACACAGACATAGAAATATATAAATTTAACATAGAAAAATTTAAACAAATTCTTGATTTATTACAAACTACTCAATATATTTGGGCCACAGGTGAAAGTCAACTTAAAAAATTAGACGCAGGTCACATTGTAGTAAATATGAAACACCCAAGCTTATCAACATTAATTTTCGATTATGAAAATATTTGGGAAAGTGGTAAAATTTTTGATTTTAGACGTCAATATGACGGAGATGCTGTAGAATTTTTATTAGACAAATATCCTAGCGTAAAAATTCAAAATATTGACCATGGTGGTGGATTACATGTTTATGATATTGGTACAGTACACTATGGCAGCAAAATTCCTAAACTTTTACGGGCAATTAATAGTAATTTTAACGGAAATATTGTAGAAGAAATTTTAACTGAAAAAAATAAAATAAGTAATGATGAAGAAGCTATTATAGAACTTGAGTATAGAATAAATGCACGAAATCCAACTTAACAATTTTACATTAAGCAATGATAAACCTTTAAAAGTAATAGCAGGGCCTTGTCAAATAGAAAGTAAAGATCATGCTTACGAACTAGCAGCACAATTATTGGATATTTGTCGTGATTTAGGAATGAATCTTATTTTTAAGAGCAGTTTTGACAAAGCTAACAGGTCAAGCATCTATGGACGTCGTGGAGTGGGATTATACACTGGTTTAAGCATACTAAATGAGATAAAAACTCGATTAGGTGTACCTGTTCTAACAGATATCCACGAAAAAGACCATGCCGAGTTAGCCAAAGTTTATGAAATTGACGTTATACAAATTCCTGCGTTTCTTTGCCGTCAAACTGACTTACTAATAGCAGCAGGTGAAAGTGGCTTGGCCATAAATGTCAAAAAAGGTCAATTTCTTGCTCCGCATGACATGAAAAATGTAGCAGAAAAGATAGCCAGCACTGGAAATGAGCGTATCATGCTATGCGAAAGAGGATATACCCATGGATATAACAATTTGGTGGTGGACATGCGTAGTTTGCCTATTATGGCTCGGACTGAATACCCTGTTGTGTTCGATGCTACTCATTCAGTCCAGCAACCTGGAGGATTGGGAGCGAGTACTGGCGGGGATCGCGGGATGGTGCCCTACCTTGCCCGAGCAGCAGTTGCCACCG
>Ga0129333_10000284_pt1 | contig 38284 bp, 41 predicted proteins | sample CPB6_08_DNA_FD_94474 | JGI IMG/M metagenome (GOLD analysis project Ga0129333, IMG submission 94474) | Freshwater to marine salinity gradient microbial communities from Chesapeake Bay, USA - CPBay_Sum_0.6_0.8_DNA | ecosystem: Environmental > Aquatic > Marine > Coastal | place: USA: Chesapeake... | reverse complement strand
TGGGCACGGGTGGAGGAGGTTGGATTCGAACCAACGTAGGCGTAAGCCAACAGATTTACAGTCTGCCCCCTTTAGCCACTCGGGCACCCCTCCGCGAGGAACCCGCGATTATGGAATTTGCTTGCTAGGGCGTCAAGTTAAGGGCTTCGGACCGCCAGCAGATCGAGCACCTGGCCGCGGGCTTCCTCGAAGCGAATCCTTACAGGCATCAGCCGATCAGTTCGATCCAGCCATACGTCGATCTGGCCCTTGATGCGCTCCCCTCGGCCAAAAGTCGAAAGATGAATCGCCGGGACAATCACCCCCCCGGGCAGCACGATGTCGGACTCGGACATCACCGTGAAATTCACCTTCTCGACCTTATTCCTGCCGGCCATGGGCAGAAGAATCGACTCCCCGACCGAAAAGCGCTCAGGCTCGATCTTCATCATCCAGGCCAGCTGAATCATGAAACTTAAGCGATCTTGAATACCTTTTTCCAGAGGAAGGGGTTCTTTTAGAGATGAATAAACTACTTTTTCATTTTCATAGTCAAAAGTAGAGACCTCTTCCCGGCCCCTGGGTGATCGGTGGGTATAGCGCTCGGGCTGAAGACCCCCGGGGCCGATGCGGCCGACTGTTTCGGCGAACAGCGGGTTGGGGGCGAATACCGCAGCCCAGCCCATGGCCTTTGTCAGAAGCCGAATCCGATAACGGCCCTCGGCAGGAAAACTAATTTCAATCGAACCCGTTGCAATCGGCGTATTCCCAGCGTGATCGCCAAAAAAAACACTGAGCGCCACCCCGCCAACCCCAGGGAGCTCATCTGGCCGCGGGATCCGCTCAGCGCTTGATTTCGGGGTTCCCGAGTTCAGCGACTGGGCTGCTGGCTGGTCATTCACAGACGGCGGCGGGGTTTGGGCAGTGGCCAGAGTGCTCGCGATATCCTGCTGCGCGATCTGGCTCAGACCGGGAAATGGCTGGGGCGGCGGTGAACTCGGGGCGGCCGGGGCCCGCTCTTGAAGCATTTGGAAGCTCACGGGCCCCATTTGAAACGAGACAGGCAACTCCTGGGGGCTGAGAAGCCGCAGCAACGTCTCCAGCCCGAACAGAATGAAAAAGTGAGCCAACAGCACCATGAGAGCCGCTCTTTTCCACGAAATCCAGGGACGAACCGACACTGAACGTGGGACTCCAAGCCCGACCATGCTTACGCTATCCTCAATTCAACGCTCCAAATGAAAGCAATGACCGCAATGGAAAATCCACAAGCCTTCAATCCTTTTGACCTTCTGAATACGCCATGGGCAAAAATGCCCATGGGAACATCACCAGCTGGAATGGCGAACTTTGACTTCACTGACCTCAAGGAGATGGACAAACGCATCTCCGAGCTCAAGGCCGTCGAGCAGTGGCTAAGTCTGAACCTCACTTTACTGAAGACCACTATCCAGGGACTCGAAGTTCAACGTGGGACCATCGCGGCCATCAAAGCGTTCACTGCCACCGCGCCGGGGGGTGCAGAGGCGGGCCAGTCTTCGGCCCAATCGTCAGCGGGGCCCGCCGCCGATCAGGCGAATTTGTGGTGGAGCGCCATGCAGCAGCAGTTCGGCCAGATGATGACGGCGGCCCAGGCCGGCGCACAAAGCATGATGGAAACTAAGCCTCAGGGCCCAAAGCGGCCAGGCGGAACTAAGAAAACTGAGGCTTAGCGGGAAGTCCGGTGGCGCCAATCGGCAAGGCCGCTGGTGAGATCGGACAGCTCCGTGACCACCCTGATGTCTGGCGGGGGACGGCGCTGCAGGACCGGACATCTACCGCCTGCCCAGATTTCAATGCTTCGTGGCAGCTTGGCCCGAAGCTCGGTCAGCCCATCCACCACTTGGTTGGGATTCATCACCGGAGAAAACGACAGGGCAACAATGTCAATTTCCTGGGCTGAGGCCGCCAGCACAATGTCCCAGACTGGAGTCTGAGTGCCTAAAGAGATGCATCTGCAGCCCTCAAGCGCCAGCAATGCTTCCACCATCAAGAGTCCGACGCCATGGGCCTCGGAGGGAAATGTAGTCAACAAAACGCGAGGCCGGTCACCCGGCTGGGGGATGGTGCTGATAGCGTTGCGCAGCACGACCTGAATGGACTCCGTGTAAAGATGCTCCTCGTAGATCTCCATCTGGCCGCGGGACCACGCATCGCCGACCCGCTGGGTCAGGGGGGCAACAACCTCGGTCACAAACCGCGCTAAACCAAGCCGAAGCAGGCGCTGGCCGAGTTGCCGGCGAAGCTCTTCGATGTCGTGGGACTTGGTGATATCAACCAGGTGGACGAGATCAGGATTGGTGTCTTGATCGGCCTCGGCTCGATTTGAGCTGCCTGAGCCCGTGGAGGTATCGGCAAGCGCGTGTAATTCCGCGATGTCTAGGCCAATAATCTTGCCGGGGCGATGGCCGATATCCATCAGGCGGCGGATTGCCCGAAGCCGATCCACCTGGTCCAAGGAGTAAATTCTCTCCCCAAAGGCGTCCCGCATTGGGTTAGGAAAGCCATACCTCCGCTCCCAGACACGCAGAGTGTCCTTCGACAGGCCAGTATCCCGCTCCACGGCTGATATGCTCAGCGTGACAGCTGCGGCATCCGGGTGTTCCAATTTAGCCCTCTTTTGTCATGGACAAATCATTGACGTCCTATGTCCCCGCCACTAGTATAAGGCTGGAACCTGTAATGACCAAGACAATTCCCCTATGAATTTGAAATTTCCCACGCAAAACACAGTAACAACGGCCCACAGCCTGCCTCCTGCCTGGCGTCGGTGGGTCTGGATTGCATCGGCCATCGTGCTTCTTGCAGTCGTGCCGCAGGCCTGGGCCACGGCCGCATGCCCAGCACTGCTGAATCACAGCTTTCCACGCTTGCAAGACGACGTTCCCCAGTCGCTTTGTCAATACCAGGGCCAAGTGGTGCTGGTGGTCAATACCGCGAGCTATTGCGGCTTTACTCAGCAATACGATGGCTTGGAGAAGCTGTATTCCAAGTATAAAAACAAGGGGCTTGTGGTGCTCGGCTTTCCGTCAAATGATTTTGGCAATCAAGAGCCCGGCAGCAATAAAGAAATTGCCGAGTTTTGCTCGAACACGTTCGGCGTGAAATTTCCGATGCTGGCCAAAACCTCGGTGAAGGGCGGCAATGCCAATCCTCTGTTCAAACAACTTGCCCAGCAATCCGAATCGCCCGGGTGGAATTTTCACAAATACATGATTGGCCGCGACGGAAAACTCATTCGCACTTTCTCAAGCCTGGTCAGCCCCACCGATCGTCGTCTTACCAACGAGATTGAGCGGGCCCTTGCTGCACCCCGTTCCTGAATTTCTTTTCATCATCACAGGAGTGCCGTTATGAACGCGCCTGATAAGCTCTTCTCCTCAACTGCCATCCTGCCCGATGTGCAATCTCATGCAGATCATCGCCAACTCGCCATCCAACGGGTCGGCGTGAAATCACTCGTGCACCCCGTTCTGGTTCAGACCGCGAAAGGGCCACAGCCCTCGGTGGCCACCGTGGACATGACCGTCGCTTTGCCGCCCGAGGTCAAAGGCACACACATGTCGCGCTTTCTTGAAGTTTTTCAGTCCCACGAAGATCCGCTGGCCTACCATTCGCTGCAGGGCCTCATGGATACCATGCTGGCCCGGCTAGAGTCCAATCAGGGCTACATCAAGATTGCGCTGCCTTATTTTGTGCGCAAAGCAGCACCCGTCTCTGGCGTTGAAAGCCTGATGGATTATCAGGTGACGATGGAGTGCGAGGCCCGTGACCATCAGCGCACCACCACAATGACGGTGGTGGTTCCTGTGACCAGCCTCTGCCCCTGCTCAAAAAAGATTTCTGATTACGGTGCCCACAACCAGCGGTCCCATGTCACGATCACTGCGCAGGTAAAGACCCCGATGCAAATCGAAGAGCTCATTGCGGCTGCAGAAAAAGCGGCCTCGTGTGAGCTCTGGGGACTGCTGAAACGGCCGGATGAGAAATGGGTCACGGAACGAGCCTACGACAATCCAAAGTTTGTTGAGGATCTCGTACGTGATATCGCCTTAGCGCTCGCAGAGGATCGCCGCATCACCGGCTACAGCGTGGAATCGGAGAATTTTGAATCGATTCACAATCATTCGGCCTACGCAAAGATCGATCATCTGCGCCGCGCATGAGAGTTGCCGTCATCGGAAGTGGCATCTCGGGCTGCGCAGCCGCCTGGGAGTTGTCATCGTGGGCACACGTCACCGTCTTTGAAGCCGACAACCGTCTGGGTGGCCATACCCATACCCAACAGATCCGTGTAGAGAACCGAAACTTTCCGGTCGACACTGGCTTCATTGTTTTTAATCACCGCACCTACCCAGGCCTGAAGGCCTGGTTCGAGACTCTGGGTGTTGAGACCGCCGCCAGTGACATGTCATTTTCTGCCAGCCTCAATCACGGCGCACTTGAGTGGTGTGGCTCTAGCCTCTCCGCTGTATTTGCACAGCGACGCAACCTTATCTCACCGCGCTTTTGGCAGATGCTGACCGACATCATGCGCTTTAATCGTCGGGCCCCTCGCGATGCTGCCCGATTCCGGCTGCAATCGGAATCGGGCCCTAGCCTTGGTGACTATCTGGATCACGGCGGCTACAGCCCTCTGTTTCTCAATGCCTATCTGCTGCCAATGGCCGGTGCGATCTGGTCTTGCCCGCCCGAACAAATGCGGGCCTTTCCCATGACGACCTTCACCCAGTTTTGTGAAAACCATGGGCTACTGCAGATTGCCGACCGGCCCCAGTGGTACACCGTTCGCAACGGATCCACCACTTATATCCATAAACTTCAGGCCCGCTTGGCTCAGCTGGGCCGTCATGTCATTTGGCGGACACAGTGCAACGTGGATTCGGTAAGTCCAATAACTTCAATGAGCGGCAATGCCCGGGTCCGAATCCGCGGCGTTCAGACCGATGCAGGCGCAGCCCAGGCCTTTGAAGATCATTACGATGCCGTGGTCATGGCCTGCCACTCTGACCAGGCCAGCCAGCTGCTGCAAGAAACCAGTCCTGCCAAAAAAATCGTCTCGAAAATCCGTTACCAAAAAAATCTTGCTGTGCTTCACACGGACACAACGCTGATGCCCAAACGGCAGGCAGCCTGGGCGGCCTGGAACTATCTGCACGCGCACGATCACGCCAGCAGCAGCGTGAGCGTCACCTATTGGATGAATCGGCTTCAGCCCCTGCCCGTGCAGACGCCAGTCCTGGTGAGTCTGAATCCGATTGCGCCTCCCCGGCCCGAACATATTCTTCAGTCCATGCATTACGCGCACCCTATTTTTGATGGGCCTGCGATTCAGGCGCAGCGCGAGCTGCCCAGCGTGCAAGGCCACGAAGGGATCTGGCTCGCGGGCGCCTGGACCCGTTATGGCTTTCATGAAGATGGATTTCAGTCAGGAAGCCAGGCGGCCCACGATCTGCGGCATCACTTTGTTAAAACCGGACATGCCCCTGCCCTGCCCAACCTTGCATGAGCCACGGCTGGTCAGCGGCCACGTCTGGCACTGCCGAGTCAGGCCCTTTCGTCATGACTTTCGTTATCGGGCCTTCTATCTTCAACTGCCCCTCAGAAGCCTTCAGGCATCTGCGGCCGCTGGCCAACGAACATGGCGGGGCTGGGCACTGAATCAAAAGGCGTTGCTCAGTGTGGTCGACCGTGATCACGGAGATGGCCGACCACTGTTGGAGTGGGCCGTTGCGTCACTCGAGCAGGCAGGCATTCATGATGCCGATGGCGAAATCTGGCTGCAGACTTTTCCACGCATGCTTGGCTACGCGTTTAAACCGGTCAGCTTCTGGTTCTGTGAGCGCCACGACGGACGCCTTCGGGCCATCATTGCGGAGGTCAACAACACGTTTGGGCAGCGGCATGTTTATGTTTTAAATCCTGGCCACAACGCCGCAATTCAGAATGGCCAGACGCTCGAATCCGATAAAGCCTTTTATGTCTCTCCTTTTTTCGAAATTCAGGGCCGCTACAAGTTTCGTTTTTTCAAGTCTGCAGTCGATGGCCGGGATTTGGCGCGTATTGAATATGCAGATGAGCATGGCACCCTGCTGCTCACCTCGATGGGCGGATCCTCCGCCCGACTGACACAGGCCGCCGCGATGCTGGCCTGGATGCGATTCCCCCTGTTCTCGCTCGGTGTGATCGCTCGAATTCACTGGCAGGCGCTGTTGCTCTGGATCAAGGGCGCAAAACTTATTCCACGGCCGCATACGAGCAGCTGAACTTATTTTGATTTCCCTCTCCCCTTAACCCACTGTCGGCCTTCTTATGACACCAAGCCTTCAATCCTCCGCAACGCTTGACCCCAAGCCACTGCTGTCCTGGTCCCCCGATGCCCGCACACGTCTTGTATTGCGGCTGCTGCAGTCGCTGCAATTCGGTGAGCTAAAAATCAACCTGCCTGACTCGAGCCAGCGGCTCTTTGTCGGTGTACAACAGGAGCCCGACCGCCACCTCACCGCTGAAATCACGATTCATGACAGCCGGGTTTTTACACTGGCTTTTTCGCGCGGCGATATTGGATTCGGTGAGGCCTACATGCTGGGATACTGGTCAAGCCCAGACCCTGCAGCGCTTTTAAAACTTCTGCTGCTGAATCGCGAGGCCATCGACAGGATGATCTATGGCCGGTGGTGGTCGGTGCTGCTCGATCAGCTGCGGCATCTGCTGCGCTCAAACCGCAAGGCTCAAGCAAAAAAGAATATCGCGGCCCACTACGACCTCGGCAATGATTTCTATCGGCTCTGGCTCGATCCCAGCATGAGCTACTCCAGCGCCCTGTTTGATGGCACGGGCCGCTGGGAATCTCCCGTCAGCCTTGAGGAAGGCCAGCAGCGCAAAATTCAGCGGGCCATACAGGAGATTGAACCCCAGCGGCTGGGACCCGAGGCCAGCATTCTTGAAATCGGCTGCGGCTGGGGTGCGCTTGGCGAGGCAGCTCTGAAGTCGACCCCGGCCCAATATGTGGGGCTCACGCTCTCCGAAGAGCAGCAGCACTGGGCCGAAAACCTTCTGAATCCTTTTGGCAAGCAACGTTTTAAGGTGCGGCTACAAGACTACCGTGACGAAAACCGCCGCTACGATGCAATTGTCTCGATCGAAATGTTTGAGGCAGTAGGCGAGCGCTACTGGGAGGCTTATTTTTCGACGCTATCGCGCTGCTTAAAGTCCGATGGTGTTGCAGTCATTCAAACGATCACTATTGATGAGCGACTCTTTGATCGTTATCGTCGCAACACCGACTTTATTCAGCAATATATTTTTCCAGGCGGAATGCTGCCCTCACCCTCTGTCTTCGAACAGCAGGCCCGTCAGCAAGGCCTCCGCGTCGAGAAGGCATTTGCCTTTGGCCAAGACTATGGCCGCACACTGGCGGAATGGGCAAAACGCTTTGAGAGTCAGCGGGCCCGGATCAATGCTCTGGGCTTTGATGAACGCTTCATCCGCATGTGGCGCTTTTATCTTGCGTATTGCGAGGCCGGATTTGCTCAGGGCGATATCAATGTCATGCAGTACACCCTCCGTCACGCCTAATGGCCCTCCGGAATAAACCGCCAAAGGCTAGCCGACGCATAATCGTGGGCCTTGCCTCGGCCATGATCACGATCATGGCCAGCCTTCAGGCGGCCAAAGCAAATCTTGATGATCTGCAACTGCAGGGCATGGGCACGCTCAGGTGGATGGGCCTAAAAGTTTATGAAGCAAGGCTTTTTGCGTCCACCCGGCCCAGCCCAGCCCAGCTGACGCAGCTTCCCTTTGCGCTGGAACTCACCTATGCACGGGATTTCAATGGGTCAAGCATCGCTGAGCGCAGCATTGATGAGATCAAAAGACTTGGTATTGGCTCTGCTGAACAACATCAGGCCTGGCGCAGTCGGATGCAGGCCATCTTTCCCAATGTCCGATCAGGGGATCGGATCCGGGGCATCCATCGGCCCGGATCGGGAGCAAGCTTTACGCTCAACGATAAGCCGATTGGCAGCATCGATGACGCCGAATTCGCCAGAGCGTTTTTTGCCATCTGGCTAGATCCCAAAACATCGGAGCCCTCGCTCAGAAAAGAACTTCTGGGGCTGAACGCTTCTCAGCGTCGTTGATGCCAGGCATCGGTCAGTCACTGCGATACGGCCTGCCAGGCTTTACGCTTGCATTCGCGGCTTTGCCGCTCTATCTGCTGACGCCAGCGCTATACGCGCAACAATTCGGATTAAGCCTGGGGCTGATCGGCGTGCTATTGATGCTCACGCGGCTCACGGATGCAATTGCTGATCCGTTTATTGGCCGATGGATTGATCAGAGCACCCAGTCATTGTGGCTGTGGATGGCCGGCGGACTGATCGTGATGGCACTTGGCCTGGGACTGCTCACCCATCCGACCATGGTGCTCGATGCAACTGAAGAATCCGTGCTTAAGTTTTCACTCTGGCTTGTCGGCTGCACACTGATTGTCTCGCTTGCCAACAGCACCGCGACACTTGCCCACCAGAGCTGGGCAGTCGCCTGGACTGCAGAAATTGCAGGCCAGTCACGGCTGATTGGTGCTCGCGAACTCTGCGGACTGGTCGGCGTCATCAGCGCTGCTGCAATTGCGGGCCAGCAATCCGGCGGACTGCTGGGTCTTGTGGCCGTCATCAGTGCGATTGTTGCAATTGCTGCAAGCTTTGGACTGCGCCTGATCGGCCACCGATCATCTCCAGCCTCTGCCCGGCCACAGGTGGCATGGTCCACGCTGTTGCGACAGGCCAAGCTTCGTGAGCTACTGGGCACCATGGGCATGAATGCGCTCGCCAATGCAATTCCGCCGACGTTGATTTTATTTTTTCTTCAAGATTATCTCGGGGCAACCCCCAACCAGGCGAGTGGTCTGCTGGCTGCTTATTTTGTTGCCGCTGCCGCCGCAGTTCCCTTTTGGTCATGGGCTGCCCATCGCTTTCAGGCCAAGGTGGTTTGGATCGTCGCCATGTCAATCGCAGTAGTCGCCTTTGGCTGGACGCTGACACTTGATCAAGATGGCCTGATGGCGTTTGCCGCCATCTGCCTGATGACGGGAATGGTGCTGGGCGCCGAACTCGTGTGCCCGCCCATTTTGCTAGGGCGCAGAATCGATCGCGAGCGCCATCGCGGTACGCTTGAAGCCAGCTACTTTGGCCTATGGAATCTTGTGATTAAACTTGCCTTGGCGCTGGCCGCTGGACTGACTCTGCCAATTTTGTCGGGCCTAGGCTATCAGCCCGGCATCAGCAGCCCTGACAATAATCTCAGCGCCCTGCAGTGGGCCTATGCAGGCATTCCGATTGCATTGAAATGTATTGCGATTGCAGCACTGTGGCGCTTTCATGATGAATCAATGCCACACTCGACCTTAAGGAGTCATGGATGAATCTCGCCCGTCTTCAGTCCTCTATTTTTCACTGGCGCGCCGGCCTGTCACTGCTGCTCACCGGCCTTGTGCTTGCGCTGACAACAGGCTGCGCTGGGCCAGACCCATCGCGCTATGCCGACCAGAAACCAGCCCTTGATCTGAAGGCCTATTTCAATGGCGAGATCAAAGGATGGGGCATGGTCCAGAATCGATTTGGCCAGGTGGATCGTCGATTCGTCGTCACGATCAAGGCCAGCTGGAATGGAGACGAGGGCGTACTGGATGAGTCCTTTGTCTGGTCAGATGGCGAGCTTCAGCGGCGCGTCTGGAAACTCAAAGCGATGGGCCCGAATCGCTACATCGGAACCGCTGAGGATGTAGAGGGCCAGGCCATTGGCGAGATCAGCGGCAACGCGCTGCGTTGGCGTTATACCCTGCGCGTCCCATTTCGTGGCAACAGCATCCATTTAGATTTCGATGACTGGATGATTCTGATTGATGAACGGGTCATGCTGAATCGGGCGGTCTTTAGCAAGTGGGGCATTCGGATGGGCGAAGTCACGCTCACATTTAGCAAATAGATTTTGATTCATCGGCATGTCCGCGAATCCTAAAATTACCGACTGGTCAGGCCGCATCGTCTGGGTAGTTGGCGCGTCCTCTGGCATTGGCCGGGCCCTGGCCGAAACCCTGAGCGCTCGGGGTGCGCGGGTCATTGCCAGCGCACGTCGAAGCGAACCCCTGCTCAGCCTAAAACCCGCCTGTGCCCGATGCCTAACCCTTGATGTGGGTCGCGCAGCCGATCTGCAAGCAGCCATCAAGACACTTGAGGAAGAGCATCTTCTGCCTGATGTTGTGTTCTGGGTGGCGGGCGTTTATCACCCCATGGCCTGCGAGGCGCTTGACCTCAATGACGTACGCGAGACGTTTGAGATCAATACGCTGGCGGGCTACGTCGGCTTAAAGCACATGCTCCAGGCTTGGGCCCAAACACCCGGCCAGCCCCGTCACTGGAGCTGGGTCTCGAGTGTGGCGGGCTATCGCGGCCTGCCTCAAGCAGCGGCCTACGGCGCCAGCAAAGCAGCGCTGACCTACCTTGCTGAAGTCAGCCATCTCGAATTACGGTCCAAAGCGATCGCCGTCTCGGTCGTGCAGCCAGGATTCGTCCAGACACGACTCACCGAAAAAAATGACTTCACCATGCCGGCCATCATCACGCCCGAGGCTGCAGCATCAGCAACACTCCGAGGCCTCGCCCGAGGCCAGTTTGAAATCCACTACCCCAGGCGCTTTACCTTGTGGCTGAAGCTACTGCGGCTGCTGCCTTATGGGCTGTATTTCCGCCTCATGCGAAGCACCCTGCCCAAACCGTCATCACATGAAAATTCATGATGGATACCGCAGCTTTTATTGCCGCAGCCGAATCACTCAGCCGCCAAGAGCTCGATCGGCTTTTGGAATTCTATGCTGACGACTGCGAGTTCACCGATCCTTTTCAAACTGTTCGCGGCAAATCGGCAATCCGGCAGGTCTACTCAGAAATGTTCACTCATCTTCATGAGCCAAGATTTCGTGATCTACACCTGATCGGCGCCGCAGCGCCGGGATCCGCTGAAGTGGTGATCGGCTGGACATTTGAGTTTGCAATTGGCCCAGGAAAGCCACTGCAGCGGCTCCGCGGCTGCAGCCGGCTATGCTTTGGCCCCCTTGGAAAGATCCAAGACCATACTGACTACTGGGATGGCTCCCGACTCATGCAGGCATTTCCAGTCGTCGGGCCGGTGATTGCCTGGCTGCGGCGAAAAATAGCCCACCCCAGCAGCCGTTGACCTTACAATCAGGCGTCTTTTTTTGCCCCCATCCAACGACCATGCGCACACCCCAGGCCTCTGAGATGCTCTACCCAGAATTGTTCCGGGCATTCGAGCGCGTCCGCTGGGACCTGGAGCGGGATATCCAGTGGGGTGCGTTTGACCCGAACCGGCTATCAGAAGAGCAGGCTCAGACCATCAAAATGAATGCCATCACCGAGTGGGCGGCCCTTCCAGCCACCGAAATGTTTCTCCGTGATAACCGGCACGACAGCGATTTCTCGGCCTTTATGTCCATTTGGTTCTATGAGGAGCAGAAGCACTCCCTCGTTTTGATGGAATATCTCCGTCGCTTTCGGCCTGATCTACTGCCCTCCGAAGAGGAGCTCCACGCGGTGCGATTTGAGTTTGATCCTGCGCCAGCACTCGAGACCTTAATGCTGCATTTCTGCGGTGAGATTCGCCTGAATCACTGGTACCGCTGTGCAGCCGAGTGGCACACCGAACCCGTGATTCGCCAAATCTACGAGACCATTGCCAAAGATGAGGCCCGTCACGGCGGCGCCTACCTACGCTACATGAAAAAAGCTCTGGTCACGACCGGCGATGCAGCACGAAATGCATTCGCGAAAATTGGTGTCCTGATGGCCAGTGCCCGGAGAACCTCTCAAGCGCTGCACCCGACCAATCTGCACGTCAATCAGGCGCTCTTTCCCAACGATACCGTCCAGAGCCGAACGCCCGAGCCCGGATGGCTTGAACGTTGGCTCGATCAGCAGATTCGCTTCGATGCCGTATGGGAAGGCAGGGTCGCTGAACGCATTCTGCACAACCTATCACTGCTCTTTGATCAGACCTTCAGCTCAGTCCAAGAACTGAACCGTTATCGAAAATCATTAGCGGCCTGAGCGCTGTGAATTCGGCACCCGAATTCGAATTCAAACTCACCCCGCCGCAGGACCTGAAAGCGCGAGCGGCCCATCTGCCACGGCCCATCGTGTTTACAAATGGTGTCTTCGATCTGCTTCATCGCGGCCATGTCACTTACCTCGCCCAGGCACGGGCCTTGGGGCGCTCGTTGGTCGTGGCCTTAAATGATGATGCGTCGACTCGGCGTTTGAACAAAGCGCCGGATCGGCCCATTCATGACCTGGCAGATCGAACGGCCGTCATTGCCGCGCTTGAGTCGGTGAGTCTTGTGACCTGGTTTTCCGATGACACCCCTTTGGCGCTCATTGAGTCGCTCAGCCCCGATGTGCTGGCCAAGGGCGGTGACTGGCCAGTCGAACAGATTGTCGGCGGGCAGTGGGTCCTCGCCCACGGTGGAAAGGTGGTATCGATCGACTTTGAATATCAACGATCCACCACGGCAACGCTCGAAAAAATTCGCAAGCCAGCAGGCTAAGCGATCAAGATTTTTACGGCCCTCCCGAATCGCTGCTCCACAAGGCCAGTAAGCCCAAAAACGCCAGATCCTGCTGCTCGGTGATGGGCGGCAACCGGGCCGCACCCGCAAAGGCCTTCGCATACGCCAACCAACGCTGCGTATCTCCGCCATGCAGCCAAATTGCAGAAACCCGGTAACGATCAATGAGCTGCCCCATCAAAGCGGTCTGCGCAAGACCGAGGCCCTGCCCAATTGCCGACTGTGAATCCCGAGGAACCTGTGATGCATTCGTGATCTCCTGCGGCAGGCTGCAATCCAGCTGCCGTGTTCCGGCACGAAGGCTCTCCTGCATCAAGCGAATTCCTGGCAGGATCCAGCCGCCTTGAAACACGGTGTGCGTCTGTTCTTGCTGCAACAAAAGATCAAATGTCGTTGCGGTGCCTGCGCTCACCACCATGTGAACTTCGCCTACCGCCATCACACCAAGAGCCGCCAGCCCTGCACCGCAGACCCATCGATCTGTGCCGAGCTGCGCTGGCTCGCAATAAGCGCTGTCATAACGACGCAGGCCACCTGAAAGCGTGACGCGAGGCTTGCTGGTCCAAGGTGGCGGCGCCTCTGTGCCCGCAAACTCACGATAGGCGGCCGCAATCATTTCGCGCATTGCTGCTGGCCCAACTGAGCTCCACGACATGCCGATTACCGATGGCGAAGTCAAACAAATTTTTTCGCTCTGTTCTCGCCAGATGCGCACCAAAGACGCAACGCTCGCATCGGTATTGAGTGTGCGCAGTATTGGCCCCATCTGCCAGCCGCTATCGTTTACTCCTCTCCCAACGTTCAATAAAGCGGGGGCTGCGACCAGGCGATGCTTAATGGCGGAATTGCCCGCATCCACCATCACAATAATCGAGTCGCCCACGACTCAAGCTCCCTGATGCGGGGGCATCGCCGCCCGCAAGGAGAGCTCACCCACCTCAATCAATCGCTCAACACCATTCATTTCTAGTCGCAACGCGCCAGAATGGGCCACCCCCCGGTTGCAGCCATCCGCAAGCGGCCCACCACTGAGAGGATGCACCACGACAACTTGTTGATTGGCATAGATGTCGCGTCGATGAAATTCATCCACCCACGGGCTCGCATCGTGAGGCCCGATTTGCTGGCATAAGCCCTCAACCGCTGCCGAGAGACTGGACACGAGTGCCTCAATCGGCGGTTGATGCACGCCCAGATCATCAAGCGCAATCACCGGACGATTAATATTCGGTGAAGACGGCCATGAGCAATTAATCCCGATTCCCGCAATCAGCCACCATACGCCCTGAATGTGATGCCTTGAGACCAGTACGCCGCCCAGCTTTCTGCCCCTGGCCATAATGTCATTCGGCCATTTCACACCCAAATCAGTCTTTTTGAGTTTAAAAAATCGCTCAAGCGTAAGCACAACAACGAGACTGAGCCGCAGCGGCCAAGCGGGACGCGGCGCCGCTGGCAATGCCGAAGAGGGCTCGGGCCAGGCCAGTGACAACGCCAGCCCGCCCGGACTGTCCACCCACTGCCGGCCATGGCTGCCCATGCCCTGGGTCTGCGCCGTTGTCCAGAGCCCAAACGGCATCCGATCCCGGCCGGGGAAACCGGCCAGCCGACGCAGCAGCTCCCGCTGAGTCGAATCGATGGTCGCAAGCCGTTCACAGGGCCACATTCTTGGCATCATAGCTCCATGTTTCGGCGTCTCTCATGCGCGTAGGACGCGCCACCTCGCTTTCGATCGCGGCCCTGCTCTATGCGGTCGGCCTGGCCTTAATCACGCTATCGCCCCTCACCGATTGGCATTTCGTTCCTGAAGCTCCCTGGAGGTTTCTCGACCAGCCGTGGCCAAAGTACTGGACCGGCTTTGATGTGCTGGTGAACGTGTTGGCCTACATTCCACTTGGGCTACTGGCCAGCAGAGCCATTCTGTATCGCTTTCGCGGCTCTGCCTGGGGCCCGCTCGCCTCCTTCATGATGTCCGGCCTCGCCTGCATTCTCATTTCCATTTTGCTGGAAGGCCTGCAGACCTACCTTCCGTCACGACGGCCATCCATTCTTGATGTCGTCTCTAATGCGACCGGCGCAATGATGGGCGCCTTTGTCGCAAGCGCTTACGCGCAAAGCATCGCGCGGCTACAGATCACTGAGACCAGGCCCATTGAAGTGGGCGGCCTTGCTCTTCTCGGCCTCTGGCTCATTGCCCAGGCGGCGCCCCAACCCATCTGGCTAGCCTTGGGCGATATCGGACTCACCGATGAGCTGCGACGCGCGGCCGCCTGGCTCACCGGCATGTCCGCAGCAAGCCCTTCAGTTGCACGAGAAGTTTTTGCGGCCCAGAGAATTCTTGCTGAGGCACTGTGTGTCGGATCTGCGATCACGAGCTGCGCATTGCTCGTCCATCTCACCATGTTGGAATCATCACGATGGTTCGTCCGGTATCGTCCGGAGTATTGGCCGCGAACGCTGCTGACGATCGTGCTGGTGACGCTGGCGGTCCGCGCGGTATGGATCTGGCTGCTCTCCCCAGTGGCACTATCCGGCTGGCTGACTGCGGGTGTCCAGGCGGGCGTCGTGCTCGCCCTGTTAAGCGCCTATGGCCTGGCTGGCGCTCGGCTCAGCCATCAGCGTCTTGCGGCCGTCTGCGGCCTGGCGGTGACGCTGATGCTTGCGAACACCCTTCCCGAAAATGAATTTTTGACCAGCGGCATCTCCGATTGGTCCAGGGGGCGGTGGCTCAATCTGCAGCTGCTGGCAAACCTCTCAGCGGTGGTGTGGCCCTTTCTGGCCCTGGGCTGGCTCAGGCTCGTCCTGTCTCGGCGCACTGTCAGGGCGCTCGAGCGGGCCTTCGGGATCACGCCCCGTCCAGCAATGCCCTCGGATCGGTCCATATAAAATCCGTTTATGTCGCACTACAAAAAACATGTTTTTTTCTGCATCAATCAGCGTGATAACAACGCTGAATGCTGCGCCCAATGTGGGGCCTCAGAACTTCAAGCCTACGCAAAACAAAAAATAAAGAATCTGAAAAAAAATGGTCCCGGAAAAATCCGTATCAATCGGGCTGGCTGTCTCGATCGATGTGACGAAGGGCCGGTGATGGTGATCTATCCCGAGGGCATCTGGTATCGCTACGTCGATCAACAAGATATTGATGAAATTATCGATAGCCACCTCCTTCATGATCGCCACGTTGAGCGGCTCAAGATTTGAACTCGGCAACCGAGCGATTTCTGATTCCCGGACCGGCTGGGAACATTGAGGCCGCACTGGATCGGCCGGCCCATGGACAGCTGATCAAGGGGCTGGCCGTGGTGGCCCACCCCCACCCGCTATTCGGTGGAACGCTCGACAACAAAGTCGCCCAGACCATCGCCCGTGCATTTGTGAGTGAATCAATGATCGTGCTGCGTCCAAATTTTCGCGGCGTAGAAAAGAGCGCTGGAGCGCACGACCACGGTTTGGGCGAGGTCGACGACCTCTGGGCCGCCTGGAAATGGTTGATCGATCAATTTCCGGAAGTCCGCGAAGGGCGCTGGATGGGTGGCTTCTCATTTGGCGCGGTCATGGCCACACACATCGCGCAGCAGTGGCCCACGCATTCGATTACGGTCGACCAGCCCGCACTCGACCGGGTGATTCTGATTGGACTTGGAATCGCGCCCGATCGCAGGCCTGCTGCGGATCTCAGCCCAACAGCGCGCTTGATTCACGGCGAACTTGACGAGGTGGTCGCGCTCAAAACCGTTCTCGACTGGGCGGCCCCACAGCGGCATCCTGTACTCGTCATGCCAGCAGCTGGGCATTTTTTTCACGGCCAGCTACCATTTCTAAAAGACTGCATCCTGCGCTGTCTGCGAGACTGAATACGATGAGCTCTCGAACCGTTCCGCTCGTCGCCAGCCTTCTCTCCGTCGTCCTCAGCCTGGCCGCCTCTCCGGGGCATGGCCAGGCATGGCCAACGGCACCAAAAATTGCCGCGCCCAGCTGGATGCTGATTGATGCCACCACAGGGCAGACACTCGCATCATCGAATCCAGAGAGCCGGTTCAGTCCGGCCTCGATGGCCAAAATGATGACGGCTTATCTCACGTTCACCGCCCTTCGGGATCGCAAAATTCGTCTGGATCAAAGCGTTGCCTCACCCGCCGAGGCTGAGGTGCCGCAAGGGTCGCGCATGTTTTTGTTGCCCGGAAAAAATGTCACCGTCAGCGAGCTGCTGCAGGGCCTGATTACCCTAGGTGCCCATGATGCAGCCATTGCCTTGGCCAAAGCGATTGCAACAACCGAATCGGCCTTTGTCGAGTCCATGAACAAAACCGCACAACGGCTTGGCATGGCCAGCACGCGTTTCGCCAACTCAACGGGCGTACCCCATCCTGAGAATTACAGCACCGTTGCCGATATGGTGCGCCTGGCCAATAGCCTGGTTCAGGAATTTCCTGAACACCTGCGCGAATTCGGACGCCGCGAATTGACGTATAACAACATTCGACAGGTCAGCCGTAATCGATTGTTATGGCTGGACAACTCGGTGGATGGGCTGATGACCGGCCGCAGCGAGACCGAAGGTTTTGCTATTGCGGTCACTGCCCATCGGCCACAGCCGCTTGGCACGCGGGAGCGGCTTCAGCGTCGCCTGATTGCGGTGATTGCCGGGGCGGCCTCCGAGGAAGTGCGGGCCCAAGAGGGATTAAAGCTGCTGAACTTTGGCTTTCAGCAATTCGATATCTTGCGATTATTCAAAGCCGATGAGTCAAGCGAAATGATTCCGGTTTATAAAGGCACCGCGGGGTCCGCCCGCCTGCACTTCCCGCGTGACGTTCTGGTCGCCATCCCTCGGGGCAAAGCCGAATCCATTCGTACTCAGATGGAGCGTCCCACCGCGCTGTTGGCGCCGGTTGCCCTGGGCCAGCCCGTGGGTCGGCTTCGAATCTGGTACGGGAATACAGAGATTCATCAGGTGCCCATCAGCGCCGCGGAGTCGGTGAAACCAGCGGGCCTGCTGGGCCGAGCAATCGATGCAATGCGCCTGTGGTGGAGGGCGCTCTCAACGGGAGTTTGAAGACGATGATTGATGGAATTCATGGCAATCCTACGGTCTATCTGAACGGGAGCTGGTTGCCGCTGTCTGACGCAAAAGTCTCAGTGCTGGATCGAGGGTTTATCTTCGGCGATGGAGTCTACGAGGTGCTGCCGGTCTACGGAGGAAAGCCATTTCGTTTTCAATCCCACCTCTCGAGACTGCTTCGTAGTCTGACCGCCATCCGAATTCAGGCCCCGATGCCAGAGCATCAATGGGCATCTCTTTTCGCTGAACTCATCACACGCGGCGAGGGGGAGGATCAGTTTATTTATCTGCAGGTCACCCGAGGCGTCGCAAAACGAGACCATGCCTTTCCTGGCCCCGAGGTCCGGCCAACCGTCTTCGCGATGTCCTCGCCATTTCAGCGGCCGGCCCAGGCAGTTCGCGATTCAGGCGTCGCTGTAGTCTCGCTGCCCGATGAGCGATGGCTTCATTGCGACATCAAATCAATCGCCTTGCTCGGTAATGTATTGGCCCGCCAGGCGGCAGTCGATCGGGGCGCGATTGAAGCGGTAATGTTTCGCGATGGATTTCTTACCGAGGGATCCGCGAGCAACATCTGGATGGTCAAAGACGGTGCCCTGCATGCGCCCCTAAAGAACCACTTAATCCTTGAAGGCATTCGATATGGATTGCTACAAGAACTCGCTGAACGGTTACAGATTCCAGTGCAAATTCGTCGTATTCGACAGCAGGAAATCGCCCAAGCGGATGAGCTCATGATGACCTCTGCCACGAAAGAGGTGCTGCCCATCGTGCGCCTCGATGATCAGCCCGTTGGCCATCCCCAGCATCGTGGCCACCCTGGGCCTGTCTACAAAAAAATCAGGCAGGCTTATGATGCTCTTATCGATGAACTGCGACTGGCTCGGTCATGACTGCCGCCCAAGAGTCTCTGATTCGCTACCCCTGCAGCTTTCCCATCAAAATCATGGGGCCCTGCGTTGATGGCTTTGCTGAATCGATTTGCGAAGTCGTCCGGTCCCACGCGCCCGACTTTGATCCAGCTTTGCTTGAGATGCGGCCAAGCCGCAATGGTAACTATCTCGGCCTCACAGTCACGATTAATGCGCAATCCCGCGAGCAGCTGGATCGACTCTATCAAGCCCTGAGCCATCATCCGATGGTCAAAGTGGTGCTCTAGACTAACGATGACGGTGACTCTGATGCGCCGATGTTTTCGCGCCGCCGACTACATCAGCATCCTGCAGGCGATGCGCGAGTTCACGGTTGCGCGGGATGAAGCGAGTGAAGATCAGCTCTGGCAGGTTGAACACAATGCGGTGTTCACGCTCGGCCAGGCTGGCCAGCTCCATCATGTTTTAGATGCAGGCACCATTCCGGTTGTTCGAACAGAGCGTGGCGGCCAGGTGACGTTTCACGGACCAGGCCAGGCGGTGATCTACCCCCTGATCGATTTGCGGCGTCGTGGAATTCTGGTCCGGGATATGGTGAATCTTCTGGAGCAGGCAATGATCGATACCTTGGCTGATTTCGAGATTGCCAATGCCTGCCGAAAACCCGGAGCGCCTGGCGTTTACGTTGCCCATGGCGATAGGCTTGCAAAAATTGGGGCGGTTGGGCTGAAGGTGTCACGGGGCCGCTGCACGCACGGCATTGCACTGAATGTCGATATGGATCTGCAGCCCTTTCACCGAATCAACCCCTGCGGCATGGCCGGACTTCAGACAGTTGACATGGCTACAATGGGAGCCCGCGCCGACTGGCAATCCGTTGCCGATGTGCTGTGCAGTCATATCGAAAAAACGCTACCTGAACTCCTGGTGATGCCATCGTGAGCACCTACGACCCAACAAAAAAACAAAAAGGCGCTGAAAAGACCTCCCGTATCCCGATCAAGGTCATCGCAGCAGAGCCCCTGCCCAAGCCGGACTGGATCCGTGTCAAAGCCGCCAGTGCCAGCACGCGTTTTTTAGAAATCAAAAATATTTTGCGCAAACACAATCTGCACACAGTCTGCGAAGAAGCCTCCTGCCCAAATATCGGGGAGTGCTTCGGCAAGGGCACCGCCACCTTCATGATCATGGGCGATAAATGCACACGCCGTTGCCCATTTTGTGATGTTGGCCATGGGCGGCCAGATCCGCTTGACGTCCATGAGCCTATCAATCTTGCCAAGACCATCGCTGCGCTGAAGCTTCGCTATGTCGTGATCACCAGCGTGGATCGCGATGATCTCCGCGATGGGGGTGCCCAGCATTTTGTGGAATGCATTCAAGAAGTGCGCCGGCAGTCGCCGCAGACCCAGATCGAGGTCCTGGTGCCAGATTTTCGTGGCCGTCTTGATCGGGCCCTTGATATTCTGAAGGCGGCCCCACCCGATGTCATGAATCACAATCTTGAGACTGTTCCGCGGCTGTACAAAGAAGCGCGGCCGGGGTCTGATTATCAACACTCGCTGACACTACTGAAGCGATTTAAGGAAGAGGTGCCGGGCATTCCCACCAAGAGCGGCCTGATGGTGGGCCTCGGGGAGACCGATGAGGAAATTCTTCAAGCCATGCATGATATGCGAGCCCACGACATCGATATGCTCACGATCGGCCAATATCTCGCACCCTCGCTAAACCATCTGCCAGTTCGCCGATATGTACATCCCGATACCTTCACGATGTTTGCGCGCGAGGCCAAAGACATGGGCTTTACCCATGCAGCGGTGGGCGCCCTAGTGCGGTCGTCCTACCATGCGGATCAGCAGGCCCATCAGGCGGGGTTTTTTGAGCCAGCCTAACTCAACTCGCGCGAGATAATTTTTCGAAGTTCGGAAAAATTAGGCTCGCCGACGTAACGCTTGATGATTTTTCCATCTCGATCCACCAGAAATGTGGTGGGCGTTACGGCCACGTCTCCATAGGCCTTGGCCCAGGCGCCATCCTGATCGTGAATCACAAGAAAAGGTAAGCTACGATCCCGTACGAAACTCGCAATGTACTCGGGCCGGTCATAACTCATGGCCACAGCAATGGTCTGATAACCGCGGGCCTGAAATTCCTGATGCACTGCTGTGAGGTCCGGCATCTCTTTGACACAGGTCACACAACTCGTCGCCCAAAAATTCACCAAATAAGGCTTTCCTTTTAAGGTCTCGGGGCCCACGACCTCACCCGCAATGGTTTTGCCACTGACCGCGGGGGCGGACTGGGCCCGAAGCACCATGGCCGAGCCAATCGCGATTGCAAGCGGAATGAGTAGCGCCGCCAGCAACGGAAGTCGCATTTTTTTTGCCGATGTGGGCGGTAGTGCTGAGAGATGTGTTTTCATGAGTGGCATTATAAAAACATGAGCATCGTTGATCTCCACATTGAGGGCATGACCTGCAGCGCCTGCTCGAGTCGTATCGAGCGCGTGCTGTCCCGACTTCCGGGCGTCACTGCCGAGGTCAGTCTGCTTGAACATCGGGCCCGAATCAGCGGACTGTCGCTGGACGATGCGATCGCCGCGGTCCGACGGGCGGGCTACGATGCACGGCCTTTTGGCCCCGAGGCCGCCGGCCGGGGCCGGACCAACGGGCTGACCCCGTCGGCTCGGAATCGGGCTCCAACCGGAACTGAATCGTTCCGCCTCGCGTTTTCAGTCGCCGCGCTCGTCATTATGCTCATCGAAATGTTTGGCATGCTGGTTGGCCAGCATCGATGGGTGCCGCCACCGCTGCAGTTTGCCATCGCGCTCGTGATGCAGACCATCGTGGCATGGCCGTTTTATCGGAGCGCGCTTCAGGCGGCCCGCGCGGGCAGCGCAAATATGGAAACCCTGATCAGCATTGGCTCGCTGGCTGCTTTTTTCGGATCAGTTTTAGTAATGGCGGGCGGACTGACGCAAGAGCAGGGCTATGGAGCGCTGTATTTTGAGACCTCAGTCATCGTGATTGCGATGGTTCGAATTGGCAAAACACTTGAGCAGCGTGCCCGAGGCCAGGCCCTGTCCGCCATTGAAAAACTCACCCGACTCGACCCAGCTGAAATTGCAGTGCGAGAACCCGAGACTGGCCAGTGGGTCCAGCTGCCCCCCGAGGCAATCCGCCAGGGCCGCCTGATTCGGCTGCTGCCCAATCAGGCCATCAGCCTTGATGCTGTCATCACCGAAGGCGATACCGAGGTTGATGAGAGCAGCATGACCGGTGAGAGCATGCCAGTGGTAAAGCATGTCGGCGACGCCATTTACGCCGGATGCACCAACCTCAGTGGCACCATCACGGCAACCGTCAGCTGCGATTTTTCACAATCCCGTCGGGCACAACTCGGGGAAAAAATGCTCTCTGCATTGGCCTCACGGGCTCCGATTGGTGCGCTGGCAGACCGTATTGCTGCAGTCTTTGTCCCGGTGGTGCTCATCTTGGCTGCCCTCACTTTTCTGGGCCATTTATTTTTTGATCGGTCCACCTCAGCAGCTATCAGCAGCGCGATCGCAGTCCTGGTCGTCGCCTGCCCCTGCGCACTCGGACTGGCCACGCCCGCCGCGATCGCCGCAGGCCTGGCCCGGGCAGCGCAGATGGGGTGGTTTTTTCAAAATGCACGGGCCCTGCAGCAGGCCTCTCGAATACATCGCATCATTTTTGATAAAACCGGAACACTTACTTCGGGCCGGCCTTTTCTGATTGGTTTTGCAGACTCAGAGTCAGAGACCCACTTGACCGAAGAACCACACGTAAAGCCTTGGCCAGATTGGCTCGCTGCGGCCTGCGCAGCCGAACATGGCGTTGAACATCCTCTTGCCGGCGGCCTGCTGTCGTATGCGGCCGGCCGGCCCATGCCGAGCTGCAGCGATGTGCACTACGTTGCGGGAAGCGGAGTCCGCGCCCGCATTGAGAGCGGGCCTTTTGTTGGAAAGTCGATTCGGGTTGGAAGTTCCACATGGATTTCACCGTCCACACCGCCGCAATCAGTCCTGAGCCGCTATGCCGATGTCAGTGCGGTTGATGTCGCGATTGATGGCCGCTGGAGCGGACGGATCTGGATCAGCGATCGGCCCCGACACGACGCTGCAGATGGACTTGCTAGCCTCAAGAAAATGGGAATTCAAGTTTCAATAATGAGCGGTGATCGCAAGGCGGCCGTGCGGCGCATCGCCGATAGTCTTGGCGGAATTGAGTTTCTTGCCCAGCTGGGTCCAGAAGAGAAAGCTGCTCGGCTCGATGCCTGGCGACAATCGGGCGATGGCGTGGCCATGGTTGGCGATGGGCTTAACGACGCATCGGCCATGGCCCATGCTGATTTAGGGATCGCCATGGCATCCGGTGCAACACTCACAGTAAAGAGCGCCGATTTAACACTCGCAACTGCAGCGCCAATTCGTGACTGTGCTGCAAGTCTTACGCTTGCAAAAGATGTGCTGCGCAAGGTGAAAGAGAACCTGGCGTTTGCCTTTGTCTTTAATATCGCTGCCATTCCACTGGCGGCCCTTGGCATGCTCTCGCCGGCCATCGCAGGAAGCGCGATGGCGCTGAGCTCGGCAGCCGTGATTGGCAATGCAGTCCGGCTGCTACGATGGGAAAAGCCGGCTTTTGGTTCTTGATCTGGAGGGCGGGAGTTCTGAATGACTGAATTTCAAATCGATGGGATGACCTGTGGCGGCTGCGAGCAGTCAGTGAAAAAAATAATTCTCGGCATTGATGGTGTTGATCGGGCCGATGTGGCCCGATCCGCGGGCGGCGCCCGGGTTATCTGGCGGCCCACGCTTTCCTTCGATCAGCGTGAGGCCGCGGCCCGTCAGATTTGCGACTCGGTCAGTGCCGCTGGATTTGACTGCGCGATTCGCTAACGAATCGGCGTGACCACTGCGCCTGTCTCGGCGGCGGGCGTCACTGGGCTGGGCGCTGTGGGCGAGGCCGAAAGTGGCCGCGCCGAAGGCGGCGGAGCAGTGACGGGCGCCGTATTTCCAACGCCGCCAGTCTGGAGCTGAATTCTTGCCAGCTCCTCCTCGGAAATGACTTCGAATGCACGAATCACTCGGCGGACACCGGTCACACGCGAGGCAATATCGGTCGCCCGCCTTGCCTCGCGTTCCGTCACGATCCCCATCAGGTAGACGGTACTGGCATCGGTGTAGACCTTCATTGCATTTGCCTGAACATCTTTGGCCTCAAGCAATGAGGCCTTAACGCGAGCGGTGAGCACTGTGTCCACACCAAAAGCCCGCACCGAGGGGGCAGGCCCGATGGCCACCTCATTAATCACCGATCGAACATTGTCGATAGACTGAACCAACTGGGCCGCCTCTGCGCGGGCTTGTTCACTGGGAACATAGCCTGTCAGCAGCGCGATGCGATTAAAGCTAGTCACCGTGAGCGAAATCTGTTCCGACTTCAAGCGCTCGCGAAAGCGGTTAAAGGCCTTGATCTCAATGGCTGCATCCTCGGCCTGGGCCCCAGCCGTGCGTCGATCCGTGATGGCGAGAGCACCCGCCACCATGCTTGTTGCCACCACGGGAAAACAGCCGGTCAGCAGCGTTGCGCCAGATCCCAAAGCGGCAGCGATCAGAGCAGTTCGCATAAACATCGAAGTGGAAAATTTGGGGCCCATAAGTTGTTCTCCTCGGTACATCAGCATTCATTATAGAGGTCCTGAAACGCCAAAAGCACCCCGAATCCACCCGACCGCATCCCCGTCTAGAGTAACGACATCAAAACGACTGGCGGGCTCATCACTACCAAACTGCATCTGTATCCAGCGGTATGCGGCCCGAATCAGGCGCTGTTGTTTTTTTCGCTCTACGGTCGATGCTGCACCTCCGTAGCGCGAGGGGCTACGAAATCGAACCTCAACAAAAACAACGGTCTCTTGGTCCTGCATAATGAGATCAAGCTCGCCGACACGAAAGCGAACGTTGCGAGCCAGAAGCCTCAGTCCGTTGTCCTGCAGCAGGCCGAGTGCCCGCTGCTCGGCCACGCGGCCCCGACGCTGACGTTCGAGAGCCATCAATTGTGGGTGAGAATACGGGGATGCAGCAGTCTTCATTTCCGCCAGGATTGTATGTAGCGGCGACTCCAATCGGCCATCTGTCCGATATCTCCGAGCGGGCCCGCCAGGCCCTTGCGGAATGCGACCTGCTGTACGCAGAGGACACCCGCCGGGCTCAGACGCTGCTGACTGCCCTCGGACTACATCGGCCGAGATCAAGTATCCGCGCACTGCATGGCCACAATGAAAAGGCTGCGCTGCATGCGGCGATAAGAGAGCTTGGTGCGGAGAAGTCCATTGTCTTAATTTCTGATGCTGGAACACCAGCCATCTCCGACCCCGGCAGCTTTCTTGTCCGGGCCGCATGGGAGTCAGGCCTGCCCGTTGTCGCACTGCCCGGCCCAAGCGCAGTCATCAGCGCTTTAAGTATTTCCGGTTTTGTCCGCTGGCCGATGAGCTTCTGGGGGTTCGCGCCCACAAAGGCAGGTCCCCGCCGCAGCTGGCTATCGCAGATCCTCGAGACACGTGGAATTGTGGTGATATTCGAGGCGCCTCATCGGGCGGCTGCTTGCCTTGCCGATTGCGCAGCGATCTTCGGGACCGAGACCCTGATGCTGCATGCCCGTGAGATGACCAAGCAGTTTGAAACCCTGCTACGCGGAACAATCGCTGAGGTAGCATTCAAACTAGAAGCCCTACAGCAGCGAGACCCCGGCGCATCCAAAGGTGAACTGGTCTGGGTTTTTGATCTGGGTGATCGGCCGATTAAAGATCCGGCCGAAGTGCCGCTCCACGAGTGGGCAACAATACTTTGTGCCGAGATGACGCCTTCCCGCGCGGCCAAGTGCTTAATGAAACTTGCCCATGTCTCACGCGAGACGGCCTACCAGGCTGTGCTCAACGCACAAAAATCCTAGCGCTTTGTCTTTCGCTCCTGGGCAATCAGGAAATCAACAATTTGCAGCGCCCGCGTATGACTGCCGCCCACCATTGCGGGCGACGCGACATAACGGCCATTAATGCCGAAGGTCGGGACCCCCTCGATACGGTAGCCGGCCACCAAGGCATTCGCACGTTTTTGTTGGGTCTGAACCCCAAACGAGTTCCATGCGGCCTCAAACTTCGGGAGATCCAGCCCCTGACGCTTTGCCCAGTCAAGGACTTCGGGCAGGCCCGTTAACGGATTATTTCGTTGATGGATCTCCTCAAAGACTTTCGCCGTCAAGGCCTCAGCACGGCCAAGTGCCTCCAGGGTGTAGAAGATCTTTTGATGGGTATCTCCGCGAAACGCGACATGAATCCGTTTAAAGGCAACATCCGGACCAAGGGAGGGCTTCCAGCGTCCCAAATGAGGCTCCAGCTGATAGCAATGTGGACATGCGTACCAGAAAAATTCGAGGACCTCGATTTTTCCCGGACTTGATGTCGGCACCGGCTCGCGCAAGACCCGATAGTCAATGCCCTCGTCGGGCACAGCAGCCTGTGCAAAAACACGCGGCAGGCCTGCTGAGGCAAGAACGGAGGCGCATGCGGCCGCCTGAGCAAATGTTCTTCGATTCATCTTCTTTTTCCCTAACGCATATTGACTCGGATCACAGTAGAGTCGATTCCGTTTTCCTGCACCCGCACCTTCGCTTTATTCAGATCCTCGAGCGAGCCATAGGGGCCAAGCCGAACCCGATGCAAGGTCTGGCCGTCTTTTTCCGTGTTACTCACACGGGCCTCAAATCCAAGAATCGCCATGCGCGCCCGCATCTGCTCTGCGTCCTCAATTGCCCGAAAAGCGCCGACCTGAATCAAATAAGCCATGCCCGTGGGCGAGACTGTTTTTGATTCAATTCCTGCCTCGGCAGCAGATTCAACTTCACCGGAGTCCTTCGCATTTAGACCTTTATTCGGATCAATCGGTTCCTCGGACTCGACACGCTGGGTGGCAGCCTTGGATTTATCGGCGCTGCGCGTGCCAACGCGATCCACAAACGGCAACGAAGACTGGGTGATGTAGAGCGCAATCAGCGCGGCCGCAACCAGGCCGGTTGCCAGCCCAGTCATAAACGGGCTTAGGCGAAATCCGCTTTGCTTAGGTTGTCGTAATCTTGAATTCGGGACTGCACTTGGACGCATGGAAAAAGACTCTACCACTACATTCTTGTAGGTGCTGAAACGCCGAGAAGGCCCAATCCAAGCCGCAGCACTTGCCCAGTCGCCGCCACCAATAAGAGCCTGGCCTCACGCAACGCTGGATCATCAACCAGCACACGTTCGCTGTTGTAAAAGCCATGAAAATCCCCTGCCAAATCACGCATATAAAATGCCATCAAGTGGGGGGAAAGCTCTTGCGCACAGTCATCAATCACCTCGGGAAATTCCGCCAATCGATTCAGTAAGCCCCGTTCTTTGGGCGCATGAAGCCGGCCTAAACTCTCTTGGGCCTGGTCGCCGGTCTGCTGAAGGATGGCCCTGAAAACCTGATGGAAATCAGTCTTGGCCTGCTGAAGCACACTGCAGCATCGGGCATGTGCATACTGAACGTAATAAACCGGATTATCTTCTGAGCGGGAAAGCGCAAGATCAACGTCGAAAACAAATTCGCTGTCGGCTTTTCTCGAGATCAGAAAAAATCGTACCGCATCCCGACCGCGCTGTTCATCGACTGCGATCGGCTGATCAAGTGGGTCGTCAATTTCACCAGACCATGTAATCAAATCCCGTAGCGTCACATAACTGCCGGCGCGTTTTGAGATCTTGATCTCCTGGCCGCCTCGCATCACGGTCACCATCTTGTGCAATACATAATCGGGAAAGCCCTTTGCAATACCTATTCCTAGGGCCTGCAGGCCGGCCCGCACGCGGGCGATTGTGCCGTGGTGATCGGACCCCTGAATATTGATTGCGCGAGAAAATCCCCGCTCCCATTTGGTGACGTGATAAGCAACGTCGGGGACAAAATAGGTATAGCCTCCATCGGATTTGCGCATTACCCGATCTTTGTCGTCACCAAAAGATGTCGATCGCAGCCATAAGGCGCCCTCATGCTCATAGGTATGGCCACTGGCCACCAAGGCAGACACTGCCGCATCCACACGGCCGTCGGCATACAGCGACGACTCGAGGTAATAACGATCAAAGGCGACCCCAAAGGCCCGCAGATCTAAGTCCTGCTCATGCCGAAGAGTGGTTACTGCGAATCGACGTATCGCATCGAGCTGCTCGAGATCGCCCGATGAAGTAACGGGCTCTCCATCAAAAGCTGAGACTGTCTTTTTTTGACAATAGGCCTGCGCAATCTCATCAATGTACGCCCCGCGATAGCCATCCGCAGGAAATGCCGGGTCATCGTGGGCAATGCCGCGTGCGCGGGCCTGAACTGAAATGGCCAGATTATGAATCTGGGCGCCCGCATCGTTGTAATAAAACTCGCGCGAGACCCGGTAGCCGCTGGCCGCAAGCATGCAGGCCAGAGAATCTCCGAGTGCGGCCTGCCGGCCATGACCCACATGCAATGGGCCCGTCGGATTGGCCGATACAAACTCGATTAAGACGTGGGGCGCATCGGCACGAATTGGTTTGGAGCCAAATGACTGCGGGTTTCGGGCAATCTCAGCCAGCACCAAGGCGCGGGCAGCGGGCCGAAGTCGCAGATTGATAAAACCAGGGCCCGCAACAGAAACCTCTTCGCAGATCGCCTGCAGCTGCTGATCGGCCTGCAGACTATCTGCGATTGTCTGGCCGATTTTCGCTGGCGGCATGGCCAAGGACTTTGCAAGACGCAAGGCGATATTGCTTGCAACATCCCCATGTTCGGCCTGACGGGGCTTATCAAGGCTCTCTTCAACCATGGCCTGATCGAGCTCAAGCGGCCGGCCCAGGCTCATCGCCAGCCGATGGAGGCTTTCGAGCAGGGCGGCTGCAAGTTGTTCGCGTTGAGACTTGAGCATTCAGATTAAAGGTGGCGCGTCTGGCAGGAATCGAACCTGCGACCCTTGCCTTCGGAGGGCAATACTCTATCCACTGAGCTACAGACGCCGAGACTGGGCCCCGAAATCAGGGAATCTCCGCTAACTCAGGGCAACAAAGGCCCAGATTCTACCTGTTGAAAGTCCTTTGTTGCGGTGCAGTATGATGGGGTCAACATCCTACTCCCGATGTCACCCCAAACAAAAAGAATTGCGACACACTCCCAAAAGACCTTGGCCAACAAGCTCATGCCGCCACGCCCAGAAAAAAACCAAGCAATCCTGGCCGTCAACATCGGCTCGTCATCATTAAAGTTCTCGATACATCCAGTCGCTTCGGGTCCGCATGGCCATCAGGCGCTCCCACCCTCTTTTGGCGGCAGCGTTCAGGGCCTTGAGCCCGATGGAATATTGTTGCTGAAGCTCTCCGGCCCAGACAATCAAGAGCGACAACCAGTATCGCTGAAGAACAATGAGGATAGCCTGCAGGCGGCCCTGCGGGTGTTGGAAGCTCTGATTCAGGACCGCTCCCAGAATGTTGCAATTGCTGCCGTGGCCCACCGCGTCGTCCATGGGGGAGACCGCTTCTCGGAGGCGGTGGTGGTGACAGAAGAGGTTCTCAAGTCCTTGCACAGTCTGGATCCCCTCGCCCCACTGCATCAGCCCCACAATTTGCGGGGCATTGCGGCATTTTCAAAACAGTTTCCCAACATTCCACAGGTCGCCTGCTTTGATACCGCCTTCCACGCCAATATCACGCCCGTCGAAAAAACCTTTCCGCTCACCCAGGCGCTCTACGCCCAAGGGGTCAAGCGTTATGGATTTCATGGGCTCTCTTATCGCTACATCTCCACTCGGCTGATGCGACAAAGCCCGGCGGCAGGCAAACGGCTGCTGATGGCCCATCTTGGAAATGGATCGAGTCTGTGTGCCTGTGTCGGCGGAAAGAGTTTTTCAACTACGATGGGATTTTCGGCAATCGGCGGCCTCATGATGGGTACACGCTGTGGCGATCTCGATCCTGGCGTGGTGCTCTATTTGGTGCAGCAGGGAATGAAGGCCCAGGAGTTAGAAAACTTGTTTTACCGTGAGTCTGGCTTAAAGGGCCTTTCCGGCCTATCGGCCGACATGCGAACCTTGCGGCAAAGTAGCGATGCGCGGGCAGCATTTGCGATTCAGGTGTATACCCACCGCGTGATTCGTGAAGCGGGCGGTTTGATTGCCGCCATGGGCGGCATCGACGCAATCGCTTTTGCGGGCGGCATCGGTGAAAACGACAGAATTCTTCGGCATGAACTCTGCCGCGGGCTCGAGTTTTTGGGAATTGAGTTAGACACTGCTGCAAATCAGGCAGCATCGAATCAGCAGATCACGCCGATTCATCGGCCGGGCAGTAAAGTTGAAGCCTGGGTGGTGCCGACAGATGAAGGCATCATTGCCGCTGAAGAAGCGCTGGCGCTACTCTAGCCAGCATGTCGCTGATTGTTTTATTGGATAGCTGCCTTGCCTTTGGCCATGTGGACCTGCTCTCGCATGCCGACTTCTCTTTAGCTGAAGGCGAACGCATTGGCCTGATAGGCCGCAATGGCACGGGGAAATCCTCGCTTTTGAAGATTCTTGCGGGAACACAGAGGGCAGATTCCGGTTCGCTGCAGCTTCGCCAAGGCCTGCGCATTGGGGCGGTGGCACAAGAGCCCCTGCTTGATTCCAACAGCACCATCTTTGATCAGGTGGCAATTGGACTTACCGAGGCCGTGGCGCTGCGACAAGAGTTTGAGCAGCTCGATCATGAGAGTAACGCGGAACGTTTTGATGCGATTTCTGCACGACTGGATGCTATCGGTGGCTGGACATGGGAGCAGCGGGTGGACGAAGTCCTGCAGCGCCTGCGGCTTGACCCTAAGGCGATGATTGTCAGCCTTTCCGGCGGCAATAAAAAACGCGTGGCACTGGCCCAGGCCCTAGTCGCCATGCCTGATGTGCTGCTCTTGGATGAACCGACCAACCATCTGGATATCGATTCGATTCTTTGGCTGGAAGAGCTGCTATCGGCATTTCGAGGTGCCGTGGTGTTTGTGACTCATGACCGGGCATTTCTGAATAATGTCTGCACCTCGATTGCGGAGCTTGATCGCGGTGAACTGAAACGCTACCCCGGAAACTTTTCTAGCTATCAGGCGCAGAAAGAAGAGGAACTTACCGCCCAGGCCAAGGCCTTTGCGCGGGCCGATAAGCTGCTGGCCCAAGAAGAAGTCTGGATTCGCAAAGGGGTGGAGGCCCGCCGCACCCGAAGCGTGAGCCGTATTGCCCGACTAGAAAAGCTGCGCCGAGAGCGTGCACGGCGGCGCGAGGTGATGGGCAACATCAATTTGAGTATTGCCAGTGGTGAACGCAGCGGCAAGGTCGTAGCCGAGCTCACAGATGTGTGCAAATCGTTTGATCGTCCTGTGATTCGGAATTTTTCCGCAACGATTCTGCGGGGGGACAAGATCGGATTGATCGGCCCCAACGGCGCCGGCAAGACCACGCTACTCAAAACAATTCTTGGTGCAATTGAGCCCGATAGCGGCACAGTGAAACTGGGCACCAAGCTTGAGATCGCCTACTTTGATCAGATGCGCGAGGCCCTTCATCTAGATGCCACACTGGAAGACTTTATTAGCCCCGGAGCCGAGTGGGTCGAGATCAACGGCGAGCGCAAGCATGTAAAGAGCTATTTGGGGGATTTTCTGTTTGCTCCGGAGCGCGGCCGCTCACCGATTGGGAGTCTCTCGGGGGGCGAGCGCAATCGGCTCTTGCTGGCACGTTTGTTTGCACGGCCCGCCAATGTGCTGGTGTTGGATGAACCTACCAATGACCTGGATGTAGAAACTCTGGACCTATTGGAGGAGCTGCTGCAGAACTATTCCGGCACTGTATTCCTGGTGAGCCATGATCGGGCATTTCTGGATCAGGTGGTGACCAGCACGATTGCCTATGACGGCGATGCGACGTGGCGACAGTATGTGGGTGGCTATGAAGATTGGGTTCGGCAGCGGCCCGCCAGTTTGACGCAAGAGTCTGGGGCACCAAAAAAGGCAGTTGTGCCCGCAGCGAAGCAGGTTTTGGCGAACATCAAGCCCTCCAAGGCACTTAAAATCAACTCAAAGGAAAAACAAGAGCTTGCTGCCATTCCTGATCAGATCACGGTGCTTGAAAAAGAGCAGGCTGAAATTAGTGCGCGGCTAGCGGACCCCGAGACCTATAAAACCGATGGGTCCAGGGTCGCCCAGCTTCGGGCTCGATTCGCCGAAATCGATTCGCTCAACGAAAAGTTATTGACGCGCTGGGAGGAACTGCTGGCAAGGCAACCCTAGCTCCTGTTTTTATCTAAACTTCCACCGGATCCACATCCAGATGGCAGTCCAGCTCTCGATGCTGCGCCATCCATTGCTCCGCAACTGCCAGCAGTTGATGCAGTGCCGGCCGTGATCCCGATTCCAAAATGATTTGGCCGCGCCATTTGCCAGCCTGCATTTCCGGATAACGGGCCACTGGCCCATACGCCGTGACTGGCCAGGAATGCTGCGCGGCAAATTGCTGCAGTTCATCGCGCAGGCTGTGCAGCAATTTCCTGGTTTTTGTTTCATCTCGATAGGCCGCACGCACGGCAGCCATGTAAGAAAACGGTGGCAGGCCGGCTGCCCTGCGATCTGCGAGCTCAGCCTGGGCAAAGCCAACAACATCCTGCTGCAACAAAAAACGGTAGAGCCGATGCTGCGGGTAGCGGGTTTGAATCAGCACACGGGCTGCCGCGCCGGACTGCTCATGGCGACCTGCCCTGCCTGCTACTTGAATGAGTGTCGAAAAAAGCCGCTCGGGTGCCCGAAAATCAGGATTTACCAGCTGTGTGTCCGCATCGGCAACAATCACCAGCCGCATTCGGGCAAAGTCATGGCCCTTGGCAAGCATCTGAGTGCCCACCACGATATCGACCTCATGACGCTGAATTTTTTCTATCTCTGCGGCCAGGGCCTTACCTTGCTTTACGGTATCGCGGTCAATGCGCAAGATTCGGGCGCCTGGAAATTCCGCTGCAAGGGTGTCTTCTAATCGCTGCACGCCACGGCCGATGGGCGATAGATCGGTGTCACCACAATCCGGGCAGAATTTAGGCACTGCGGACTCAGCACCACAGTGATGGCACTGCAGGCGCCACTTGCTGGCTGCCGATAGCCCAGCCGAACCGGCACCGCTGGACTCGGATTTTTTGTCAATGCGATGTAAAACCGATGCGATGCTGCAGGCCGCACACTGCGAGGCCCAGCCACAACTTGAGCAAGACAATACCGGTGCGTAACCGCGTCGATTTAAAAATACCAAGACCTGGCCGGACTGCGCCAGGACCTGGGCAATCGCCTGCCGACTCCAATGGGATAGGCCCTCTCGGGCAGGATCTTTCAGCGTATCAATGAGTTCGATCGCAGCAGCTGGCTCGCCAGTCGCACGATGCGGCAGACTCAGTAACTGATACTTTTTTTTATCAAGCTGGGCCCAAGTCTCCATGGCGGGCGTTGCACTGCCTAGCACTGCAGTGGCCCCAAGTTGTTGTGCCCGCCAAACAGCGAGGTCGCGGGCTGAATAGCGCATGCCTTCTTGCTGCTTATACGAATGGTCGTGCTCTTCATCAACGATTAACAGGGCGAGATAAGGCATCGGCGTCATGATCGAGAGCCGCGTTCCAATGACCAGCCGGGCCTGGCCGCTTGCCGCCAACAGCCAAAGCCTGGCGCGCTCGCGCTCAGAGACCTCACTGTGCAAGACCGCAATCTCGATTCCCGGCAAGGCAGCCGCAAACCGCGCGACAAGCTGCGGCGTCAGGCCAATCTCTGGAACCATCACCAGCACCTGGTGTTGTGGATCAGCGGTAATGCAGCGATGGGCCGCCTCCGTGTAGACACGGGTCTTGCCTGATCCGGTGACCCCGTGCAGGACATGAACACCGGGCCGATCCATCGCCCCAAGGGCCAATAATTGTTCGGCATTAAGCTGCGGATCTGTGGCCGTGTTTTTATTGGGCGTAGCCTGAGCAGACTGATTGGCTGACTTCAAAAGCAGCCGATCCAGATTAGAGGGCCCGGATTCTCTCTTAGGAATCAGATTTTTAAGATCCCGAAGCCACTTTGGGACAAGGCCCACCGCGATCTGCCCAAATGGCTTTCGGTAATACCGGGCCGCAAAGCTCGCCAGCTCTAGCCACTTCGGATCGGCAGGGGCCAGGTTGCTGAAGTGGTGGACCACCGACTTGAGTCGGTCCGGAGGAATTTCCTGGCTGCTGTCCTGGCCTGCGAGATGGTCAAGCCGGCTCGGATCGACCACCAGCCCGAGCACCCGACGCCTGCCGAGCGGCACCTCTACCCAGGCTCCGTGAGAGAGTGAAAACTCACCATCACGGTAGTCCAAGACCCCCGGCAGCGGAGCGTCAACCGCAACCGACACAATCCTGGCAGGGGATGTGGACAACTCTGTGGGCAATTCAGGCTCCAGGGTGTTGCGCGCCATTCAAGATCTGAAAAAATTCCCAGCAGAAATTGATAAACCAATAAAATTTATCTAAAAATCAATTACTTAGATTGTCTAATTCAATAAAAATAGAAAAATGCAACCGCAACCATAGATCTTTTTGATCTGTGCATAAAGACCGATTCTGGGCCGCACAGGCGGGCTAATTCAAGGCCGTTTAACGGAGCTTTTTTGAATAGTTAGCGACCGCTTCCACTAAGCAGGAGACATTTTCAGGGGGGGTGAACTGAGAGATTCCGTGGCCCAGATTAAAAATATGGCCGGCGCCTGCAGAAACCGGGCCAAAGCTCTCTAAGGTTCGAGCGACTTCAGCCTCGATGTGCGCCGGAAGCCCCAGAAGGGTCGCTGGATCAAGGTTTCCTTGCAGGGCGCATCGGCTGCCCACCCGGCTTCGGGCCTGGCCCAAATGGGTAGTCCAGTCTAGGCCGACCGCCTGTGCACCTGTGGCGGCGATCGACTCAAGCCACTGGCCGCCGCCTTTGACAAACACGATCACAGGCGTGGGCTGGCCATCGGCCTGGCCCTGACGCTGTCGAATCGAAATGCTGGCTGCATGCACCCGATCGACGATGATCTTGATGTGTTTCTGAGAAAAGCGCTCAAAGTGGGCCTCGGGCAAAAAGCCCCCCCAGCTGTCAAACACCATGACTGCATCGGCACCCGCCTCGATCTGCATGATGAGGTAGTCAGCGACCACAACCGATAATTTTTCCAAGAGCTGCTGCAGAGCATCGGGCCGGCTGTACATCCATTTACGCACGCCAAGAAAATCATCTCCGCTGCCGCCACCATGAATCATGTAGCAGGCAAGCGTCCATGGGCTTCCTGAAAACCCGATCAGCGGGACGCGTTGATTCAGAGACCGCTTGATTGTCGAAACGGCATCAGCCACGTAGCGCAACTCAACCGTTGGATCGATACGGCCAAGGCCGGAAATATCTGAATCGTTTTCGATGCGACGCTGAAATTTCGGACCCTCACCCTGCTCAAAATAAAGGCCAAGGCCGAGCGCATCCGGGATGGTCAGAATGTCCGAAAAAAGGATTGCGGCATCAAAGCCGAATCGATCAATCGGCTGAAGCGTGACCTCGCAGGCCAGCTCTGGATTTTTACAAAGACTAAGAAAATCCCCTGCCCGCTTGCGGGTGGCATTGTATTCAGGGAGATACCGGCCGGCCTGACGCATTAGCCAGACCGGGGTGCGCTCCGTCTGCTGACGATTCAGCGCACGCAGAAACAGATCGTTTTGAAAAGCCAATTACTTTTTCTTGCGCAGCCGCTCAATCGCACGAATCTCTGCGATGGCCTCCATCAGCTCAGCCTGGGCCTTGGCGTAATCCATCTCTGCCGCCTTGCTGGCAAGCGCTTCCTCGGCCTTGCGTTTTGCTTCCTGGGCTTTAGCCTCATCAAGGTCTTTGCCACGAATTGCAGTATCGGCCAACACCGTGACTCCCTTGGGCTGAACCTCGAGGATGCCGCCGGCCACAAATACGAGCTCTTCGGTCTCAGGGCCACCGTTCTGAATGCGGACAGTACCCGGCTTAATTCGCGTGATCAGCGAAATGTGGCCCGGCAAAATTCCCAGCTCACCGGATTCGCCGGGGAGCGCCACGAATGTCGCTGCACCCGAGAAAATACTCTCGCGGGCGCTGACAACATCAACCTGAAACTGTTTTGACATGGTGAGTCCTGGCTAAAGGTGGTCCGAGATCAATAGAGAGATTTACTGCAGTGTCTTGGCTTTTTCAAAGACCTCATCGATGCCGCCCACCATGTAGAACGCCTGCTCGGGAATCGCATCGCACTCACCATCTACGATCATCTTGAAGCCGCGAATGGTTTCCTTCAGCGTGACGTATTTACCAGGGGACCCCGTGAACACCTCGGCTACATGGAAAGGCTGCGACAAGAAGCGCTGAATCTTTCGGGCGCGGGCTACGGCCTGCTTGTCTTCGGGTGATAACTCATCCATTCCCAGAATCGCAATGATGTCGCGCAGTTCTTTATAACGCTGCAGAGTCGCCTGCACCCGGCGAGTCGTGGTGTAGTGGTCATCGCCTACAACGTTCGGATCCACCTGGCGTGATGTGGAATCCAGCGGATCCACGGCAGGATAAATGCCCAAAGACGCAATATCGCGCGAGAGCACCACGGTTGCATCCAAGTGCGCAAATGTAGTCGCGGGCGAAGGATCGGTAAGGTCATCCGCAGGCACATAGACCGCCTGAATCGAGGTGATCGAGCCAACCTTGGTCGACACAATACGTTCCTGCAACACACCCATCTCTTCAGCCAGGGTCGGCTGATAGCCCACCGCAGACGGCATGCGGCCGAGCAGCGCCGACACCTCAGTTCCAGCCAGTGTGTAACGGTAGATATTGTCGACAAAGAAAAGGATGTCGCGGCCGTCATCGCGGAATCGCTCTGCCATCGTCAGGCCGGTCAGCGCAACCCGCAGGCGGTTGCCTGGGGGCTCATTCATCTGGCCAAAGACCATGCCCACCTTGTCCAACACATTCGATTCTTTCATCTCGTGATAGAAGTCGTTGCCCTCGCGGGTGCGCTCACCCACGCCAGCAAAAACCGAGAGTCCCGAGTGCTGCTTAGCGATGTTGTTGATCAGCTCCATCATGTTCACGGTCTTGCCCACACCGGCGCCGCCGAACAAACCAATCTTTCCGCCCTTTGCAAACGGGCAGATCAAGTCAATCACCTTGATGCCGGTCTCCAGTAGCTCCACCGAGGGCGATAAATCTGCAAACTTCGGTGCGGGCTGGTGAATCTCGCGATACTCACTTGTCTTCACCGGGCCTGCCTCATCGATGGGGCGGCCCAACACATCCATAATGCGGCCGAGCGTGCCCTCACCCACCGGCACCGAGATGCCCTTGCCAGTGTTGTTCACAAGCATGCCGCGACGCAGGCCGTCAGAGGAGCCCATGGCAATGGTCCGGACCACCCCATCACCGATTTGCTGCTGCACCTCGAAGGTCAGGCCTTTTTCAACCAGGGGATGCTCTGCCGAAGCATCCAGCATGAGCGCGTCATAAACCTTGGGCATGGCGTTGGCGGGAAATTGAATATCCACCACAGCGCCAATGGTCTGAACGATTTTGCCTTGTGCAGTACTCATAGTGTGTTCCTTAAATAAATCTGTTCAACTTTCAATGCATTAGTGCCGCGACCCGCCTTAGACGGCTGCAGCACCTCCAACAATCTCTGACAACTCTTTGGTAATACCTGCCTGCCGCGCTTTGTTATAGGTCAGCTGCAGGTCATCAATCACTTTCTTCGCGTTGTCCGAGGCCGCCTTCATCGCCACCATCCGCGCACTCTGCTCACACGACATGTTCTCAGCGACCGCCTGGTAAATGACCGACTCCACATAACGCAGCAGCAGATCATCAAGCACGGTTGCCGCATCGGGCTCATAGACATAATCCCAGTCGTGGTCGGGATCGGTCCTCTCAAGGCGGTCATCGGTCAGCGGCAAGAGCTGAAGAATCTGTGGCTCCTGCTTCATGGTGTTAACAAACTTGTTGTAGCAGAGATAAACCGCATCGACCTCGCCGCTGGTGAATGCATCCAGCTGGACCTTCAGTGGACCAATCAGCTGCTCGAGATGGGGTGTATCACCAAGATGGGTCACGTGCGACACAACCTTTGCGCCAGCTCGGGAAAAAAAGCCCAGGCCCTTATTGCCAATCGCCACGACCTGGGATTCGATTTTCTGATCCGACCATTCCCGCATCTTCATCAGCACCATCCGCAGCAGATTGGTATTCAATCCGCCACAGAGTCCCTTGTCGGTCGTCACAATCACCACACCCACTCGCTTCAGCTCTCCATGGGGCACGAGAAACGGATGACGATATTCCGGATTAGCATGGCTCAAATTCGCACAGATTGTTCGAATTTTTTCGCCATAGGGGCGGCCGGCCCGCATGCGCTCTTGTGCTTTACGCATCTTGGAGGCTGCGACCATTTCCATGGCCTTGGTGATCTTGCGCGTGTTTTGCACGCTCTTGATCTTGTTGCGAATCTCTTTCGAGCCGGGCATGAATCTTCCTTAAGAGTTCTTACGAACGCTCACACATAGGCCTTAGAAAGC
>Ga0129333_10000283_pt1 | contig 38344 bp, 51 predicted proteins | sample CPB6_08_DNA_FD_94474 | JGI IMG/M metagenome (GOLD analysis project Ga0129333, IMG submission 94474) | Freshwater to marine salinity gradient microbial communities from Chesapeake Bay, USA - CPBay_Sum_0.6_0.8_DNA | ecosystem: Environmental > Aquatic > Marine > Coastal | place: USA: Chesapeake... | reverse complement strand
TACGACAGGGGAGAAGGACTCATGACATTCATGGAAGTTGCCAACAAGACCATTGCGAAGACGCTTGACCTGGGCCAGCGCCTGTTCTCGCTGTTCGTTGCCACGGCCCTGCCCGCCATCACTGGTGGTGCTGTAATCGGCGTTTCTGTGGTCAAGTCGGCTCTGATCGCAGGGTTCATGGCTGTTGCTGGTGTGCTCCAGAAGCTTGCTGCTGCCTCCACAGATGGCGAGCTGACCAAGGAAGAGATCGCAGAGGCGTTTAAGCGTTAATCATGGCGGACAAGTACCCTGTTGTTAAAGTCAAGCTCTGTGATCATCTCAAGGATTGCAAGCCGGGTGAGCTACCTGCGGATCTGCTTCGCGGTATTGAAGGCAAGGGCCGCCTACACCATTGTGCGGCTGACGCCTACGAGGCTATGGACGCTGCAGCAAACGCTGAAGGCATTGACCTATCGCCTACTTCTCAAGCAGACACCTACCGCTCCCTTGAAACGCAAGAGTACGGGTTCTACGCGCGGTACACGGACAAGCCGAACAAGAAAATCATGAAGCAGACGCCCCGGATCTACAAGGGTAAAGCTTGGTATCTGAAGAAAGGACTGGCCCCGATGGCGGTGCCGGGTACCTCGAACCACAACCTTGGGATTGCCATTGACATTGCCAACGCCAGCGGAAAACGCTTAGAGTGGTTGCTTAAGAACGCTGAGCGTTTTGGGTTCTCGTGGGAAGTCCAGTCCGAGCCGTGGCATCTGCGCTATGTGGCGGGCAATGAGACCCCCAAGGCAGTGCGTGATTGGCTGGAAGAAAAGTCCAAGGCCGCTGAGTAGTGGACGCGGGGTGGGCGATGGTCGTCGCTGCCGTTGTGGCAGCGGTGGGAGCGATCCTTGTGGCCCTTCTCGACAGGTTCCGTAAAGAGAACAGCCGCGATCACGAGGTCGTGCTCGGGATGCTGAAGATCATGCACAAGTCGCAGGCCCGGACAGAAGAAAAAGTTGATCACGTTGGCGAACGCCTTACTGACCACCTAAAGTTCCACGCAGAAAAGGAAGGGGCCAAGCGTGGGAAGCGCTTTAACCAAGCGGGAAATGCAAAGAATACGAGGATTTCTAAGTAGAATCTTCGCTGGGCCTGGAGAGCAAGATGAACTGCTCAGGCTTATTGAAAAGCTAGACAACATGATCAAGGGGAGAGATGGAACACCAAAGCACACCGGGGTCTGAGATCCTCCTCGAAGCGTTCAATCTGGTGAACGTGGACAGGCAGTCAACGTACGGGCACCCGCTGGATGACTACAGCAAGGTAGTCGATATCTACCGTGCCCTAACCGGCATCGACCTCACCGTTTTTGAGGGGGTCCTGTTTATGGTCAGCGTGAAGCTGGCTCGTATCCGCACAAATATGGAGAACGGGTCCTTGCATCACGACAGCATGGTTGATACGCTGGGATATATCACAATACTCAACATGATCAAGGAGGCATTAGATGGCATTTCTGAACGAGGCGAAAGCTGAGGCTGACGCAAAGCTTGGGCGCAAACCGTCCAAACTCGCAGAGATTCAAAGCAAGCTTGGCGCGAAGGAATACAAAGAGTTTGTCGTTGCTTGTTTGGACAAGAACATCACATCTGCTGGCATCTCACGCGCGTTGAAAAAGCGTGGCGTGAAATGCGCACCGAACACGGTTGCGTATCTGCGTGCACAGCTTGAGGAGGACGACAATGACAATAAGTGACGAAGCCATCCTTGAAGCAGAGATCCTTGATCTCCGCAAGGCGTTGGAGAACGCGCAGCGTGCTACCGCTAAAGCCAAGAAGCGCAACGAAGAGCTTGTTGAAGCTGTCTATCAGGCAGCAAAAGATGCCTCTTTGGTGCAGCCGAAGGTGAAGATTAAACCACCGAAGCCGGTCAAGTCACAGAAGAAACCCGAGGTTGCACTCGTGCACCTTACCGACTGGCAGGCTGGCAAAGTATCGGTGTCCTACAACGTCGATGTGCTGCGCAACCGCATTGCACAGATGATTGAGAAGGTCATCTACCTCACTGACATTCAGCGCGCACACCATCCGGTCAACGAATGCGTGGTGGTGTTAGGTGGAGATATGGTCGAGGGATTGACCGTATTTCCGGGCCAAGTGTACGAGGTGGGACCGCACCTCTTTGATCAGCTCTTCTCGGTATCGAACATCATTGAGCACAGCATCAACACACTTGCTGGCCACTTCTCCAAGGTCCATGTCGTTTGTGAGTACGGAAACCACGGACGTATTGGACGGAAGGGGGACATGCCATCTGCTGACAATGTGGATCGAATGGCCTACAAGATTGCAGCTGACCGTTGCGGTCATCTTAAGAACGTCACCTGGCAGATGTCCGAGGACTGGTATCAGATTGCCACTATTGGCAAGTATCGAATGCTTATCGTTCACGGAGATGAGATCCCTTCGTTTGGTGGGCAAACACCAAGCTATTCGATCCTTCGCAAAGTCAATGCTTGGGCTACGTTTATGCCGTTTGATGACTGCATGATGGGACACTTTCACACACCGATGAGCCTGACCATGGCCAACGGTGGGCGCATCTGGGTCAGCGGATCACCTGAGTCTGACAATCAATATGCCAAGACATTCGTTGCGGCAGTAGGCAAACCCTCACAAAGACTCATGTTTGTGGACCCGATCAAGGGCAGGGTAACCTGCGAATATGTCTGTTGGCTCGACTAAGCACTGCCCATGGTCCCTTGTAGCAGTTCATTGGACTGACGCATTCGACTCAGAGAACGGCTGGGTAGATGTCGAGGAATACACAGCAACACCGGCACACGTTGTGTCTGTTGGATACCTGTGGCCTGACGCATTGGAGGGCTACGTGAGTGTCACCGGATCATTCATGCCGGACGAGTTGCCAGAAATGAAAACCGTTGGTATGGTGACACACATACCGACGGGTATGGTCAACAAGGTTGTGGTGCTGGCTCAGCCAGACTTCAACACTTAAGATCCAAAACAACACGGCTAAGGAGGCCAACATGAAACACACCAAAGTAAGTAAGCCGACGCACGGCTCAGCTGAATGGCTGGCATTGCGGTGGAAAAACGAAAACGGACTCGCACGAATTTCAGCGAGCGTCGCCGCGGCGGTTCACGAAGAACACCGATATAAGACGTTGGCTGATTTGGTTACCGAATTGCTGGCCGACGAACCGCCGCAGCCCGTTGACCAAAACACGGCGATGATCCGCGGAACGACACTCGAAGGTCCGATCCGCGAGTGGGCGGGCGCCACTCTGGGCGATCCGATTCACGAACCCGATGTCATGTACGTGTATGAAGAGGACGGCGTTCGGTTGATCGCCACCCTCGACGGCATGGACGAGAATGGCGAGGTCTACGAGATCAAGACCAGCAAGCGACGCTTCGACCATGAACTACCGGCGATGTGGTATTGGCAGGGCGTACACCAAGCAATCTGTGCGAACGTGGACCGCATCACGTGGTGCGTGTTTGACTCCGACATGGAGCTGAAGTTCCACGTGCAAAAGGTGACATCGGATGAAAAGCAGAATCACATCGAGGCATGTCGTCGAGTGCTTGCTGCGGTTGATCGTGGCGAGTTCCCGTCTGAAGTTATCCCCAGCTACGAAAACATTTCTGCCCTGCATCCAGATGCAAGTGATACCAGCGTCGAGTTGTCCGCCGATGCTGTTGGGCTACTCAAGCAGTTGACCAAGACCAAGGAGATGATTAGCCAATTGGAAGATCACGCTTCTTCACTTCAGGCTGCCGTGTGTCAAGAGATGGGTGATGCGTCGCAGGCCATAGTCAACGGTGATGTCGTGGCCACGTGGCGAGAAGTATCGCGTACCTCATTCGACCAGAAGAAGTTCGAGAAGGACCATCCGGCCCTGTTCGAGAAGTACAAGAAGACCAGCAAGTACCGTCAGTTCCGTATCAACAAGGGAGACAAGTAATGAGATTCAACCTGGATAACTACGAGACAGTGGAGAGCAGACTTGCCAAGTTCTGGGAGGAATTCCCAAACGGGCAGATCTTCACGTCGATCTACCATTACGACGACAACAAGGTTGTGTTCAAGGCCGAGGTGTATAAAGACATTGCAGATCCGCGACCGGTTGCTACCGGCTTTGCTGAGGAGACCCGCGATTCCAATCCGGTCAATAAGACCAGCCATGTCGAGAACGGAGAGACCTCGGCAATCGGTAGAGCCCTCGCAAACTGGAAATTCCAGTCGAAGAACGCGCCGCGTCCGTCGCGTGAGGAGATGCAGAAGGTTGAGCGTGCCAACGCGCAGCAGAAGACCGATGCTCTCGTCGAGCAGGTCAAGCAGGTGTTCCCGTCTGCAACCGAAGCAACGCCACAGATCAAAGATCCGTCAGCGAAGGCCAGTCCCGCGCAGCTTGGCAAGATCCGCGCCATGATGAACGGGACTGGCCTGAGCACACGCGCAGACCAGCACGACTACATTGCAGAGATCATCAACCGTTCCGTGCCCAACCTCGATGCTCTCAGCAAGGGTGAAGCTGACACTGTGATTAAGGCTTTGGATGCACGTGGCAGGCGATAATGAACGCAAAGGCGAATGTCAAGGTAACCACGACAAGTGCTCCCACCAACTTTGTCCTCTCTTCGGAACCCTGGGTCGTCCTGATAAACAGGGACGCCGCAGAATTCGAGGATGCGGGGATCCTTCGGCACGCGGCAAAAGGAACCGCACAAAGGGCGACAGCAAAGCGCGTCGTGCGCGTAAGAAACTGGGGCTGGGTGGTCACCTTACCCGTCACGAAGAAAACTGGGGTGGCGCTTTTCGTACCGAGATCAAGGCAGGCGCTCAGGTCGGTCCGATTTGGACTCGTTTTCTCGCAGCCAAAACACAAAGCGATGCTGCGAAAGCGCTTGGTGACATTCGCCCGTTCGTAATGGTGGCCATGCCGGACGGGACAACCCGTGGTGTGGTGCTGATGGACTTGGAGGAGTTCAGCCAGCTAGTATCTTTGCTAGAGAGTTAACGACAAGATAAAGGGTCCCCTTCCTCCTTGGGGGCTTGTCGCCCTGGCTGGTGGTGTTGGTGCCCCAGCCAGGGAAAACCCTTAGAGGGGAAAGAAATGGAACCAATGACACGCACCTTTGCCGCATTTGCGGCAGCCCTACTGGCAATAGGGGGAGTCTTCAGCGGGGACAACAAGGCCGTCCAGGCCCCCGAACCGCTACCTGTAGTGGTAGTCGAAGCCCGAGCGGCAACGACAACAACCACAACCCTGCCGGTGGGTGCACGGTGCCCACAGTGGTGGGATCTGGCCAAGAGTGTGGGCTGGCAGGACTCCGAGATGGAGACGCTGGACTACGTGATCTGGCGTGAGTCTCGCTGCGAAACACGTGCGCACAACACCACCTTGAATGCAGATGGCTCTACCGATATTGGGCTTACTCAGATCAACGACCGCTCGTGGTGCCTACCAACTAGGTGGTATCCGAGCGGGTACTTGCAGCACTTGGGTGTGCTCAGTAGCGTTGGATGTGACGGACTATTCGATCCGGCAACAAACCTCAAGGCTGCGAAAGCAATACATGACTACTCCAAAGAAACCAACGGGAACGGCTTCGCGCCGTGGAAAGTATAGCTACGAGATGCTGCTATCAGAATGGAAGCTGCCGTACACCAACGACAAGTGGATGAAGGATGCATCATGCAAAAAGCATGACCCGAAGATCTTCTTCCCGGACCGTGGTGCAAACGGAGCACACTTCAAAGCCCAGAAGATTTGTTCAGAGTGCAAAGTGCGAACTGACTGTCTGCGCTACGCAATCAAGAACAGCATTCCTTACGGAGTGTGGGGAGGGACTACACCCAACGAGCGCAAGCGCAATCGTGTAAAGCTCATGTTGGAGATCGGAGAAGACGGTGACAAATGACGACCACGTTCTTGCAGCTTGGGTTAACGAGATGCAGATCTCCGTTGATACGCTGCGTGAGGACAAGAAGGATCTACAAGCTCGGGTTGCTGAGCTTGAGAAACAAATAGCCATGTACAAGTCCATGGTGGAACGACTACGGCTAGCGATTAGCCAGGGGAGTAATGAGTAACATGTCAGACAACACTTGGTACAAGCTGCGTGATGGTACGTGGGGTGCGAAGATCAAGCACAAGGGCGAGGTCGGAGACACCGTGCACATCATGAACAAGAAGGGTGAGGAAACTCAGGTGTGGCTTACCCGCCGCGTCGCAGAGTTCCCGGACGCTCAGCTGTGGGCTATCACCACGGAGCAGCCCGCAGAAGAAGAGTCGTTCTAGTTATGAATAAGCTCGTTGACATCCCTGACTTCAGTGAGAACGACCGGCAGATTGCCGAAGAGGTGCTCACCGAGCTGCTAGTCATGGCTCTCACCATTCGCCCAGCTTTGCGTGATTACATCACGCGGCTGTGCGATGGTGTGGCCCATGGGTTACCACCCGAAGCTGTTGAACGCAGCCGGGAATACGCATTGCTGCGCGTTAAGCAGCTGACGTAGCGCTACCGCTACCGCTACCGCTGTTGGCAGGTCCCGCGTTGGGACGGCGATTTGACGGGTCGGGCATACTCGATCGCGTCGGCAAACCGCCGATCACAAGGAGGCAACAGCAATGACCAACAGCAACATTCGGGTAGTCCATCGGTGGGATCACCGCGACAACCACGCAGGCACATACCAGTTTGTGATCCTTAGCCCCAAGCGGCTTCAGAGGGGATCACAGCAGGTCGCCAAAGATGGCAACCATGCGCATCTGGTCTGGGTCGGCAAGCAGGCACAGTCCTTTGACGCAGGTATGTTCGCATACTGCGCCAAGAGCGCACAGCGCATGGAGGCAAACTATGTCCTCGCATGATGACGACATCTTGGCTGAGACTGCCAAGATCCTGAACGAAGCAGAAGCGGCAATGACTTCTGAGCGCACAGATTACCTGCGCGATGAGTTCTTGCGCCTTGAGGCTTCTATGTGGGAAGGCTTGGGGAACCTTGACGAGAACCACCACTTGTTCTTGATCAGCGTGGTGCCAAGCGCCCTCAAAGATGAAGCCTTGAGCAAAGACAATGTGCGCCTTATACAAGGTAAGCCCAATGTCGCAACAGGTGAAGAGCCATCAACGCTTCTCTCCATCACGCCTTTCGTACAAGGCGGAGACATCTACGAGATACTTGGCGACCAGTACCTTTCGGCTCATGTGGCAACACTTGACGCCAATGGCATACTCATGCGCGTTGGTGCTACGGCTACTGATACGCAGGACAAGTCCAAGCATGATGTTCTCATCACCGCAATGCTCATGGGCGATGTCGTGTATGTCGCCACAAGGTTCGTGGAAGATGAGAGCAAGGAGGTCGTTACGCAACTGATCCATGCCGCAGACTACGAAGGCGACATGAAGATGATCGACGCAATGGTGACCTTCTACGTGGCACCCAAGATCATGAAAGACGCAGAGCCTGAGATCTTTCAGGCTCTCTACCAAGATCTCATGGCGCAACGCCAGAGAGCAGGGGACGAAGTGTTCCCTGTAGCAAGCAACAACAGTCCAAAGGAGGACAACAGCAATGAGTAACATCACACCAACCACAGGCAGCATGACTGCTTGGCAGAAGGCGGAGTTCGCCATTGAGCACTCAAACAGAGTGCTTCTCTATGGTCTCCCCGGCACAGGCAAGACGTACTTCGGCTTGACCCATGCGACAAACAACAACAAGGCGTACCGTCTTGCTTGTACGGAGGACATGAGTTCCTCAGACCTTGAGGGCTTCTGGCGCCGTGAGGCATCTGGTGCTCTCAAGTTCCACGAGGGAGTTGGCATCAGGGCTTGGCGCGAAGGCGCACGGCTCGTGGTCGATGAGATCAACCGCATCAACGGTGACGTTGAGAGCAAGTTGATGATGCTCTTGGACACCGAAGCAAGCGCCTCGTGGGAGAACCCCGATACTGGCGAAGTGGTCAAGCCGCACTCTGGCTTCTCCGTTGTCGCCACTATGAACGGTATGCCAGAGGATCTTGCGCCAGCAGTCCTTGACCGTTTGACGGTGCGCTGTGCGGTCAATACGCCAAACCCCAAGGCTATTGACTCCTTGCCCATCTATCTCCGCCAGTTGGCAGAGACGTTCACGAGCGAGGACGCACAGTTCCGTTACTCGTTGCGCTCCTTTGTGGAGTTCCACGCCATGTACGAGAAGTCCAAAGACCTTCGTGCTTGCGCCCAAGTGGTATTCCCTGAGGTTCATGAGTCCATGACCGACAGCCTTGCGATCATCGCAAGTGAGGCAGGTCTCCTGTGACTTCACCGCAACGCTTCGCACCAGAGGCTCTCTCTGTGCGCAAGGGCGCCAAGCACAACACATTTGAGTCAAGCGGTGCTCTACCCACCAGCCTTGACGGTGTAGTTGTGACCTTGACGCCTACGACACAGGCGCATGAGTACTCTGCCCCAATGGAGGAAGGTGATGCCATGCGGCGGCTACGTCGCTACGGTCTCATGCTCTCTCGCTACGGGCTAGTGAACAAGCGCAAGTTCGCTCATCGCACCAACACCTCTATTGAGGCAGTCAGTACGGCAGAGCGCATTGTCGCAAGCACCCTTTACACAAAGGTGTTTGGCGATGATCCCACTATCGGCACAGTCAACCTTACGCCATTGGCAGAACTGCTTGATCGACCTGATCCAAGCCCAAGCGCAATGGCTGCGGCATTGTCCTATGTGGGTACACAAGCGCAGTATCAACTGCTTGAGATGATCAAGACGCCTCATGTGCGAGAGATCCTTGAGTCCAACTACAGGGACTTGGGCTTCTACGCAGAGCGTGAACCGTACAAGGTTCAGTATTACATCAACAAGGAGGGCAAGAACGCAACTCGCAGTGCGAACAATGCGTATGAGCGCCTTGTGATGTGTATCAAGCGCGAGGTGGAGTGGGGTCAGCACAGGGTCGCAGATCACCTCAACCGCATGGCTGAGGAAGAAGCGTCCAAGCGCAAGCAAGCACGTGAAGCAATGGGCAAGGGCAACCTTGACCGTCGCAGCGAGCAAGATATCAATGGCAGAAGGTTCCCTCATGGCGCAGATCCCAAACGGGTAATGCGTCAGATCGTCCCTGCCATTGACGGGTGGGCTACTCCGATCTTGGAGAAGTTGCCCCTAACGATCCCTCACACGGGTCGCAAGGGACGCAAACTTGTGCCAATGTCGTACGGCAAGAGCATCAAGTTCATTGCCCGTGAGGACACCGATCCAGAGCAGAGAGTGTTTGCTCGCAAGACACGAGCCATAGGCGGCGTGGTCGTTGTGGACTGTTCAGGCTCCATGAGCCTTGACGACAACGACCTGCGCATGATCATGGACGCTGCTTGTGGTGCCACAGTCATCTGCTACTCAGGTGGCGGCGGTGTTGGAGAACCCAACATCTGGCTCGTGGCTTCCAGAGGCAGGCGCACAAGCACCTTGCCGCACTTCCCCGGCAACAACAGCGTAGATGGACCAGCACTAGAGGTCGGCATGTCCATGCGCAGGCACAACGAGCCTGTCGTATGGATCACCGACACCCATGTGACTGGCGCAGGCGACATATGCTCCACCACCTTGCGTGACTGGTGCTTGATGTATGCGGGAAGGCACAACATTCACATCGTCAGACGCCCTGAGGAAGCCGCAACCCTGTTGCGATCCTTCCAGAACGGCTCACGACCCAAGCGCAAGAAGTTTGAGACAAGCAAAGGAGTACAGGTATGAGCGACAACGACATCATGTCCCAAGTCCAAAGCATCATGGAGGAAGCAGCAAGTCAGCTGAAAGAGGAGAAGAAACGTGAAAGCGTCCTTCTCACAGAGCAGATGGTGACAGAGATCCACCAAGAGTTCTCTGTCTCAGGCGACAATGTGCTCTTCTTCATGATCAAAGAGATCCCCATCGGGGAAGTGGACATCGACCATGCCCTCAACAGCGAACAAGTCAAAGGCAAGGCACTAGACAAAGCAGAGGCAGAAGGCTGGACAGGCGGAAGCGTCAGCACGCCATACACCTTTGACTCAAGGTCACAAGCCATAGCCGACTTGGACAACAAAGTAGGGGCAATGATCGCAGACCTAGGGGCAGAAGGCAGATCGTGGGCAACCCTCACGGCACACAAGCACCAAGCCACAACCATCTACATGCTCGTAGGAGGCGGCTCCCTAACAGTCACCAAGGTACTACCCACAGGAGACAAAGTGACCGAATACCACACGGCACCAGTCCCCCAAGACGCAGTACCCGACCACTCCAAGGAACTAGCACAAGCCCAATGGAACTTCACAGCAACACCACAAATCCTCAGGCTCAACTACCCAACCGCCTACAAAGCCCTAGCCGACAAGGTACGGGAACGCATGGAGGACATGGGAGATGACGACTGAACCAAGCGGCTTGCTTATTGGCACTCTTATTGTGCTCACAGCACCAGTCACACGCTACGAAGGCGCAGGACTGTACGCACGAATAGTGCTTGGCTGTGCTCTGATCCTAGGCATCTGGTATGTCGGGAAGGTAAGCAAGTGAAAGGGAGGGCTACGGGTAGGCGGCAGAACCATGCTGAACCTCCTTACAACCTGCTCGTAGCCCTCTCCCTTTGCTAGTTGCGCTACCGATGTGGCGTCGGAATACGTCCATGCGCGTGCTGTTGGGGTCGGCGGCTTGACGACGGGGGTACGCTGTGGGTGTCGCCGCGATCGTCGTGGCGGCATGGTGCGAAGGAGGCACCTGATCATGGATAACAGTAAGGCATTGGCAGCACTTAGGGAGGCAGTCGGACTGCTCCCTAGGGGCAAGTGGTACAGCACTAACCCGAAGGATAAGGACACACCGTGGTATGTGTCTGTTGCCGATGGGCAAGCAGCAGGCGAGGTGACTGTGGGCACCTTCGTTTGGGTGAGTAAGTCCCGTTCAGCCTTCCAAGTGTGTGAGGTGCTGAAGCAGGAAGGAACCCATACCGATAAGGAAGGACTGAAGCGCACGCTGTTTACGGTGCGTATCTTGTCGGAAGTCTGATAGGGACATGGGGAGGGGGGCGCAAGCCTCCCTCCCTTATTCCGCTACCGATGTGGGGGCGGAATACGTACATACGCGCACTGTGGGCGACGAGATTTGACGGCGGTGGCATACTGGGGGCGTCCCGAGGAAACACCAACGGACACGGGCGAAGGAGGCCCGCACACATGGACACAAACAAGGCACGTGAGGCGCTCAAAGAGGCGCTCTCACTCTTCCCGAAAGGCAAGTGGCACTCTGCCAACCCGAAGGACAAGGACGTACCGTGGCACGTCACGGTTGCGGACGGTCAAGCGGTCGGCAAGGTGACCGTGGGCGATCTGGTCTGGGTCTCGAAGAGTCGAGGCGCATTCCAGTTGGTCGAGATCCTCAAGGAAGAGGGGACGCACACGGACAAAGAGGGTCTCAAGCGGACACTCTTCACCGGTAAGGTGCTCACCGAGATCTGATCTCGATTCGAGGGGGTCGAGGGGCGAAAGCCCCTCGGCCCTCTTTTTTTTTTGTCCCATCGCAACTGGGGGTCTGCCGCTACCGTGGCGGGGTGGGGCGCAATATACCCTTCCTCGATATAGAGCCTTATCGGCTGGTTTGTAGCCGTAGTTTTGATGCTGGGGTTGCTGGTTAGCTGTATGGCTTTTTAGCCCCCCCAAGTTCTGTTTTGCGTCTGAACCCGTCTGTCTGTATACCGAAAGAAGACGAACACCTACGGTCCCCTTTTCAGGCCACTTATCCCGTGCGATCTAGCGATGCTGCCCTGGCGGTTGTTGTCGCGAGGAGGAATCTAATCGGTTAGGGTCCGGATTCGATTGGTGTTGTGGCGGACACGGTAGCATGTCGGTCAAGTTGCGACAACCTGTGCTATGTTTTTTTTCATGGCAAAGAAATCCGGACAGGAAGCGTTGAACCGGGCACGGTCTGGTCGTGCTGGTCGTAAGTCTGGGACCAATGTTCAGAAGAATCCGATTCTTGAGCTTGGTGAGACTGCTGGTGGCTGGTTGGGTGGTGCTGCCAGGGGTGTGGTGGAGGGTGTTGTTGGGTGGTCTAATTCTCAGGCTCGTACTTTTACTAACCCGTATATCAACGCGGCTGGTCGTGCAATTGGGAAAAATCCGAATCTTCCGGTTTCTGGCAAGGGTGAGGCAATTAGTAATACTGCTTGGGCTGCGGTGGATATTGTTGCTCCGACGGCTGGCCGTGTTGTTGCCAAGGGGGTCGGCAAGGTTGTCAACAACCCGGCAGTTCGTGCGGTTGTGAAGGGTTATACCCCGGTTCTTCGTAAGACGGTTGCAGCCGAGATGGATGCCATGGGCCGCCAGTTGAAGATGATGACCAGCTCTGCCCAGACTTCTTCGAGTCAGCTTCGGAAGGCTTTGGGTGCTTTGGAGGAATCTCAGGCTGAGAGTAGAAGGTTGTTTAAGGCAGCATCTGCCGGAGGGAGAACAAGAGAGGCATCCCAGCAAATGTTGCGGGAGGCCCAGAAGAGGAATCAAAGTCTGCGTCGTTTCCGCGCCGACTTCATTGAGACGTATCAGGACTACAACCCGATGTACGAACAGGTTGTTGATGCTGCCTCCAGGGCCCCAATGACTCGTGCGCAAATCAACAAGGATTTGCTGCAGAACGCCAAGCTTGCAGACATTGCGGACCAGGTTGAACGTTTTGGTGGAAGCACCGAAAGCAGTTTGGCCAAACGGTATCTGCGGGCAAAAGGCAGCTTGATCCGCGACTCCGTGGAAGAGATGCAGGGTTCGATTTGGAAAGAGCCTGGGTTCCAGGAAGAACGAGCCGAAATTTTAAAGAATCAGCTGATGCGGAGCCGGATGCGCCGAGAGTTCGGCAAGTAGGACTAAATGCCCAAGGGGAAACGGACAGTCAGTGCGGAAGACCGCGCCATCTTTTTCCAGGCTTTACAGTCCGGAACAAACATCAAAGAGGCTGCCCGTCTAGCCGGTATCTCCTATACGACTGCCCGTAACTGGGTTGATCGGGCCGAGAAAACCAAGCTCGAATTAGATCAGGCTTCCATCAAGGAAGGCCGGAACGCCAAGGGTGGCAACGTCATCGAACGCGACCTGGCCGCCATGAAGGACGTTCCCCCGGTTATCCCGAGCGGAAGACTAAAGGACAGGGCTAAGCGCGGCTTAGAGGACTTCGACTACTTCCGGCGCGTATACCTGGGCCGTGTGCCAAGCAACTGGCAGGTCGATGCCGCGTACAAGATCGTCGAACGCCTGGAGAACAAAGACAAAAAGTTCCTTGTGCTCAACTGCCCGCCAGGTGCAGGCAAGTCCACCCTGTTCCATGACGTAGCTGTTTGGGCGATTGTGCGCAACCGGGCAGTGCGCGTCATGATCGGATCAATCTCACAAACCCTGGCCAAGATGTACTCGCGTCGTATCCGCGACACACTGGAACGCACAGCTCCTTTGCACCCGGATCCCGAGCTCGTCAAACGAGGGCTGGCACTCAACGCCGAGTCGTGTTTGTCGCTTGATTACGGTAGGTTCAAACCCACAAACTCTGGCGCTCTTTGGAGAGCTGAAGAGTTCATCGTTGAACAATATGCGGGAGGCGGACTTGACAACAAAGAACCAACAGTCTCGGCGTACGGAATCGAGTCAGAGTTCATCGGACACCGAGCAGATCTCTGTCTCTTTGACGACGTTGCATCACCAGAGAACGCAAAAGAATCGGTGGCGCGAGACAAACTCATTGAGAGATGGGACTCCATGGCAGAAGCGCGTGTGGACCCAGGTGGGCTACTTGCCGTCATTGGACAGCGGCTTGGACCCCTGGACCTCTATGCACACTGCCTTGCGAAAGTAACTTACGAAGAGGAAGAAGAGTACGAGGGCGACGACGTTACAGATATTTCAGATATCAAGGAACCTGTCAAAACCCACAAGTACGAACACCTCGTCTACAAGGCGTACTACGAAGATCTGGACACAGGCCCCAAGTCGCGGCGCACAGACGCACCACCATGGCCGGACGGACCACTTCTTGAGCCATACCGTTTGTCGTGGCGCGACCTGTCGTACATCAAACACTCCAGCCCCCAAAAGTTCGCCACCGTCTACCAGCAGGAAGACATGGCTGAAGGCAACTACCTGATCGAACGGGTGTGGGCAACAGGGGGCATCGGACCGGATGGCGTCATGTACCCAGGTTGCATTGACCGCGACCGGCGCCCCGGCTACATCCCCCACGGCCTAGAACCGCCGATCATCTCCATTGCCACAGTTGACCCGTCACCAACCCAGTTCTGGGCAATCCAATGGTGGCTGTACCAGCCCGAAACAAACCTGAGATACCTAATCGATCTCGAACGCGTCAAGCTGACCGCGGAAGACCTACTTGGTTACTACACGGAGACACGCAGTTTTGGCGGAATAATGGATATTTGGCAGGAGCGGTCGTTCGAGTACGGATATCCAATCTCCCACTGGGTGGTCGAGATCAACGCCGCCCAGCGCTTCCTCCTCGCCCACGACTTCGTTCGCAAGTGGCAAGCCCTGCACGGTGTGATGATCATTCCCCATACGACCTCCAGGAACAAGCTAGACGAGAACCTTGGCGTGGAAGCTTTGCTTCCACCATTATGGCGAGCCGGTCAAGTTCGCATCCCGATGCTGACCGACAACTGGCGTTCGTTGGCTTTCGTTGACGAAATGACTTCATGGACTCGGGATAAGAAGAACGGCACCGACTTGGTGATGGCACACTGGTTTGCCGAGCTGCACATGCCGAGCCTCGGTCCGGTCAAGGCACCTCCGAGACTTTGGCGCCCGTCTTGGATATAGTGTGTTATCTTTTAAGTAGCCATGGCCAAGAAGAAACTCACTCCGTACGAGCAGGCCCAGCGTCAGTTCGTTCAATCGAGAATCGCGCAGAGTGGTCAACCGGCCACTCCTGAGCTTCGCGCTCGCTACCGTCAGCGTTTTCAGAACCTCGCCCAAGAGAAGGCCGGTCGTACAAAGATCGCACAGCGGGTACTGCCGGAAGGCACCGCGGAGGAAAGAAAGTCCTTCAAGCGTATGTTGGCCACAGAGCTTCCGTCGCGCAACGTAACTACAACTACGACTACAACGACCACGCCGACCGGACCAAGCTATCCGCGTGTCACTTCACTTGCACAAGAGGACAAGCGACTGCAGCGCAGCCGTGGCACCATGGGCCCAGCTGCACCGAAGACGCAGACAACTAGCGGCGGCCAGGGTGATCGTGGCAAGTACACGATTGGTCAAGCTACGAGTGGGATCACGGGTGCGATCAGTAACCGCCGCAACAACATTATTGGTCAGGGCATCAACTACCCAGGCCGCAATGTCATTGAGTCGATTACCAACCCGTTTGGTGGCAAGGGTGGTGTCGAAATGTCTGGCAAAGGCATCGCCAAGGCAGTTGGCATTGAAGCAGCTGAAGCTCTCACGCTTGTTGGTGGAAGCAGGGTTGCAGCTGGCGGAATCAAGGGACTAAAGACTGTTCTTGGTTTTGGTTTGCGACAGGTTGGACGCCTTCTTCCCAAGACAGAACAGACCACCACTCCGGTGACTCCGAAAGGCAAAGGCGGAACTACCACCCGCGGCAGCAAGGCTTCCACCAAGACAAAAGAAACCAAAGTGGAACCGGTAAAAGCGGCTGAAACCAAGCCAGCCACGACGACCAAGCCGAAGGGTGGGACCACTACTCGCGGTAGCAAGGCTTCGGGCAAGAGCACAACGAAGGTTGTTGAGCAGACTGCAAAAGCTCCCGAGCCGACGAAAGCCCCAGAAGTAAAGGTTGAACCTGCAAAGGCCCCGGAGGTAAAGGTCGATACCAAGCCCAAGGGTGGAACGCGCACCCGTGGAAGCAAGGCTGGCAGTCAAAAAAAAAATGACGTGAGCCCGGAAGTGCGCATTGTCAGGGAACAGTTAACTGACCCGATGAGCCCAACATCTCAGGGTCTTGGGCGTCTTGCCAAGTTCATGGAGGAAAACCCGAACGTGGAAGTGCAGATGCCTGCAGCTTCTCGCATGACTTCCACCCCGAAGACCACCTCTCCTTCAGATGACGCAGAGTTTCTGCGCACCTTTAACGAAGCACTTCAGCTGGTCAAAAAGAAGGGGCAGGGCTGGCAAGAAGCCAATCGTCTTGTTCGCACGTCAGAGAATCTTGTTCGTTGGCGAAAGCTGACAGGTAAATAATGCTTAGCGCATACGAAATCGTAGAGCTGTACAAGCAGCGCCAAATGAAGCTCGGCCCTGTATTCGAGCAGATGCGTCGCGTGCGCGACCTGGCCAACGGCGAAGTAATCGTCCCGCTGAATGAACTTGACCGCACAGCAAAAGCAAATGTGGCGAACCTGCTGGTTACCGGCTTGGATCAGATGTCAATGCGCATCTCGTCAACCATGCCGAGCGTCTACTTTCCGCCGCTAAAGGACGGATCGGAACGCTCGAAGAGCTACTCGCGTATGCGCCGCAAAGCAACTTTGGCTTTTTGGGATCACAACAAGATGCAGATGAAGATGCGCCGCCGCGCACGTCACCTGCTTGCGTACTCGCAGTCAGCCGTGTTCATCAAGCCGGATTTCCGCACCCTGATGCCGAAGTGGGTTGTTCGTAATCCGCTCGACACTTACCCCGCGCCTGTGGAAGACCAGGACGACATTCTTCCTGAGGATGTGATCTTCACTCATAAAGTTCCGGCTTCCTGGCTTTTAAAGAACTACGGCGAACTCGTATCAGACCAGCTCCGTCTCGGTGACGTGGATGCTGACGCCAAGTACACACTGCTTGAATACGTTTCGCGGGACACCCTCCAGCTCGTCGTCATGGGATCAGAAGACGATCCCGAGCTGACACCAGCACAGCGCGCCGGTCTTACCGAGATCATGCTTGAGGCAATCCCGAATCGCACCGGAATGCCACTCGCTGTTGTCGCCAACCGAATCACCCTCGACAAAGGCCGCGGACAGTTCGATGGCGTGCTCGGCATGTACTACACGCGCGCACGCCTGCAGGCATTGACCGAGATCGCTATTGAGCGCGGCATCTTTCCCGAGGAATACCTGATCGCACGCACCGGCGAGAACCCGGAGATCATTCAGCTTGCTGACAGCAAGAACGGAATCCTCGGCGTTGTCCGCGGCGGAGACATCCGCAGCCAGGATCTCAACCCCGGATATAAGACCTACGAAGCACTTGATCGTCTCGAACGCCAAGAGCGTCTTGAAGGCGCAATCCCGGCAGAGTTCGGTGGCGAATCAGCCACAAACATCCGTACAGGTCGCCGTGGCGAAAACGTACTGTCAGCAACCGTTGACTTCCGCGTGCAGGAAGCACAGGCGGTGTTTGAGAACTCGCTGCTTGAAGAAGACAAGATCGCCATTGCAATCGAAAAGGCTTACTGGGGCGAGACCCCGAAGCTGTTCTTCATGGCATCTCGGGCTTCTGCTGGCCTAGAAACGTATGTCCCGAACAAGATTTGGGAAACCGACTTTCATTACGTCACGTACCCGGCAGCCGGATCTGACGTTAACTCGCTGATTATCGGTCTCGGTCAGCGTCTCGGAACCGGATTGATGAGTAAGGAAACGGCACGCGAAGCCGATCCGCTCATCACTGACCCAGAGTTTGAGCACGACCGCATTATTTCCGAGGGCGTCGAAGCTGCGCTATTGTCCAGCATCCAGCAGCAGGCAGTCGATCCCAACGGCCCATACCAGCCGGAAGATCTTGCATATCTGACCAAGCTCGTCATGGAGCAAGATGTCACGCTTTACGAAGCTGTGGAGCGAACAAACCGCCGCGCACAGGAACGTCAAGCAGCAGCAATGCCGATGGGTGCACCTGAAACGATGCCTGGTCTTGCGATGCCGGGTATGGGTGCTGAAGCGCCTGTTGCCGGTCCGCAGGGTGAACCAAGTTTGGAACAGCTACTGAGTCAGTTAGGGGCATGAGATGGCGAACCGATTTGATCTACAGAATCCCGCACAGAAGATTGCTAAATCAGCAGCGCGCGGACAAACCTACGGAGAAGCAGGAAAGCAGATGGCTGCGCAGTCCGCTGTCCCGATGGGTTCGTCCCCGGCGGATGTCGCCGCGGCACGAGCAGCAAAGCAGCAGCGTAGGCAGTTGACCCCAATCACTGCGCCAACCATGCGCGCGGAAGAACCGATTACTGCCGGGGCACCGTTTGGCCCAGGCCCCAATGCATATCAGGCTGGTATGCCGATGGTTTCACAGAATCAAATGGCACTTCAGGAGATTCGTCAGATCGCTGCAATGTTCCCTAGCGAAGACCTTGATGATCTCCTGGCTCGCTACGGAGCTATGTAGTGGATCTAAAAGAACTTTACCCAGAAGACCGCGAATACATCAGCCAACTTGGCCAAGATGTAAACACGTTCCAGTACCAGCTCTCTCCTGCATACGCGCGATCAACTGCAATCAAACTTCAGCAGATTGAATATAGGGCTCCCTGGCTTTCCCCAGAAGTGCAGCTTGCACTTGCAAAGTCTGGTGCAAGCACTGCTGCCATTGACCGAGTTGGCGAGATGGCGGCGCAAAGAGAGCTGGATTCGTTTGACCAGAAAAAAGCTGCCGTTGGCGAAATTGGTATGGCCCAACACATCTATGACGCTGCCGGTTGGATCAAAAAGGGTGTTTCAAAAACACTGCAAAACGTTGGACTTAGGGCAGTAGAAGTACCAATCGATGTCGTGCAAGGCGCTGGTCGGGCGATTGGGCAAGTCTCAATGCCCTGGATTAAAGCGGCTTCACGTTGGTCGCTTGGCACGTTGATGGGTGTCCCAGAAATGGCAAACACTGTTCTGGGTCAAACATTCACCGGTAAGGGTTTAAACATCCCGAACGCGTTGCAGGCAACAACCCTTGCAACAATGTTGGAAGAACGAGATCTTGTTGGCGAAGGGTTCTTGCCAGGTCGCGGAATTGTCGAAGAGCAGGCAGCTCGTTCACGTGCTGTTCGCGGAACGGTTTACGGATCCGCTTTCACGCTTGGTCGCGGGGTTATGTCGGTCGGTGGGATTTTCCGCAAAGAAGATGTTGCTTACCGCTACGGCTCCGGTTTGATCGACACGCTGTTTAATCTGTTCCTTCCCGAACCAAGCAAATACATCGTCAAGGGCGCAAAGCTTGGCGCATATGGAATAGCTGCCGTGCGCACCGGCGAGAACATCGAAGAGCTAAGAAACGCTGGCGGTGTAATTGCTGGCATGAAGGGCCTTGTGCCACTTCTCAGTGACGCAGATGCCAAGAGTCTTGTTAAGGCATTGGGCAAGGGACGCCAAAAGTATTTGCGCGAGTCTGGCGTCGAAATGAATTTGAATGGTGCAACTTACAACGCGCAGAAGTTTGACAAGTTCTGGCGCACAAACCCGTACGCCAAGAAGATGGTGCGGGCACTCATCGACAACGAGAACCCGGCTGAGATCTTCGAAGACGTTTTCAATTTTAAGATCACAACCGACCAGGCCATGCGCATCGCAAAGGCCAAGACCGAAGACGAAATGATCCAGGCGTTTGCCGCACCGTGGACTTTTGGTGAACGTACGCTCAAGGCCGCTATCGGTGAATACAAGTTTGAGCGCAACTTTGTTGGAAACAGCATCCGCAAAATGCGTTTGTTCAAAGAAGTCCCCGGCAGCGAAGTGATCATCCGCGGCGGAGATGAGGAGAACGCCCAAGCAGTCAAGAACATGGTTTTGTCTTTGCGTGCTGGCGGAGCAACAAAAGAAGAAATCCACGCTGTCCTCAACGGCACCGAAGGCCAGGTCGGACTGCTTGCCGCATTCTCCAACGCCCCACTCGCAACGCCGACGGCAAAACGCCGAGCAATCAATGCATACAAGTCGTATCTCCGCACATTCATGCGATCTGCTGGTGTGCGCGACAACGAGATTGATCAGGTCCTAAAGGGTGGAGAACTTTGGATTGACCAGGTTCAAACCTGGTTCCGCAACAGGACCGGAGTGGAAACAGATAACGGCCTTCTTCAGGTCATGTTTGAAAACTTCAAGGAAAACCTGCCCCAGGATCTGTTCAACGAAATGTTTGAAGGCGCTGGGGTTACTTTCACTGACGTAAAGTTCACCAGCCCAGCACAGCTGTCCGACCTGTTGTCGCGTGGACAGATCCTGCCAGATGTGCGCGAGATCCGCAGGCTCACGCGCAACTCTTTGTTCCGCAAGCTCCTTGAGTCGCCAACTACAGGCAAGCAGATAATCCCAAAGCTTGGCATTACTAGCAGAAGCCCCATCCGCAGGGTTGATGTGGTGTCTCGTGAAAATCTGGGCAAGTTTCAAGAGCTTCAGTCTGAACTAAGCACTCTTGAACGGCTCAAGGGTCAGGCTCGCCTTAATGCGAATGATCGCATCGATGACATCAAGGACGAGATGAGGACTCTCCAAAAGAGTGTGTTGCGTCCGGTTCTGACAGGACAACAGCGCTACACATTTGCTGCCGTTGAGCTACTCCAGCAACGTATTTGGAAAATGGCCACTCTTGCTACGGGTGGTTATGCGTTGCGCAACATGATGGATGCTCAGGTTCGCATGGCGTCTGGTGGGGTTAACCAGTTTTACCATCCAATCGACTACATCAACACAATCATGGGAGTGCGATTGGGGAAGAGTATTCGTGGTGTTGATTTCACAGATCTTGGTGAAAGAGCTGGACGACTCGCACGAGAAGAGGGCCGCGAACTTGCAGCAGCTGGTGTTCGCCCAAGGGCATGGGAAGAAGTAAGCCCGGACAAGGTGCACGAGGCTTTGCGGGAAGCGTTTGGTCAGGGTCGTTTGCGCCCTGGTTTTACTGCTGGCGATGCGACTGTGCACACTCGCAAAACCAACTCATTTGTTCAGGTGGATCGTGCCTCTGGGCCGAAAAATCAACCAACGCGTTACCACACCGATGGTGTGATCCAGGCCGCCCAAAAGCGCCTCACAGAAACCATCGACAATCGGGTAGCCATGGCTTTGAGCGCCGGGGTTCCAGAAGAACAAATCGTCGATGAGGTCATCAAGTTCTTGGATAATCCCAGGACTGATACGTTCAGACGACTCCAGGGACTCTTCGCTGGTGGCCTCGAATATGTAGATAATGCCACCGGAGTCATCCATACGTTTCCGCCGTTCTCGCTCCTCGATTTGAAGAGCGCTAGCCCGGAAGCCTACACGCAGATTTTGCAAACGTATGTTCGCCACGTTGTCATTGACGGGATCAAGTATGACACCGGCAATCTGGACGAGGTGTTGTTCTTGTTCGCACACAACGCTGTCGGTGACCTGAAGAACGCGCAGATTATTTCTGCCAGTGAAATCAAACTGAAGCCACGACAGAAACTTGCTATCGGCCAGACCCACACGGTCGAGATTGATGGCAAGGAGATCAAGGGCATCGTTCAGCGTGTTGACGGTGAAGCTGTCACGTTTGTTCCAGTGCTTCAAGAGAACGCAGCTACCGGTGGCTTCGGCGGCAACGGACAAAAGCTTGCTCGCCGTTTGATCGAGGCTCAGGATCTTTGGAACGAAGATGCCGGTAGGGGCCTTGCGCGCACGTATGCACGTGAGCAAAGAATGAGCGTCCGCGCCAACACGAAACTCGATTCTTTGGACCAGGCAGCTGTTGCTGGCATGGATTTCCTGACAGGATGGTGGTTCAACTTTTACGATACGGCTTCACGCAAGCTCGAAAAGTCAGTCGTGTTCCGCCAGTTCTACTACGACGAAGTGGTGAAGCACATCAACAAGCTCTCCTATGAGGAGGGCATGAAGCTGTACGCCGACATCTACGAGAAGTCCGGTGGGAACATCGCCAAGTACTTCGGTGAAAGCAAGTTGCGCAACAAGGTCACAAAAGCCGTTGAGAACTTGCCTGCACGTAAAGGCATCAAGGGCACACTTACGGTTGAGGAGCTTGACGACTACGCGCGCTTCGTTGGCATCGAGGAGACCAAGGGTCTTCTCTATAACGCTACGTACCGCAACAACTTCTGGGACGCTATGAGGATCGTCGCTCCGTTCGAAGGGGCATGGCGAGATGTCATCGGTCGGTACAAGTCGCTTTTGATAGAAGACAACATTCACGCGTACCGGCAATTCCACAAGGTCTACCGCGGCGTTGCCGAAGCAGACCCAGATCAGGATGGTCGCGGATTCATCTACCAGGATCCAACAACTGGTGAACAGATGTTCACGTTCCCGATGTCCGGGACAATAGCGAAGTTGTTCACCGGCATCAACGCGCCACTGGCTGCTCCGCTGACAAGGCTCTCGCAGGGCATTAGTTTCTTCCCAGCTTTGGGCCCGTGGGCAAGTTTCAGCTTGTCGAAGATTCTGCCGGACGTTCCGCGTTACGACCAGATCAAAACACTTCTGCTTCCATACGGCGAAGTAAGCCTTGCCGAAGCCGCCACGCCAGTTCCTTCCTGGATGCAGAAAATGATTCCAGTCGTAGAAGGGGCTCTTTTTAACAGGGTGAGGATGAACACCACGTACGGAAACACGTACATGGAAACGCTCCGCGCTCTTTCCGTAAATACGGTTAAATACGATCTGTCGACAGAAGAGGGCGTCACCCAAATCATGGCTGACGCAAAGCGACTCGCTGGGACACTTACCGCTATGCGTGCCTTGGGCCAGTTCACTGGTCCAGCCAGCCCAACCACCCAGTTCAAGGTGCCAACCAAACAGGGCGACAAGTTCATTAACGAGCTCCAGAAAGAGCTGCGCCAGTTTGAGTCAGAGGACTATGACAGTGCAGTTGACAGGTTCCTCAAGCTGTACGGAGATGACCTCATGTTGTATGTCAGCTCCAAGAGCCGTGCCGTCGCCCAGGGTCTTGAGGCAACCTACGACTTTGGCGTTTGGGAACGCGAGAACCAAGACCTGATCAACCAGTACCCGGACACCGCATACTTTATGGCCCCGCGTGGCGGCGGAGATTTTGACTTCACCGTTTGGCAGCGTCAGCTCCAAGAGGGCGCTAGAAAGACACTGACAGACCGGGAAATGATCGAGCTGGCACAGCAACGAGTTGGATCAGTGAAGTATCGCGCTGCCCGCCGCATGTTTGGACCGAACCCAAATCAGCGCCAGATCGAGTCACTGCGTGCTTACCGAGAGTTTCTGAACAACAAGCTCCCCGGTTTCCCCAAGCGCGCCCAGTTTGAGGCCAACAAACTGACGAATGACATCGACCAGATGTACCGACTTGTTGAGGACCCGCGCCTCAAAGACAACAAGGTTGCGGCGATGGTCCGGGATTACCTGGCATCTCGTCGTTCGCTTATGCGATCCGATGACTTGGTTAGCTTCCAGTCGAAGAAGGCAACGCGTGCTCGTACTCAGCTGTACAGGTACGGTGAAGCTCTCGCGGCACGCAATCCGGAGTTTGATAGAGTTTGGCAGCGTTTCTTGGTGCAGGAAGTGGACATCTAGTGGCAGAAGGCGAAAACCAGAATCAGGGACAACCATCCAGTCCGGCACCCATTCCGGGCATTGGGCTGGGCTCGGTTGATTTACCGCCACTTCCGTGGAAGGGCTTTGCCGCCTATTTGAGCGAAGCCGAATTGGCAGACCTTAGGGCTGGTCTGACCAATTTTGGTGCTGAGGTTGGTGGAGATGCCATCATCTACGGCAAAGCCATTGGCCCTAAGCGCGCACAACAGTTCATTACGGGCAGATACCTGCTCGACGAGGACGGTTTTGTTGCCTCCCGCGAATACAACCTGGATGATCCGTTCGCTGTTTCCAACATCCTTCAGAGTGGAAAGCTCGGGTTAGATCAGAAGATTGCAATCTCACAAGAGCTGAAGCGCGTAGGTTTTTACGGCAACGGAGAGATTAGCGACGCTCTTCAGGAGGGACTCGGTTGGAGCGACGCTGACGAAACGGCGTGGGCCAGATTGTTGGACTTTGCCAACAAGAACCGCGTCACATGGCAGGCAGCCATCCCCCTTCTTGGTCGACTGGGATCGACAGGTGGCGGCGCCGGTGTCCGCGTCAGCTCCGATGAGGACGTTATTGCCTACACCCGAGAGCTTTTCTTGCAGCAGCTTGGCAGAATGCCCACCAAGAAAGAGATTGCTGAGGCTGCATCGTTTATCCGCAATCGGGAACGTGGCGCATACGCCAGCAACCAGCAGCTCCCGCAAACTGGTGAAGTCGCAAAAGACTTTGCTCAGAAGGCAGATCCAGCTGGTCGTGTGTCGTACGGTTTGGGTAAGGCAATGGAACTCGCGTTTCAGGCACTGGGTGAATAATGGCTAAGAACAACAAGAAGAAGAAGCCGCAGGACTGGCGCGCACGTTTCGTTGAGCAGTTCCCTGAGTATGCCAAGGTTGTTGACGGCGCGGAAGGCGAAGCACAGGCGCGCGCAGAGTTGGGTGACGACTTCGTTGACCTTCTTTTGGACTACGCGAACAACCCTGATCAATACGATCTGGACAGCCAAGCTGGTCAGGCCGCGTGGGTGCGTAAGGTTCGCGCCACAAACCTTTACACGAAGGTTGACCCAGCCCGTAGAGAATGGGCGATTCTTCCGCAGGCGTCTAAGGATGCTCAGCTTGCGGACAAAATTGATGAACTGCGTAAGGTCTTTGGCGAGATGCAGTTCGACGACACCGAACTGCTGAAGGTCGCAACCTATTCGCTGAGCAACAAGGCCAGCGAGCTTCAGACCAGGTATTACGCGTACTCGATTGTCGGAGAGCGACAAGCCACCGCTGGGGGAGCCCCTGCTTTGGCGCAGACAGACATGGCTGCGGCCCTGAAAGAAGCCCTTCAGGCATACGGTTACTCACCGCCGAATCTGGACAAGCGCATTGAATCAGCGTTGACTGGCAAAGAGTATGCAGGTGTCAAGTACACCGAAGAGGGTTTGATGAAGCAGGCCCGCGACTACTCCAAAGTTCTGTACCCACACCTCTCGCAGCAACTCGATCAGGGTTACAGCATGGACGATATTTTTGCGCCTTACCAGCAGATTGCCGCAAATACGCTCGGGTTGGATGTTAAGCAGGTCAACATCAACGATCCCAAGTACTCAAAGGCGCTGCAGCGCAATGCCACCGGCATGAGCATGAGCCCAGACGAGTGGCGCTACATGCTGCGCAAGGATCCCGTTTACGGCTGGCAAAACACCACAGAGGCAAAGAACGCGGCTGCCAGCATGATCTCTATGCTTGAGAAGAACTTTGGTATCTATGTCTGACGTAAGTTACTCCCGCGCAGAACAGCAGGGGATGCTTGATGTAAGCACGGCGCAGCTAGATACGCCCGATACCGGATTTGACCCTCCCCGGGAAAGCGAAGATCAGACCAGAAAGCCTAAGTTTGGTGACGCTGACTATCGCGGACCAGATCCGTATGGTCGACCTTTCGGAGACCCCCTTTACGGCTACAACTGGGAAGAGGGCGACGGAGAAAACGCAACCGCGGTCGGCGTCAACAACGAGAACGCGTACTCCAGGCTCAAGGCTTTTTTGTCTGAGTTCGGGCTTGAGAACATGGAAGACAAGCTGAACGATCTTTTGGCTCGTGGATATACTGGAGCTGCTGGCGACGAATCTGCGGTAATGTTGGAGATCCGCAACACCGAGGCATACCAGAAGCGATTCGCTGCAAATGCCAAGCGCATGGCTGCCGGTTTGCCTGGTCTTAGCCCGAGGGAGTACATCGGCCTGGAGCGTTCGTACCGCGAGATCCTGCGGACCACTGGGATGATCGACTACTTCAACCGCCAGGACATCTTCGAGGGTCTGATTGCCGGTGAGGTGTCCCCCCAGGAGCTGTATGACCGGGTGAACGACGCCTACAACGAGGTCGTCAATGCAGACGCTGCCACCAAGACCCAGATGCGGGAGCTCTACCAGGTCGACGACAAAGACCTTGTGGCCTATTTCCTGAACCCCAGCGAAAGCGTCACGATGCTGAAGCGCCGCGCCGAGGCAGCCAAGCTGGCCGCCAGAGCATCGGAGCAGGCTGGCCTCAAGCTGACCGCCCAGACCGCGGAAGACCTGGCTGCCCGTGGCGTCACGCTTGCTGAAGCGCAGAAGCAGTTCGGCATCATTGCCCAGCAACGCGAACTGTACGCAGGTATCCCCGGTATGGGCGAAGACGCCTTCACCCAGCAGGAGCAGGTCGGCGCAGCATTCGGATTCGATGAGCAAGCCAAACAGAAACTTGAACGCACCAGGCAGACACGTCTTGCCCAGTTCAAGGGTGGTGGTCGATTCGCGGCAACAACTGGGGCTACCTCCGGCTCAGCAGAGACCGGAATAGGAATGGCCCAATAACACTTGACACAAGCAACCTTGTGTTATAGTTTTCATAACGCAGCCTTCTCGGGCCTCCTCTGAGAAGTGGGCAGAAAGAAACGGAGTGAGCCATGTCAGATGTCATCGAAGAGTTCGACGACGAGACGAGCGATCAGCAACACAGGGATCCCGTCCGCGCACACCTGAAGAAGATGGAGCAGGAAAACAAGCTCCTTCGCCAGCAGGCAGCGGAGTTTGAGACCTTGAAGAAGAAGATGGCTTTTGCCGAGGCAGGCATTGATGTCAATGCTCCGGCTGCCAAATATTTCATCAAGGGCTACGACGGTGAGATCTCACCGGATGCCATTCGCCAAGCAGCTGAAGAGGCTCAGATTCTCAAGCCCACCCAGAAAGAGGTTGCGGACGATTCCGAGAAGCGAGCCTGGGACAGACTGCAGCGCGCAGGCAATGCCGGTGAATCCGCAAACCAGGACATGGATCTCGTGAGCAAGATCAATCAGGCTCGTAACCAGGACGAAGTGTTGCACCTGCTGGCTCAGTACAACCAACAGAGAACCATCTAGCCCGCAGGTCCCCGCACCTGTCGGGGGAAAGAAATAACAGGTCATGTCATATACACAACAGAGCAGCCTGCTCACAGACCAGGTTGCATTTGATCGGATTGCGTACTTTGCGCTCCGTAGCGAACTCTTGTTCGACTCGGTGGCAGACGTTATGCCGGTCGCCCAGGCAATGCCTGGTTCAAGCGTCAAGTTCACGATCTTCAACGATCTTGCTGAGGCGACCTCGACCCTGACGGAGACCTCGGATGTCACCGCAGTTGCGATGTCGGACAGCCAGGTTGAAGTGACCTTGGCTGAATACGGCAATGCAATCAACACCACGGCCAAGCTCCGCGGCACGTCGTTCCTCGACGTGGATGCGGCTGCCGCCAACGTCGTTGGTTACAACGCAGGTATCTCGATCGACTCGATCATCCGTGACGTGCTCGCCGGTGGCACCAACGTCGTTTACGGCGGTGGCGGCTCCTCGGACGAGACCTCGCGCACGGCCATCGAAGCCGAAGACATCATCGAGGCCAACGACGTTCGCAAGGTCGTCGCTGCCCTCCGCAAGGCCAACGCAGTGTCGTTCAACGGCATGTACATGGGCTTCATCCACCCCGACGTTTCGTACGATCTCCGTCGTGAGACCGGCGTGGCCTCGTGGCGTGACCCGCACGTATACAGCGACCCGGCGAACATCTACAACGGCGAAGTCGGAGCATTCGAAGGCGTGCGTTTCATTGAGACGCCGCGCGCAAAGCTCTTCGAGAACGCGTCGAACGGTGCTGGCTCGACCGGCACGATCGACGTGTACTGCACGCACATCATGGGCCGTCAGGCGCTTGCCAAGGCGCACTCGATTGTCGATGGCAACGGACCGTTCCCGCGCGTTATCCGCGGACCGGTGGTTGACTCGCTGCAGCGCTTCCAGCCCGTTGGTTGGTACTGGCTCGGCGGTTACGCACGATTCCGTGAGGCGTCGCTGCGTCGCATCGAGAGCTCGTCGAGCATCGGTGCAAACTCGTAATTAACGAGTAGCAAGAAAGTGGGGGGCGGGTCGTTCTCCCCTCGGCCCGCCCCCTTTCTGCTATATTCAGACGCGAGGTAAACATGTCGATTTCGAACTACGCCGAGAACAAGCTGCTCGAAACTTTGTCGAACACGGCGTTCTCTGTTGCAAACACTTACATCAAGTTGCACACCGGCGATCCCGGTGAAGCTGGTACCAGCAATGCGGCCACTGAGGCTACGCGCAAGGTTGTTACTTGGAGTGCGGCATCGAGCGGCAGCATGGCTACCTCCAGCACCGCCGAGTGGACCAATGTTTCCACCACGGAGACCTATTCGCATTGGTCATTGTGGGATGCATCCACTTCGGGTAATTGCTTGTGGACTGGCGCCCTTTCTTCTTCTGCTGCGGTTACGGCTGGAGACACTTTCCAGATCACCTCGCTGACCCTCAGCCTCGATTGAGGTGAGGTAGCCACATGGCTACTGGACTATTAGACTTTACTTTCGCGTTTGTTGACACCCCGCCGTTCTACAAGAGCGGCGTAGTTGCCACTGCAACTGGTTCGGGCACTGGCTCCGAAACAGCAATTGGGGTACGACTCGTACTTAGAACTGCAACTGGTTCTGGAACTGGAACCGAGTCGGCAAACTACCTTGAAGTTCTGCCAAGAACAGCTACTGGTAGTGGAAGCGCAACAGCTGGTAGCACTGCTACCGGTTTGCTCATCGCCATTAGGGCGGCAACCGGTTCTGGTATTGGCTCATCCAATATAAGTTCATTCTTCGGAGCCGTTAAAACCGCAACCGGCGATGGCCTTGGGGACTCGACGGCACTGTTTAGGCGAGAGCTTTTTCGTTCGTCAACTGGTTCTGGCTCTGGAACAGAAACGGGTATCGGGCGCAAGGTATACAGCAGAACTGCAACGGGTTCTGGAGCTGGCAGCGCGTCCGGCGGGACATTCAACCGGATCATGTTCTTCCGTCCCCCGACAGACAACCTGGTTCGCTGGGCCGACATCAGGGGCCAGGGTATTGCTCATCGACTCTTCAGCTACTTCGAGCCTGGTGCCCGCGGCAGAAATGTCTACAAGCTGACTGACGGCAGCTTCACGGAGAATGAGCAGCGTGACATGTCTATTGTTGCCATCACCTACTACGGCGGGCACGATAACCCGATTACCGAAGACGAACGACAGGATCTTGTTGACGCTGGTTACGGCGACTACGTAAGTTAGGGGATACATGAAGCACCGAGAAACACACCCGAACCTTGATGTTGAGGGCTGCTTTGCCTGCCGCATTTCCCATGTGGCAGTATCCGGTAATGCCATGCCGACAAGGCACAATGTCGGTGTTATGAACTTGAAGGAACGCCGTCTGGACAGAGATCTGGACGCATATAAGCGCATCCGCAAGACGGGTGGGCAGCCGACACAGATAGACGGATCGGCCCGTCTAGAAAAGACTGCGGATTAATGGCAGCCAAGAAGAAGGCAAAGTCTCGGGTTAACGAGGCTGGCAACTACACGAAGCCCGAGATGCGCAAACGCCTGTTCAACAAGATTAAGGCTGGTAGCAAGGGCGGAGATCCCGGTGAATGGTCTGCCCGTAAGGCTCAGCTGCTGGCCAGCGAATACAAGAAGGCTGGCGGAGGCTACAAGTAATGGCCCTTGCCAAGTCCCAGAAGTCGCTGAAGAACTGGACAGCGCAGAAGTGGCGCACCTCGGATGGGAAGCCGTCCAAGGGCAAGAAGCGTTATCTGCCCGATGCCGCGTGGAATGCCCTTTCCCCGGCAGAGAAAGCCGCAACAAACAAGGCCAAAGCCAAGGGGAATAAAGCTGGCAAGCAGTTTGTCAAGCAGCCCAAGAAGGTTGCGGAGAAAACCAAGAGGTATCGCTAATGGCTATCGAATACAGGGGTGAGCGTTTCGCTGGGTACAACAAGCCGAAGCGGACGCCCAACGCCAAGAAGTCTCATGCCGTGTTAGCCAAACAAGGCAGCAAGGTGAAGCTGATCCGTTTCGGTCAGCAGGGTGTCAGCGGTTCACCGAAGAAAGCTGGCGAGTCTGCCGCCTACCGCAAGCGCCGCGAGTCCTTCAAGGCACGTCATGCAAAGAACATCGCCAAGGGCAAAATGTCTGCTGCTTACTGGGCTGATAAGGTAAAGTGGTAGGACACGAAAGGACAAGTCATGCCTAAGGTTGGAAACAAAGAGTTCTCGTACGGCAAGAAGGGTATGGCCATGGCTAAGGCTGAGGCCAAGAAGACCGGCAAGCCCATGAAGATGGGCAAGGGCAAGAAGGGTAAGAAGTAATGGCTAAGGGCAAGATGAGCAAGAAGAACCGTATGCACGAGATGGGCGAAGGTCCCAAGGAGCGCATGATGGAGTACGGCTCAAAGAAGGGCGGCATGAAGAAGAAGAAGGCCTCCAAGAAGTGAAGGGCAAGTCAAAGGGCAAGAAGCCAACTAAGAGTATGGCTGGAGCCCCTAAGACCACGAAGAAGTCACGAAAGGCGAATAAGGCTGCTCGTGCTCAGGCAGGAAGCTTTCCTGGGTACGGTGGTTACACCTACTAAATGACAACCGTAGCGACGATTCTCAATCGAGCGTCGCGTCAAATGTTGGCGGGGACCGTTGAAGAGCGGAACAAATTGGCGTCGAGCATCGACAGCGATGACACAGCTGTTGTGTGCACTTACGATCTCGGCGGGTTTCGTGCTGGTTCTGTATTTGAGATTGACTCAGAGCTCTTCTACGTTTGGGAAGCTAACGTTTCGTCGAAGACGCTCACAGTAGAACGCGGCTACGCAGGGTCTACTGCGGCGTCGCATTCGTCTGGTGCGGTCCTAACGCTAAGCCCTAGGTTTCCCAGGGCTCAGATGTTTGATGCGCTTAACTCGGAGCTTGACGATCTTTCGTCTACGGCTAACGGTTTGTTTCGTGTTGTCAGTGTTGATCTTGATTACAACGGAGCTGACAGGCAGATCAACATTACCGGATCGACAACCATTCTTGGTCTAATCGATGTGCGCTTTAGGTACGTCTCAGACGAACATCCGGTACTGCGCCATGTTCGCTTGCAGACAGGTCTGCCCACAACCGACTTTGCGTCAGGCAACACGCTTGTTTTCGATGAGTCTGTCATGGCCTCAGATGTGCGCGTCCGCTACCGGGCACCGTTTGTTCGTGCAACCAACGAAGCATCGGATCTGACGACCAACTGCTTTTTGCCAGCAACGTGCGATGACATCGTTGAGATGGGTGTCATCCTGCGCATGATGGGTGCACGTGAAATCAAGCGCAACTTCACCGAAGCTCAAGGCGACACGCGCCGCGCGGAAGAAGTACCTGCAGGTGCAATTGCTGGATCCGTCGCGAATATCATGAGAATGCGTAGAGAGCGGATTATTGCCGAATCCGGAAGGCTTAAGGCACAGTACCCAATCCTGTTTAGGAAGTAGCCGTGGCTGCGCTCACGCGTTTTAATAGCGCGTACTTCCCGGCACCTGGCTATTACACCGGTACCGGAGCGACGCAGCTTGTTCCTGACGTTTTTCCTGTGGCGATCAATGGCCGCCCGTACATGCTTGATCTTCGCTCGAACGAATTTCAACGCCAGTACGATGCCAGAGTCCGAGATTCAGTTGACCAATCAACAGAGCCTGGAGAAAGTGCGTTAAATCCACAAGGGCTTTGGCGTCGCTCCCAGTCATCATGGCATTACGGTGCAGGGCAACAGTACTCGGATACTGCAGATGCGGAACCTTACCGTTTCTATGCGAGCAAAGGTGTGGACCCATGGACCAAGGGTCGTCTTTCGTTGTTGAAAGACACGACGAACGTGTACCCGACATCTGGAACCAACCTGTATGCGTGCACTGCTGACGGTCGCCTATATGGAACTGACGGGCAAAACGTCAAGTACACCACCGATTTCAACACAGTCACCACCGTCACAGGGACCGCCGCATCCGCCCTGTATTCGATCACGTCCGACGGCTACAACGTGTTCTACTCGTACGCCAACGGCGACATCGACCAGACAAACGCCAGCATTTCCACCTCATCTGCCTACATCACTGGCATTGAGGCTGGTGTTCTTGCTTACGTCCGAGGCCGTCTCATGGTTGCAGGGCAGGGTGTTGACAAGCGCAAGATTTGGAACATCACCACCGCAGCAGGGTCGTCTGCCAACAACCCATCCGCCCTGTACACGCATCCGAACACTAACTGGACATGGGTTGGTTTCGCTGCGGGACAAACCCACATCTACGCGGCAGGATATGCAGGCAACACCAGCATCATCTACAAGACTTCGATCAAGGCGGATGGCACTGCACTGGATATTCCGACCGCAGCAGCCGAGCTTCCGCTTGGTGAAATCGTCAAGTCAATTTACGGATATCTGAGCTACATCATCCTTGGCACAGCCACCGGATTCCGTTTTTGTACTACTGATAGTGACGGGAATCTAACCGTTGGACCCCTTGTGCAGACAGGCGCCTCGGTCCAATCAATGGCCGGAATCGGTCAGTATGTCTACTTCGCTTGGTCTAACTTTGACTCAACTTCCACGGGCATCGGACGTATGGATGTTTCGGTATTCATATCACCGAACCAGCCTGCGTATGCTTCCGATCTGATGGCAACAGCTCAGGGAACCGTGCAAGCAATCCACGAGTTCCAGGGCAAGCCGCTGTTCACCGTGTCGGGTGTCGGTGTGTTTACCCCACACGCGACGAACCTTGTCTCTTCCGGCTATCTCCGTTCCGGGATCTACCGTTGGGGTGTCCCAGATGCCAAATTCATCCCCAAGCTGGACCTCAGATGCCTCCCATTGGAAGGTTCAGTGATTACCTCAATTGCCTCTGATGGGGGGGATTTCACAGATTTCTCTACATTTGACACGTCTGGGGCCCGAGAAAAAACAATTGACGGGCTTGAGGCAAAGATATTTGAAGCCGAGATCAAGGTAACCCTGAATAGGGCTGCCTCGTTGATTGAGGGCCCAACGCTGACTAGATGGATGGCCAGGGCTTACGCCGCTCCGCTTCGATCGCAAATTTTCACTGTCCCTTTGCTAATGCATCACAAACTGAATATCAACGGGCGTGAATACTGGCAAGACGTAGACCAGGAAATGGGCCTACTTAGGGACCTTGTAGACACCCCTAGGGTGGTTTCCTACCAGGAAAATACCTCAACCTTTGCTGTTGTGGTTGAAAACATCCAAATGCAATACCGTCAGGTAACCCAAGCTCACAACAAAAATGACTTCGAGGGCACAGCAATCGTGGTCATGCGCAGTGTACGATAAGGATAGATATGCCAGCAGTAACACGCCGACAGTACAAGGGTGCAGCAGCCCAGACGACGATCACGAACGCACTTTCGTCTAGTGATACTTCAGCAACGCTTGCTGCTACAACCGGATGGCCTTCAACAGCTGCCGTTCCGTTTTATGTTGTAATCAGCCCTGGTACTGCATCTGAGGAAAAGTGTCTTGCCACAATCTCGGGTTCCGTGCTTACACTGACGCGCGCACAGGACGATACAACCGCACAGTCCCATGCCTCGGGCGCAACGATCTACCCGGTGTTCTCAGCCGATGATGCGGATGAGGCGAACAAGCTTGCTTCCACCCTCACCACCCGCGGCGACCTGCTCACGATGGGCAGCGGCCCCGACTTCGCCCGTCTTGCTATCGGCAGCAAGGGCAACGTCCTTGTCACCAACGGCACCGACCCGTCGTGGCTTGCCGCGGGTACGAACGACTATGTGTTGACGGCTGACTCGGCTGAAGCGACGGGTGTAAAGTGGGCGCAGGCGATCTCATCTGGTGAAACAGACCAGATTGTTATTGCTGTACAGGTCTTCAGTTAGGATAAGGACACATGGCAACATTTAGCAAAGTTCTTCTCAGCGGCTCAACGGGTGGGCGTCTCATCAAGGTTGCTGCCACCGCGACGACGGGTACGACGATTCACGCAACGGGCACATCGTCAACGATTGAGGACGAGATTTGGCTGTACGCAGTCAACTCGGATACGACTGCCCGCAAGTTGACGATTGAGTTTGGTGGCACTAGCGCACCGGACGATTTGATCGAGTTGACGATCGCCGCCGAGTCTGGCCTGGTTCTTGTTGTTCCTGGGCTTGTGTTGGTGGGGACTGGTTCTGCTGCGCGTACTGTAACTGCGTTTGCTGCTACGGCGAACGTCATCTCTATTGGCGGTTACGTCAACCGTATTACCTGAGGTAACGCATGACTTTGCGTTGGGGTCAGCGGGAACGGGTTAGCGAATACGTTGCTAACTGGATGTCTGCAAATATCCCTGTCGAGTATCTGATTATCGCAGGAGGTGGTGCTGGCGGCGGCGGTGGCGGTGGTGCTGGTGGATACCGTTGTTCTGTTGTTGGTGAAAACTCGGGCGGTGGGGCGTCGGCAGAAAATTTGGCTGCTATTTCACTTGGCACACATACTGTGACTGTTGGTGGCGGTGGTAGCGGTTTTGCCAGCAAAGGAACCGACTCAACTTTTGCTGGTGTTACTGCAACTGGTGGCGGTGCTGGAGCAAGTTTGACTACGCCATCAAACATAAATGGTGGTTCTGGTGGAGGTCAGAGTTATGCTGGCACATCAACCGCTGTTGGACCAGGAACGGGCACGACAGGGGAGGGTTACAATGGCGGTAACGGTGTCATCAACACTTATGTCACTGGTGGCGGTGGTGGTGCAAGTGCAGTGGGGACAAATGGTTCTGGGACGACTGGTGGAAACGGTGGGGCTGGTGTATCTTCCTCAATTACTGGTTCATCTGTAACTCGCGCTGGTGGTGGTGGCGGTGGCAGTAGTGGAACATCTGGGACTGGCGGTTCTGGTGGTGGTGGGAACGGCGCTGGGGCAAATGCTGGAAATGGGACAGCGAATACTGGTGGCGGCGGCGGAGGCATTTACACTTCTGGTCCAGGCAACGGCGGCAAAGGTGTAGTCATCGTCCGTTACCAGACCCGTTTCGTTCCGGCAGGCCGCACGATTACTGGTGGCACGATCACCACGTCAGGTGACTGGACGATTCATACGTTCAATGACACAGGTAGTTTGGTGGTGGCATGACTCGCGCTCAACGTACCCGTGTTTCCCAGTATGTGAACCGTATGGGCGGCGGCAAAGGCGTCGTGTTGAAGGCGTCTGGTGGTGATGTCACGTTCGTGTATGCGCAGGGCAAGTTACAGGCTGTTCACACGTTCAATGACAGCGGCACTTTCACTCCTTTGGAGGCGATGGATGTCGAGTATCTCGTTGTTGCAGGTGGCGGCGGTGGTGGTCGTCGCGGTGGCGGTGGCGGAGCAGGGGGTTACCGTAACGCCGTTACCGGGGAAACAACTGGTGGCGGCGGGTCTGCGGAATCTAAGTTGTCGCTTGTTGCCGGCACCGCATATACGGTGACTGTTGGTGGTGGTGGTGCGGGTTCCACATCTGAAGGTGCAAGAGGGACAAGTGGCACTGATTCTGTATTTTCGACAATTACTTCTACTGGTGGCGGTGGTGGCGGTTCTGGTGGTTCAGGTTTCCGCACTGGCTCCAATGGTGGTTCTGGTGGTGGCGGTTGCGGTTTCGGCGGCACCAATGCTGGCGGTTCCGCTTCTTCGCCAACGCAGGGTTACGCAGGTGGTCAAGGTTCCACTGATGGTGGGACTTGGGAGGGGCATGGTGGTGGCGGTGGTGCTGGCGCTGTCGGTGTTGCTGGCACTAACGGTGGGACACAGAATGGTGGTGCTGGTTTAGCGTCGCTTATTACTGGAACCTCTACGTCGCGTGCGGGTGGTGGCGGTGGTGGTGATGGAACTAATACAACGCAGGGTTCTGGTGGCACTGGTGGTGGTGGTGCTGGTGCTAGTTCTTCGGTGGCGGCTGTTGCAGGCACCGTGAACACTGGTGGCGGTGGTGGTGGTGGTACTGGTCAGGGTTCGGGGAATGAGGCTGGTGCTGCTGGTGGTAAGGGTGTGGTTATTGTCCGATACCCGGTACTGAACACCGAATACGCAAACGTTGAAATGGAATACCTAGTCATCGCTGGTGGCGGTGGCGGAGGTAAAGTTTACGGCGCAGGTGGTGGTGCTGGTGGATACCGCTCGTCCGTCGCAGGAGAATCGTCAGGTCGCGGCGCATCCGCAGAAACGGCAGTCAAGTTCCCAGTTGGAACATACACAGTCACGGTCGGTGGCGGTGGCAACGGTGGAACTGTGGGAGCAGGCTCAATCGGCACTGATTCGTCCATCGCTGGCACGGGTATCACAACGATCACCTCGACAGGCGGCGGCGCTGGCGGCACCTACGGTGGCAGCGGCGGTAACGGCGGTTCTGGTGGCGGTGCTGGTGCTTCTGGTACGAAGGGCAACGGCACAACTGGTCAGGGTTATGACGGTGGTGTAGGACACGACGCTGGCGCTGCGCAATCGTGTGGTGGTGGCGGTGGTGGTGCTGGTGCCGCTGGCGCTAACAGCAACTCGGGCACGAATACTGCTGGCGTTGGCGGTAACGGTGTCTCGTCGTCGATCACGGGTTCAGCGACCACCCGCGCAGGCGGTGGCGGTGGCGGCACATCCGCTGGCACTGCCGCGAACGGTGGCACTGGTGGTGGCGGTAACGGCACTGCTGGAACCAGCGGTGTCGGCGGCGCAGGAACAGCGAACACTGGTGGCGGCGGCGGTGGTGCCAACGGTACTGGTGGCGCTGGTGGCAAGGGCGTAGTTATCGTCAGATACTTGACCGATACAGCACAGTTTTTCAACATCACTGGCGGCACCAAAACGACCAGTGGCAGTTACACCATCCATACATTCAACGACACTGGCTCGCTAGTGGTAGCGTAAGGAGCGATCTCTATGGCATACATGGCTCAACTTGACGAAAACAATGTGGTTACCCGAGTTCTTTCGGTGTCCAACAACGACTGCCCGGACCCGGCCCCAAGCAACGAGGCGCAGGGCGCGGCGTTCCTTGAATCGCTTGGTCTCGGCACGAACTGGAAACAGTGCTCCTATAACGGCAACTTCCGCAAGCAGTACGCCGGAATCGGCTACACCTATGACGCTGCTGCTGACGTGTTTGTTGCACCGCAGCCGTTCCCGTCGTGGACGCTTGACGAGAATCATGATTGGCAGGCGCCTGTTGCGATGCCAACCGAAGGGGGTCCGTTCATCTGGGATGAGGACTCTCTGTCTTGGGTCGCCGTCTCCGCTGGATAATTTGGCTACCCGCCGCGTCGCTCGCCTGGTTTGCACCAGCGCAAGCACAGAACACAGTTACCTGGACATGTCAATCAGGCACGTCCTGGCAGATGTACCAGCCTGTCGCTGACTATCAGGCTGGCAAGTATCCGACATGGGCAGATTGCGAAGCGTGGCGCAACGGCAACCCTGGACCCGAGTACGTGTGGTCTTACGGTCCGTCCGTAGAAACAACTACAACGACCTCGACGAGTTCATCAAGCACGAGTTCTACGAGTACGACTACCGAGCCATCCAGCACCACCTCGACGGTGCCCGAGACAACGACAACTCAGCAGTCGACCACGACTACAACGGTGGAAGAAAGGGCTACTACGACCCTTCCCGAAACCACGACTACCTCTTCTTCAACGACGACGACTCAGGCTCCACCGCCTCCCCCGCCGCCTCCGCCTCCGCCGCCAACAACGACTGAGCCACCGACGACAACGACGACCGTTCCTGAGACCACGACAACGGTTCCGGAGACGACTCTCCCGCCCGAAACAACCACCACAACGCTGCGCCCAGTGCCGCGAACAACGACAACAACGCAAGCCCCGTTGCCAGCCACAACCGTAGAAACCAGTGCACCCGTGAATGTTACAGCCGCTGTCCCTGAGGCTCCCCCACGGTTAATGGATGTTGTTTCCCCTGAGACAGCGGCTGAAACCACCGTCGCGTCTACGGTGCTGGAAATCGTACCGCCGCCACCGGCAGATGCAACACAGGAACAGAAAGAAGAGTTCGAGGCTGCCGTGGACATTTACTCCGGGGCCTATGACGACTATGTGCCTGCCGGGTCCACGATCAGCGTGGCTGAACGTCGCACGATTGTGGCTGCTACGGCTGTTGTATTCATGCTCCCTGCGCCTGTGCCTGTTTCAAGGCGCATGAAGTAACCTATAGCTGCCATGTGGAACTACATCAAAGAACAGACATGGACGCTGGCAGGGGTAGGACTCGTCCTTATTACACTTAGTGGCCCAACTTTGCGCCAAGCCCTATGGCTGACTGGTGTTGCGCTGGTGTTACACTCAGTATTGACCGTTACGACAGGGGAGAAGGACTCATGACATTCATGGAAGTTGCCAACAAGACCATTGCGAAGACGCTTGACCTGGGCCAGCGCCTGTTCTCGCTGTTCGTTGCCACGGCCCTGCCCGCCATCACT
>Ga0129333_10000282_pt1 | contig 38354 bp, 88 predicted proteins | sample CPB6_08_DNA_FD_94474 | JGI IMG/M metagenome (GOLD analysis project Ga0129333, IMG submission 94474) | Freshwater to marine salinity gradient microbial communities from Chesapeake Bay, USA - CPBay_Sum_0.6_0.8_DNA | ecosystem: Environmental > Aquatic > Marine > Coastal | place: USA: Chesapeake... | reverse complement strand
ACGTATGCGGTATCGTAGTTGTACTTCATGCTTTTTCTCTCGATTAAACCTGGACTGTCCAGGGGCGTCCCCGGGAGGATTCGAACCTCCGACCTGTGGCTTAGCTTCACACTCCGTGTTTCCACGGCCAATCTATCTAGCAGATTGTTGTGCGCTGGACTATATCTTCACCATTCCAGGTGTATCGCGTGTAGTCTCTACGGAACCCGTGTCAGCGGTTTCCTCGGTGTTGTCGTGGACATTTAGATCCTTACGAGTTTCACCGATATAGCGATATCCACTTCACATATTCTGTAGGATGACGATGATTCTGACAGACATCCGTTCTATGTGAAGGCTCCTATTGAAGGCCATTGCTCTATCCGAGCTGAGCTACGGGGACAAAGTTGAGGTGTCACTCACACCTCGGAGTTTTATTAAACGGCTACTGCAAGCACCTCCTCAGCTGCGATCACCTCGGCCTCACCGTTGTAGATGTAGACCTCCTTGGTGACGCCTGGGACTTCGATCTTCGCGCGGAGGCGCTGGGAGTGGACCACCTTGCCGGTCATGCCGATGTAGCGGCGATCTCCACCAGTGATCTTGACCGTGGCACCGAGCGGGAGAGCCTCGAGGGCAGTGGCGCGCTGCGTCTTGTAGGCTCGAGCGTGGACCATGAGGTGCTCCGCGATGTCCTCGATGACCTGAACACCGAAGTTGGAGACCACCTCGCTGAAGAGCGCCTCGGCCGACTGCGTCAGGGGACGGAGCTTCGAGCGAGCGCGCTCCACCTTCTTCATGTGGGCCGGCTTCTTCTCCGCCTTGACCGCAGCCTTCGCCTCGCGCTTCGCAGCGCGCTCCGCCTTGCGCGCCTCCTTGGCCGCGCGGTCCTCTGCCTCCTTGGCAGCCTTTGCCGCACGACGTGCCTCGCGTTCTGCGTTGCGGGCGGTCTTGGCCTCGTCGGTAGGACGTTCAGCCTTGACCTTGGGCTCAGCGGCCGCCTTGCGAGGTGCAGCGGGCGGAGCATCGTTTTCGGTAATACCAGCTGCTTCCTTCGCGGCCTTGCGGGCCTTGGCAGCGGCGAGAGCACGATCGATAGCGGACATCTTGACTTCGGACATGTTGTTTCTTTCCTCGTTGTGAGCTCCTCGGAGGTAGCTCGTTGTTTGATGTGTTTATAATAACTTAAGGCTCTGTGACTTTACATTCAAAACTTAAAGTTAGTTCTCAGTTGATCTCGCCCTTCTCGTAGAGACCGTCGCGGCGGATGCCGAGGACGTAGGCGCGGCCGCTGCAACCGAAGCGATTCTTGGTGATCTCGAAGATGCGCTCGCCGTAGGTCTCCGACTTCTTCTGCTTGTCGATGAAGAGGTGGCCGTGGGCGTCGATGGCGTGCTTGATGCCGTTCTTGCCCTGGAACTCACCGTCCTTGGTGACCTGACCGATGAAGATGACGATGCCGTAGTTCTGCTTGGCCCAGTCGGTGAGAGCCTCGGCGCAGCGGAGGGGCGTCATCGAGTTGGCACCGCCGCGTTCCACAGCGATGTCGTCGTCGAGGGTCTGGAGCGAGTCCTGGAGGATGAAGACCTGCTTGTTGGGGTTGGCCTTGCGAAGCATCTCCGCGTGCTCCAGGAGGCCAGCGACCGTGGTGTCCTGACCGACCACGAAGCCCTCACGAAGTCCGAGGCGTTCCACCACCATCTTCACCTGGAAGAGCGACTCCTCACCGGTGTTGTAGAGGCAGACGTGACCAGCCTTGGTGATGCTGTTCGCCAGCTGGAGGAGCATCGTGGTCTTGCCAGCGCCGGGAGTACCAGTGAGCATCATCACCGACGAGGGGACGAGGCCTTCGCCACCGAGCGCGTCGTCAAACCAGGAGATGCCGACCTTGCGGCGAGTGCGGAGAGCCCTGGGGACCTCGATATCGTTGATGGAGGTACCGTGCTTGAGACCGCGAATTCCGACGTTGAGGTTCATCTTCGACATGTTGTATTCCTCGTTGAGAATCTTAGTTTATCACTTCCGCCGTGAACTTTGCACTGGCTTCGTGATTATTTCTTTGCAGCCTGGCGGGCAGCCTCGGCCATCGGGTGGACAGCATTCCACTCGCCGGTGGTCCAGTCGCCCGCATCGCGGATGTGGTCCTGGAGCAGCTCGAGCTCTTCGAGGGCGATCATGTCCGGATCCTCCGCCTTCCGCTCGAGGGCCTTCAGGTGGATCATGGCCTCCTCCACGTCGCACAGCGCGTTGCTGAGGCGTTCGAGAAGGTCTTCCTTGCGGGTGTAGAACTCGTTGGCGTCCATAGATCTACCTTACCACTTTGTGAACGAACTTTGCACTGGGTCGGAGAAATTCTTTCTTGAACGTCACTTTCAACAGAGCAAGGCGGGAGGCCGAAGCCTCCCGCCCGTCCGCAGCCTCAGGCCGCCACGCCGGCGGCGATCAGAGCTGCCTTGGCCGCCTCGAAATATTCGTGGCAGAATTCCTCAGGCCAATCGCATTCCTCGTCGCGGGCGAATTTTTCCTCGAGGAGGAAATCGGCGATGGCATCGGCCGATCGATCGTGATACGGCGAGCCATTCGCGTCGTATTCGGCCAGGTATTCGATTGCTTCGATGGCGATTTCGGAGGCATTAGGTTGTTCCATGCTCCTAATCTATCATTTCGCGATCGAACATTGCATTGCCTCCGAAAGATTTTTTACGTCCTTCGGAGGCACCGGGACCGTCACTTACCGTAGACGGGGACCTCGTCGATGAGATACTGACAGTGACCGTCCTCGAGGTAGACGTCCTCGGGCTTACCGTTGAAGTACTCCTCGAAGGCCTCCAGCACCTCGGTCTCGTTGTCGAGGTCCTCCACGTCGAGGTCGAAGTTGTCGATGAGGAACTGCTTCCGGAACTCCATCGCCTCCTTCCAGGTCGGGAAGATCCCGAGGAAGTTGAGTTCATTGTCGCTCTCGTCCGTGTTCTTGACGTAGACGAGGAAGGAGGAGCTCTTGGTGGGGGAGGTGTTCGTATCCATGTCTCTTACCCTATCACTTCGGGGAGGAACTTTGCACTGAGTCGATGTTGAACGTCACTTTCAACACCGCAAGGGCGAGCAGCCGAAGCCGCCCGCCCGGGCATTTGCCTCAGGCCGCCTTCGCCTTGCGGCTACGGGCCGCCTTCTTCGGGGGCGTGCGCTCCCATTCGTGCTCGCGAGGCGGCAGGCCCATGATGCTCTCGCCCACTTGAATCGGATTTCGAATCTCCAGCACTTTGCCGTAGCCGGCATCGATGGCGTCGAGAGCGGCCTTTGCCTCATCGAGCGTGCGATACACGCCCAAGATCTGCGGCTCCGTGAATTGGCGATTGCCGCCGCGATCGATATCGATGAGATGCTGCGTCTGGGCGATGAAGTAGCTCTTGATGTTCTTCATATTCACACCTTATCACTTCGTGACTGAACTTTGCACTAGATCTTGTAAGTCGTCCACTTTCCCGACCTGCCCATCACGTAGGCGTACTCGGCGGAGAGCTTGTTGGCGACGCCGCTCTTCATCGAACGGACGTCGCTGAAGGTGAGCTGGCGGACTTCACGGTCCCCGCGGTCGCGGGCGTATGCAACGGTCCATCCTTCCCGTGGGTTGTTGAAGTCGTGCCTCTCTCCGACCTCTGGAGCCAGGTAGGAGAGCGGGCCGAGAGCGATGAGGGAGTCAACCTTGACGGGATCGGTGTAGTGCTCCTTCAGGGTCCTGCCTACGCCCGTCGGGTAGCCGTCCCAGTGACAGTACACGCCGATGATTTTGCCGCTGGGGAGCCGCTTGCCGATGAACGATCGTGTTGCCATGGTCTCACCTTACTACTTTCAGAGGGAACTTTGCACTACTCGCTGAGATAAACGACGTATTCCTTCCCACCCACCTGAGCAGCAAAATAGCTGCCTCCCGTCTCGAGGAGGTGTTCGTTCGCCTGGATGGTCCGGAGGATCTTGGTGACCATCGCCTTGTTCGAGTCCACCGTGTGGTATTTTCCACGGCATCCGCACATGCAGCCGGGCTTTCCGAAGTAGGCGCGCTTGATCATTGCGGGTGTGAGATCCTGTAGGTCGATCATGAGTTTACCTTATCACATCACGGGTGAACTTTGCACTCAGTCGGCGAGAAGATTTGCCACTCGCTCCTCACACTCCTCGCGGGTGGGGTAGAACCCACAGATGGTGCCGCCCATCCAGAAGCACCAGGTGCCCAGGTCAGACCAATTGAAGCCGTACTCAACCACATCCGGCGCCGTGACCTGAAAGATGGGGAGGGTGGTGTAGGGCGTCTTGTAGGTGATCGAGGTGTTGTTCATGGTCCTATCCTATCACTTCGTTGATGAACTTTGCACTGCTCACTTGACGATGACGCACTTGACGAAGAGGCACCGGACGTCGCCCGTCGTGGCCACCGTGGCGGCTGCGTCGCCAATCATGAGCGCGGCGAGGACGACGAGGACGGCAATGTGGAAGTTTCGCTCCGTTTTGATCATGAAACCACTATACCACTTCGATCACGAACTTTGCACTGAAAGCGACATTCAAGAGCACTTTCTCGGGACAGATGAAAGTGGCTTTCAAGAGACTATTTTTCGAGGGCAGTGCAAAGTTTGAGGGGGAAGTGGTATAGTGGTTTCATCAACGAGGAAAGGACAAGCAAATGGCCAACATGAGCTACTGCCGCTTCGAGAACACCCTCAATGCCCTGGTCGACTGCCTCAACGCCATCGAGGACGACGGCCTTGACACCCTCAAGTCCCGCTACGAGCGCGAGGCCGCGGAATCACTTGTCTACACCGCCAAGCGGTTCATCGATGCGTACGAGAACGCCAAGTCGGATGCGGCCGCCGTCGAGATGGGTCTCCTCCCGGAGTAAAAAAGAAAAATCTTCGAAAATCTCGTGCAAAGTTCATTAGCAAAGAGGTAAGATAATCTCATGATCAAGGAACTCCTCTCCGCCATTGATTCCCTCGACCTCGCCGACCTTCGCAAGCTGGAGGGCAAGATCTCGGCACGCCGCTATAAGATGGAGGAAAAGGCAAAGACCTCGAGGATGATGTCCCGCCTCGTCAAAGTGGAGGTCTCACAATGGGCGGTTGCCCCCTCCGACGTGAAGCGCTTCGTTGGCGGTTTCTTCCGTGAGCAACGGCCGTCGGGCAACCTCGGTGGCCGCCTCTACGCCAAGACCAAGACGGGAATCCTCTACGAGCAAGACCGCTTCGGTCGTTCGTGGGAAAAAGTCACGGTCTGACCTTTGCAACTCGTTGCACCCCCTGCCCGGAGCCTTCGTGGTTTCGGGCTTGCGGAGTTGAAAGAGGCTTTCACCTTCGGACTTCGTGCAAAGTTCATTGAGAAAAGGGTAAGGTAATCTCATGGCAAACATCGAAGGCATCCTCCCCACCGGCACCACCTACCAGCTCGAAGCACCCCGAGCGATTCAAGATGAGGACCCCGAGACGGGAGAATGGATCAAGAAGTCCTATCCGGTCGGGACCGAGGTCCGCATCCTGAAGCACAAGCTGAAGCGAGAAGGATCATACCAGTACGTCGACTACGTGGTCGAGATGCCTGACGGTTACGTGATGAACGTGTCCTCCCGTCAGGTCCACAAGATCCTCGGGATTCCCGCACCCAAGATCAAGAAGTAGGATCTTTGCAACTCGTTGCACACCTCGGGGACAGGGCTTCGGCCTTGGCCCCTCGGGGAGTGTAAAGTCACTCACAGATTTGGTAGGATGATCTCATGGAACAAAAGGCCATCGACATCGATTCCGTCTCCGACTTCGTCTCGTCCGACGCTCTCGCGATCCTCGGGAACAAAGCAGCGGTCAACAAGCCCGACATCTCCCGCCTCCCGGACGCGATCGTGGGCGGGGTGGCTCAATTCAGCGAGGGCGACAAGATCGTGATCGAGCGATACTCCTCCTTCCTCCGCGGCAAGCCCTACCTCGACACGAAGACCTACCGCGTGGTGCGACACGACGAGTTTACCGGTCGTCTCCACCTCTTCGATGAGCAGCTCGAGCAGAACGCCATCATGAACTGGAAGGAAGGCATTCGCTTCGGCACCGTCTTCAAGCTTGCCACGGGCAAGGTGAACGTCTCGACGAAGAAGAAGCGCGGCCGCCCGCGCAAGAACCCGGTGGAGGACGTCGCTCCCGTGGACCCGAACGCCCCGAAGCGTGGCCGCGGCCGTCCCAAGGGCGCGAAGAACCGATCGAAGGAGGAGATCAAGGCCGAGAAGGAAGCGAAGAAGGCAGCGAGGAAGGCCAAGTGAGTCTCCCAGCTGTGACGGTCAAGAGGGAGAACGCTTGGGCTCACCTCTACGACGAAGACCTCGACACCATCCTCGGAGAATTTCGACCGGGTGAGGTGGGCTTCGTCCTCCCGCGGGAGAGGTACCACCTGTGGCACACGTACGTGAAGGTGATCCTCTCAGACAAGTGGGGGTGGGTCTCGCTCGACGCCCTCGAGGAATTGAAGTGAGACCGGGAGACGTCGTCGTCGCTGTGCGGACGTTCTCACTGTGGGAGACGTCAAATCTCCTCGACGGACTCTACGACGACGGCGGAGCATTTGGATACGACGGAGCACGCGCTACAGTGGAAAGAGGTAGACGCCTCGTGGTTCTAGAGACGCTGGAGAAACCGATGGGCTTCGGCGACAGGAGAGACTGGTCTCGAGTCACAGCCGTGAGGGTCCTGTCTCCCTCGGGTGTAGGCTGGACGTCAGACGACAACCTCGCGTCTCCCTGAGGCTCCCATTGCAACTCGTTGCACCGTGGGGATCAGTCTCCCGTCTTGCGGCGGCCGTACTTCGCGTCCTCTCCCTCCCTCTCCTCAGACGTCTTCACGGAGGCGAGGTTAGGTTCTGTCTCGAGGTAGTGGTAGAGGGTGCGGGGAGCCACGTCGAGGTTGTCGGCGGCCTTCGCGACGTCACCTTCTGCAGAGTCGACGGCTCCCTTCACACGCACAGAGAACTCTCCCGGGTTGAGCTGCTTCACTGCTCCGAGGTCGGTGCGGGGTCCACCAGGCTTCTTGTTTCGCCTCTTCTCAGACAGCACCTCACGAACGAATTCCACGATCAAGTTCTTCATGTCATTAAGTATCTCCCACCCGGGTATTTGATCAGTCGTCGTCGCTCGACAAGAGGGAGAGGAGGAGGGCGAGGAGCGCGGCGTCACCGCTAGCCTCCCGTAGGAGTCGTCCGATCTTCGCGTCACGGCCACCCTTCGTGAGGGGTACGCCCAGCTTGCGAGAGAGTCGAGACTTGGCGGCGGTGAGGCCGAGGAGACGGGAGAGGGAGAAGCCACCCTTGTTCATGCTCTCATCTTACGCCACACGGGGGAGAATGGACAAGCTCCACGGCATGCCACCCCCTGAAAGCGACCCGAGATTTTCGAGTGACGGCATGCCACCCCCTCAAATGCCGCGGAAAAACTCAGAGCACGATCCAGTCGCCCGAGTCTCCCAGGTCGACCACCACCATCCCGGGGGACTCAGCGTCGCAGGGGAGGGAAGAGGAGACGGGAGGGAGGGGGAGAGGGAGCTCGAGCTCCAAGGGGGTCGGCTCGACCGTCTTGCGCGGGGGAGGGGGAACGACGTGGGGGAGCATGATAGTACCTATGCGGGTGGGAGAGAAATCTGAAAGAGCCTCCGCCCGGGGTGGGTGTTAGAGGGGAGTGACCGTGGCTCCGTCGAGGTACAGCCCAGCCTCAGGCTCGTAGCCGTAGAGGGAGAGGAGGGGAGCGTGGTGGGGTGGGTCGGGATAGAACATGCCACAGCCCTCCCACTCGTCCCAGGCGACAGTGCCCGTCATGGGAGGCATCGCGGGGAGGGAGGGATGGGTGAAGGTGACTCGGCGAGGCGTTGTGTGGACCATGAGCTCTTTATAACACACAGCGGCGTGACTTTACACTGAAACACAACGCTCGACGGCGGAGAGACAAAATAAAAAAGGCCTCCACCCGGTAGGGGGAGACCCATGAGGCTAGCTAGCGTAGGGGAGGGGGAGTCAGCGGAGGGTGCCCCAGTCGACCGAGTCCATGTCGCGACCCACTCCCTTCTTCCAAGAGGCGATGGCCGCGCTCCGCTGCACGACGCGAGCCTCCGTGTGACCCGCCGCGGCGACGACGCGCTCAGCCTCCTCCCGCGTGGCCCAGCCGATGGCCTGTTGCGGGTGGTCGGTGAATTGTCCCAGGGAGGGGCCGTAGAGGGAGGCTGCCTTGTAGGGACCCAGGGCGTAGCCGGTGGAGATGCCGTAGAAGACGATCCAGTCAGTGTCGTTTGCCATGAGACAGATATACCACAGACACGCAGCAGTTTGCACGCGTCATTGCAACTCGTTGCACACCGGAGGGCAGCGTTTCTCCACACGAGACGAGTGTCACAGAGTGCCATTTTGTGTCATGAAGTGCCCTATTGTGCCAAGGTACCACCACGCGCCACAGGGTCAAGCTACCCCTCCTGATCGCCTGTGCTGCTTTTCCCTCGACTCCGCCTGCTGCCCCACGCACCACCAGATATGTACACGTAGACATGGACAGCGATCGCTAGAGCTGCTTTTCAGGGGGCGTGGGTCTCCGGGAGTCCTCGAGTCCGCGGGACGGCTGGGGAGGTACCGTGTGTCTCGTCTGTGGCTCCCTGTGTGCCCTCCCTCTCCCCCTACATAGCGCCCTGAGTCTCCCTCCCTGCGGATGTCTCCCTCTCCCTACGTGACTCTCTTCCCTCCCCTCGAGCATTTCTCGTTTTTGTCTCCGCCGTCGGGATAGTTATGGGGGACGATGGACGACGTCCCCGAGTATCCCGTTGGTTGCATGATCGTGAGCGACTCTCCTGACGTGGATCGTCACCTCGGGATCGTCCTCGCCACCGTCACCTCGGCGTGGGAGTTCAGGCGGATCCTGTGGCTCGATGGTCGCGTCTCCCTCGAGGGCGTCATCTACCTCGGCACCTTCTACCGTCCCGTCTCGTTTCTGCCTGTCCGATGACGACGATCATTTAATTCCCGCGCTGTTATATGTGGACGAATTCTGTTGAATATACTTATGGGACATGGATCATCCCCTCCTCCGCGCCGCCATCCGTTCCCTCCTCTCCGAGATGTCCCACTACTCTCCCGTCAAGGCGGCCACAGCTGCCCAGTTCCCCCACATGGCGAAGGGACACGACTCGACCTGGGAGGAGGCGCTGAGCGAGGCCGCCGAGGCATGCAGGTCTCTCGGCGATCGTCCCCTCCTCTACCGCGCCCACGCTTTTAAGGGCAAGTCGAGCGGCATCGTCGTCGTGGCGAGCGATCCTGAGGGGTGGAGGCGTGGTCGCATGGGTCTCACGATGTCCCTCTCCCCCGCCTACGCCGAATTCATGGAAGAACTCACGCGCACCCTCGGGATGGCGAACGTCGTCTACACCTCCTTCGGGGTGGGTCGATCTGTCTTCGGATCTCCCTCCCTCTTCGTTCCCCTCTCTCCCGCGAAGGTCGCCTACAACCCCGCGGTGTACGACGTGTACGTCGATTGGAAGAAGCACGCCGAAGGCGCAGGAGCCACGGCTGATGAGATGATCGAGGGCTACGTCGAGGGATGGCCTACGGATCTACCTCGCGGTACCGAGGTCCTCGTCGATTGTGATCGTTACGCTCTTCTCTCCCCCGAGATCCTGAAGCACACTCTCTTCTACAGCGACAAGGAGGGACAAGCCACTCTCGACAGGGTGAAGACGTATTCGGATCTCGCTGAAGTTATTTACCGTGCAGTTTAGAGAGGATGTGCACAGATCTTTTTAGACAAAATCTTTTGCTAATACTCTTCATCAGAGATTGGTACAATGTTATTCATGACTAATCCATCTGATCTACTCTACGACATGAGAATTGTGTCCCATCACCCGACAAATCCCGGACCCGTATCTTACGCGATGTCTCGTGCGACGGGAATACCCACAGCAATATGCCGTCAATACGTCAACGGTGACCTCAGAGAAGACTTCTTCATTCGAGGCATCACATTTACATTTGCGATGTCCATCAAGTCAATCGTGAGAGATGCTGACGGAGAAGCAGAGATGTCTGTCTGTCCGTGGTCTCGTGGTCTGAATGTGGCCTGAGACACATAGACTAAATTGTTTCTCTGTAGTGCTTTGAAAAGAGGCTTGTTCCTGCAGACAAGAATCTTCCGATTATCGAGTCTGTCTTTCCCTTGAACTTCTTTGCAAGACTGGCTTCAAGGGAATTTCCTGCTGCTATGAGTTGGTCGACTGTTCCTTTCTCCCAACCTTGCGCTTTATAGACTCTATCGAGGAATTCGTAGCCTTCTTCGTCGTGAACCTCTGAGTCGTCCTCTTTTGTAGCAGTCTTGTTCTCCGGCGGTAGCGGGTCGAGAGGTAATGTCTCGTGAGTCTTCGATGCTTTTTCCCATCCCTTGCGTGCTGAAGAGGAAACTGATGATCTATCGGGCATTAGGAGACCATTCGGAGACAATGCATAACCAATCGCATAGAGAAGTTTTCCGTAACCAGGACCCGCAGATCGAGTCACTTCCCAGGCTCCGTATGCCTTACCATGTGTCGGAGGCCCGACTGAGATGTAGCCTACTATAGATTCTCTTGCGGCGAATTTAGCAACATCGAGAGGAGTTATAAGCGTTTTCTTTCCTTTTATTTCTTCTATTTCCTTCATTGCCTCTTTGAAGGCAGAGAGGTCAACAAGGACGGCCTCTTTTGAATCTGGGTTGAAGAATCCTTCGCCTACAAATACAGCGAGTCCTTCAGTTGAAACTGACTCAAGCAAGACGCTTCTAACATATTCTTTCAAGAGATTGATCATGTTTACTTTGTATATATGAATATTTTTTATGTAATCGAACGCATATAGTACATTTCAACGTGACCTTCAGTTGTAGATTATTTTCTTTCTCTATCTTTTCTTTCGTGGCTGTGTTGTCGTGCGCAGATGATCCGAGAAAAGAGAGTTATCAATGGATCGATGCAGACAAATTATTTAGAGGAAGTAGTAAGTGGGCAGGAGCAGACTCAGCCTACAGCGTGCCCTTAAAAGACGATAGAATTTTGTGGCTCTTCGGTGACACTTTTACATCGCAAGACAGATCTACGATGGTTCATAACAGTGTTGGCATACAACAGGGAAAGGATCCTTCAAGTTCATCAATAGAATTTTATCAGAATTTTTTCCCAGGTGACAAAGACAGCGGTACGTATTTCTGGCCTGGAGCAGGAATTTTCTACGAGAATTCTTTGGCTGTATTTAGGACCCACGTTATTTCCACGGAAGGTGAAGGTCTTGGATTTGATGTAATCGACTGGTCCCTTGTTTTGTTTGAAAATACCTCAGGACATCCAGCAACGTGGAAGAGAAAGATTGTTCCTTCTAGCATCCCATTTAAAGGCATGATGTTAGGAACAGCCTTGGCCATGGACAAAGACCACGTTTTCTCCTTGGCTTATAAGCATCCATGCGGCTATGTACTTCGCTGGAAGATTCAAGACTTCTTTGGCGGAAATATTGAAAATGCAGAATGGTGGGACTCAATTATAGGCTGGGTGTCTCAAAGAGATCTTAGAGAGATTCCAAGCCCGATAGAAGCTGCAGCGGGACCCGAAGCGTCTCTTCACTATGAAGCTGCTAAGAGAAAGTGGATGATAGTGAGATCAATGGGATTTGGAGACTCAAGAATAGGAGCTTGGTATGCAGACTCCGTGGAAGGACCGTGGTCTAATCCTGAGATTATATTCAATCCTAGCGAGGGAAATATAGACGGAGTTCTAGTATATTCTGCAAAGTCACACCCAGAAATCTCGTCAAAAGACTTTCTTACAGTCACATATTCGACAAACACGCTCGACTTTACGAGACTTGTCAAAGACTCCTCACTGTACTATCCTAGATTCATAAGAATTACTAGATAAGGCTTTTTCTCTTTAGCATTTCGCTGTACTGATTTCGAAAGAAGTGAGTACCAGCAGAAATGAATACGTTTCTTATGGCTGCTTCGTCTCTGTCGACGTCTGATGAAAGTTCTTTTAATGCAGTCTTTCCTTGAGCTATGAGACGTGAAGTCATTCCTTTTTCCCAGCCTTGCTCCTCATAAGCATAATCGAGGTGATCATTTCCAGGTTGATTTAAAAGTTCTGCGTCGTCATTTGGACTCTTAGTTTTGTTATTAGGCGGAAGATCATCAAGCTTTAAAGATTTTCTCTCTTTAGATGCTTTCTTCCATGCCTGTGCAGCATCAGGAGAAACTGTGTGTCTGTCTGGCATCAAAAGACCTGTCGGGGACAAAGCATACCCGATGCCATAGAGGATCTTCCCGAGACCTGGAGCGGCAGCATGGGTAACCTCCCATGCTCCGTATGCCTCGCCTTTGTCTGGTGGACCGAATACACCGTATCCAACTACAGATTTGTTGATAACTTCAATAAGAAAATCAAACACATTGTCTTCGGCTTTTCTTCTAGAAAGAGCTGAATAAATTACATCGTACTTGAAGATAACAACTTCTTTTTGATCTCCGAAATTACGTTCAATTATTCCAAGTGACGAAACGTCCGGTGATTTAGACTCAAACAGTACTGATCTTACGTACTCTCTAAGAATTCCTATGTTTTTCATACTCTCTTAATTATAATCTTTCAATTCCGCCGTTGTGGAATTATTGGCATTTGAAGTCTTTAAGTGAGCAACTTTCCGGTGGTTGGCAAACACATTCTATTGACTTTTCTTTGCCGCACTCTGACAACATGATAGTTACTCCGCATTGTAGACCAAATGATTCGCAAATTTCCTCTCGTGTCTCATCGTAGCAAATTCTATCTGTAACTGCCTTTGTGACAGAAACAGATAGAACAAAAATCAAGAATGAGAGAAGATATTTCATAAAAGTAGATTAACAACGCTGTTTACAAAGAGACCGTATGAAAGAGCAGAATCAACTCCAAAAAAAGAGGCAATGACTGAGAGCGCGGTCACTCCAAGACTGATAATAACTCTTGTAAATTTTCTCTCATGCTCATTCTTTATCTGGTCAGATTTCCCAAGTTCGTATTCTTCTTTCAACCTATTGACACCGACTACGATTAAAGTTTGAGTGTCATCCACGTGACGCCTAGTTCCTCCCATAAGCATGCGCATACAAATACTTATTCACTAGACGAATAACGTGTCTTGAGTAATATATTGTGCATGTATAAGTCGTTCATCTATGCTTTCGCTGCATCTCTAATATCCGCTAATGTTCACGCCGAACCGATAAAGAATTGGTCGCTCGGTTTTGGAGCAGGTCCCACAATTGGAGCTGGATTTGCAGCAAGATACGACTGGGACAACAATTGGGGAGTGCAGGCTTCTGCGCTTCCCTTTTACACGAATGACAATTCTTTCATGGTAGAAGGTCTTACAGGCCTGTACACACTTGATCGAAACAAACACGGAAGTGTTTATCTCTCAATGGGATTCGTAGGATGGCACAGAATGGTTACGAATTACGTGTGGCCAATTGTCGAAAGCAAGCTAGACCCAAGCGGCAACCCAATTCCCAACCCACCAGTTGATCCAATAATCACAAAAACATGGACAAACGGATTTGCTACTGGACCTGGGCTTGGGTTTAAGTTCAACTTCTTCGAAAACTATGCATTTTCTTTCGATCTTCCCGCAGCGTTTGTGTTCGAGGTAAAAAGTGGAAAAATTGCATTCGACTCATTCAGGCCATGGCCGAATGTCGCACTAATGTATAGTTTCTAAGATCTTAATATTCGAAGATGGCCTTTATTATTCTAAGATCATCTACAAATTTTTTGCCATCCTCATAACCTTTGTCCCAAAGAAGCCTGTAATCTTGAGGATCTCCCCAGGCGAATGTTCTGAGGTTGTCTGGGTAGTCATTAATATACTTAAAGCATCCGCCACCCAAATACCCAGGGTCTGTTTTGTCTTCGAGGGTGCTTGAAGGAACAATCATTACTTTGATGTCAGTGTTCAAGTAGTTGAAAAAATTATTAAGTTTAAAACCGCCGTCAATATAGCGTGTGTCTCTGAACTTATGCGGAAAAGACAGAAGAAACCAGGGAATGGATCCCGTGGCAAGAGCTGCTTCTTTAATTTCATCTATGGACTTAAAGTCTCCAATCACGTCATGCTGCTCCCAGTTCCAAAACTGCGTTGCGATAGCAGTACACTTTTTCATCTTAGCGAGAATCATCTCTTCAGTTAGGGGAGTCTTTTCCATTATCTTTTGAGTATGAAAGTCTACGAATTTTCGAAAAAGATTAAATTTGTGCCAGTTCTCATACATGGGAGAGTTAAGGTTTCGCGTCCACATATCTCTTTCGTTAACGCAAGCAAGATGCGCAAATATTGCGTAGAAGCTTGCTGAAACTCCGACATAGTTGTCGACTTCAATTCCATTGTCATCTAAGCACTTGAGAAATCCATTCGTGTAAGAAGCCCTGAAAGCTCCTCCATGGCAGAATATTCCGATCGTTTTTTTTGGCATAGATCAAATCTCCTATTAAATACGTAGGAATCTCTTTGAGATTAAGTGACTTTCAATTCAAGTTTTTGACGGGTATATTCCTTCTAAGCAAATGATATAATTTAAAGACAAAGATGGCTGAACATTATTGACAGGGGATAAACGATTCTGTCCAGTCGCACTCAGAACGACACCTACTCCCGTTGAAACATTTTGAGGAAAGAACGCGTAGGGAATGTTGCTCTGCTGCAAAGTATTAACTTCTGTTCCAAAAATTTCTCCTTGGACCCGAGGCGTAAGTCCGACACCACCTCCTGCTCCGACAGGTACACGCCCTCTTAGATCTGGTATTGCAAAATTCGTTCTTCCGTCACCGCCGTACGTTGTTCCGATTATTGAAAATAAAGCAGCGTATTGTTGAATTGGAAGAAGAGATCCGTCACAAAAATGCCATCCTGCGGGTGAATAATTACCCGAAAATAGCTTGACCACACCAATAAATTCGTCCATACTATTTTATCCTTATGTTCGACAACAAATATAGATTTGTCGATGTTCTTGCTACTTATTTTATGAGACTTTTCACTAGGCTGATCTTCGCGCTGATTTTTTTGTCATCGACAGCCTCAGCGGCTGTGTGCGTTGGTAAAAATTGCGAGCTTCTAGAATCGATTGCAAGTTCTAAAGGTTTATCGATGCAATCGATTCTAGACAACATTCAGGGAAATATTATAGATCCAATAGTAGATTCACAAAGTCGAATGGTTGCATGGGAGGGCGGAATGCTAGACTACTCTCCTGCAGGATCACAGAATGGAATAAAAGTGACGCTATGGGGTGGAACGTCTTTTAACTGGGTATCGTCTCGAGCAAATTTCTTTGGGAAAGAAATTAGTTCAGAATACACAACAGGAATAATAAGAATAGGTGCTGCATCAGAGATTCAGATTTCTAATTCGACAGATTTAATATTGAACGCAGGTTTCTGGTATGGAGACCCAGACTACGGAACGGGCTTCATTATAGGTACAAACAACGAAAAGACAGCACGTCTGGGAGTTGGAACTAGACATACTTTTATGAATTTCGGGATAACAAAATTGTATTTTACGGCCGGAGTTTTAGCCGGAATACGACATTTTGACACAGCGTACGAAGGATCAAAATTCTTGCTAAGGACTCCCATGGGAGAAGTAGGTTGGTCAGGTATTGAAAGTTACAGTGAAGAAGCAGCCTTCATTTCAACACCCTTAACAATTGGTGGAAATTTAAAATTCTGGCGATTGACTTTAAATGCTGAAGCGGGAGCTAGATATTCATACCAAATAGGACAAATTAGCATAGGAAAGTTTGGGCCTGTCGGACCGTTCTTCGGTCAGTCTGGCTTCTATAACATCGGGGTTTCTTCAGCAAGATCAGTCGATTCGATGCAAATTTGGCCTATTCTTAGACTAGGATTTGAATGGAATGTCTTCTCAGATATGAGTGTTCTGGGCAACTGGCAACCAAAAATAGAAAACAGTCCCCATCATCTTTCTGTTGGTGCGGGGTGGAAGTTTCTTAGTGAGGATTCAGCCGTTTTTAAGTGAAATTACTAGAGGCGCGTGATCAGAAACGTTTGTCGAGCACCAGTTAAAATTCTTCAAACACACAACTTCTGATATATCAATCTTTTTCACAGAGGTCCATCTAGATTTATCAAGATTTAGAATCATGTGGTCGTAAGAGTTTGAATAAGAATTTTCACCCAGTGTTGTTTTTTCATTGCCAGTGACGTAAAAACCTTTTTCCGTGAATAGATCAAAGACCTTCGACGATAATTCTCTGTTAAAGTCTCCGACTAGAATAAGACCACTTCTATGTGCTGGAGATAGCTTCTCTAAAAGTAAAGACAGATTTTTTATTTCTTCATCTCTTGCTTTAGCTGAATCTCCGTAAATTACATGAACAGTAACCGTGCAAAAACTTGTGTGCAGCGTTTTCATGCATGTTAACAAAGGTTCTCTCGCCCACACATCAAGATCGTCTTTTACCACTTCGTTGCTAGTAAAAGAAACTAAATCTCTGCGGGCAAGTACTGCATAATATTCAAAATAACCATTTCTCCCTACCCTGGAAGAAAGAACGGCTTCCCAGCCCGGTAGATATCTTAAGAGTAGCTGCAGTCCGTCTGGGTTCATCACTTCTTGAAGTGATACCACGTCCATGTTGCTATTTATAACCCTTGCAACCAGATCATATCTTTTGCTTCCGTTTCCAAGACGCTTTAAATTCCAAGTTCCAATTCTTATTTCTGACTTATCTAAAAATTGTAACTGACTCTCAGGTGATCCATTAGATGTTTTTGGATTGAAGACAGCGTGAGAATACAAAGACAAAGAGAGTGACAAGATTGAAAATATTTTTAAGGCTTGATTTAAAAGAATCATTGAATCCGCCTGAGTTTTGAGGAATGGAAGCAATGAACCACACCGTCTATTAACACATTCCACAAGTGCAAATGAACTGGGTCTCTGTCAAGAATTAATCCCGTTAAATTCTGATTGTGTATTTCAACAAGAATCCCTTTTTCAAGACATTTGCCAAGATCGTACATGAATTATAAATAGAAAGTTCAAGTAAATTCTTCACAAACTTTCAAGTCTTCTGGGTGAATTCCAACGCAGCATATGATGTAATTTAAACCTAGCGAAGGCTGAATATTTTCTAGTGGCTTTTCTTCAACATTTGTTGCAGTCCTTCCCTTCATAGATGACATGACAAATCTGTTATCTTGAAATCTACTGTCGACTGAAGAAAGATCTTCTTTTGGTCTTTTTTCATGCGTTCCAAAGTTGTCTGAAGTCTTCAGCGGCATATGATCAAGATCTATTGTTACAGTTTCAGCTCCAAATGACTGACCGAGATCCCTAGGGGTTAAATTCTCACCCTTGCCTGCTCCCACTACGACTCGACCTCTGAGATCCGGTATTGCGAAAGTTGTTTTGCCATTTCCCCCAAACGTATTCCCGACGACTGTGTAAAGATCGGGGTATTCTCTTATCTTTACGGTTCTTCCGTCACAAGGCAACCAGCCAACGGGAGGATGAGATCCTGCAAAAATCTTTATTGTACCAACTATGTCTTTTTCTTTTTTTTCGCGATGGAAGCCTGGTGGATAATTTAGATTGAGGTTTATATTGATGTTTTCTTTTGCAGATAAGCTGTTTTTCTGTGAAGAAGGCAGGGATATTGATCCTGTCAGGATTCTGACAATTTCCAAAATCCATTCTAGAAAAACAGACATGCTTACAGTCTGATTATAGTAATGAAAATGTAAAAGAACAAGACCCGTAAGGTCTTGTTCTTGTTAAGTTTACCTACCATCTAAAGCAGTCTACCAGTCGTAGTAAAGGTCGATGTTTGCCTCTTTGTAGCAGATTTCAGGATCTTTTCTCCTCATCTTGTGACCATTCTTATTGAGAGCGTCGTTCTCTTCGAGCAATACCCAACACACCCTGGCACTCTTAAGGATAGCTTCTATTCTCTCTACATTAGGATTTTCAAGAAGTAGAATTTCTGTTCTCATGTCTACTGCAGGCTTCCAATGCTCCCAATGAAGCCCAGATTCTTTTCTACCACCAGGAAATCTGCCGCCATCGTCCCAGTGGTATTTTCTCAAATCTCCTAGACCTAGCTGATTTGCCCGTAACTGTGCAGCACATGAAGCATTTCGAACAGCAACGTCCTCCATGTTCCTGCAGAGAGTTAAAAGCAGAGAAAGAAGTCCCTTGCTGGTTTGTTTTTCTTCGTTTTCTTTGATTTTTTGAACTATGCACAGAGAAATTTCTGCCATGCTTCTTGCAAATGCACTGTTCATTTTTCCCTCAATACAATTTTCCCCGTCGAAGACATACTAAGAATTTTCTTGATAGTATGAGATTCTTCTTCTCTCGAAGGAAATGTAGGGTCTAGTAGAACAGCCTCTAGTCGTTCTAATAGATCAGCTCTGGAAAAATTTACAAAGATGACACGATCTTTTTGATCGATATCATCGATGTCTTTTCTAATCTTTTTTAGATTATCGAGAAGCTCTTGTACTTCAAGTCGTCCCATGAGACATGTTATAACTCATTCGTGACCAAAATTTCAATTTAGCGCCCGAATATGTCCAAGAATGCAGCGATAAGTGCTCCCGCAGACAAAACATCGCTCAACCAATGATGATGCGACAGAACAAGCCAGACTGCAACGACTCCAAGCAAGATCCATGCAGCTGGGCTGTGAATACCAAAAAGAACAGCTCCTGCAACGGCTAACGTGTGTGCAGAAGGATAAGAAAATTTCGTGAACATTCTTCCAAGTTCGTCCCAAAAGCTGTCAGGTTTTCTGCGCCAGATAGGATCCCACCACGCAGAAGAGTCTTCTATTGCGCTTTCGTGGATGTAAGAACGACCATATGCTAGTTTGAGCAACCCGCCTGCGAGCAAAAGTGTAACATACTTCACAGGAAAAACTCCGCCCCAGAAAGGTTGCAGAAATATCGAAGAAATTGCTATCCAAAAGGGAGACCCGACCACGACTGCATCAAGCGTCCGTGTCACATCATTCTTTTCTATTAAGCTTTTTCCTCCACCGCTCTTGAGAATCACGTTATGAACAAAGCTGTCAATTCCCAAGACGGAGAAAACAGGTCCTACAGAAAGAGCTGCAGGCAAAAGCGTATACCACTTAGTAAGAATTTCCCAATTCATATCAATTCTCCTTACAACCAGCCAGTTCCATCTGTGCCTCAAGAGACTCTCTCTCAGCAGTGACTACAGGCAATCTTTGTCTAAAATAATTTGCAGCGAAAGTTGGACCACCTTTTTCGGAGTTCTCAATGTACTTCTTCATAAAAGCGATCTCAGCATTGAGTTCTGCTAGACGAGTTTTAAAAAACAAACATCCAAAGGTTTGAATTAAATACCTCCATGCCTTCATGATAATCTCCCATAGCATCGCAGCGCTTTTCATCATTTTTCGTCTTCCGAGGTAGTAGGTGTAGGCCTGGGAAGGTCCCTTCTGGGGACGTACTCTACGGGACCTCTCTTGACAACATTGCTGTCAAATCCAAAATTTTCAAGTGGCCTACATTGAAAGTCAAAACAGACCTCACCCGCGCCTCGTTCACATTCATTTCCGCAAACGCCGCAATTGTTGTTGTCCCATTGAAGATTCACACATTTGGGTCTATCACAAATTGCTAAAGGATAGTCGCAGACAAATTTAGGTGGAGGAGGATTTGAGTTAAATTCTTGTTGACTAGAATCGTAGTCGTCATCGTAGTCTTTTGGTACAGAACTACATGCAGCCATAAGAGCAAACAAAAAAGTAATCTGTCTCATAGTGGTAAGTATGAGAAAAGGTCGCTAAAAGCGACCTTTTTCTTTCATTGCTGTTGTTCTCCCATTAAGAAAACTGGCATTTCACTTAAAGAATCTTGAATCTTTTTTGCAAGTCCCTCGAGCGTATTATCTCCTCTTTCAGCGAATTCTTCAAATGCTCTTTGGAGACAAGAATGCACGTCAACAATTCTGCATCCGATTCTGTTGACATCTACCTGTTGCTGCTCTTGAGATTCTGACATGTTCTTCCTTCTCCCGTTGGGGGCTTACGAAAAACTTACAACAATTTACGTAGTATGTTTCAAGTATTCTTTTTAGTAGATTGCCACGCCATTAATGGCACCATCCTAAGAGCCTTTGTGGACATCTCAACGGTCTTCCACCAGTCATCTAGCTCTTTTTGATTCTGAATTTCACCTGAAGCAACAGCCTCTTGAACGAGGGCTTGGAGCTTCTCGCGTACTACTTCTTTCTTCATATAGGTCTCCGATGCACTCACCTTACGACTCTTGAGCGCCTCAACAACGAATTCTCTCACAAGACCTTCTTCGTTTTGCATGTTTTAACTATTCTTTTTATTTATAGAATCAATATTTGACTGCTAAATGTAATTAATTGAGGCATCAACACTGCAGTATATTTAACTAGAGTTGACAAATGTCTGTAACCATTAAATCCCCTATAATCATAAATTCGAAAACTTCGATTGGGCCAACATCAAGCCCAGACTTTCCTACAGCTTATACTACGTTAATTAATAGTTTTAGCGGAACCAAAATATACGTAAAAAAAACGGGAAGTGATTCCAACGCAGGAACGTCAGAAGCTGCACCAAAGCTGACCATACAGGGTGCTGTGTCTGCTGCGTCCTCTGGGAGTATGATTATTGTCTATCCAGGTGTATACACCAGCACAAATGTGCACACTATGGTAACAGACGGAGATAAAAATTTACAGATTGTTTGTTCTCCCGGCAGAGTAAAAATTACAGGTACCAATACTGTCGATAGAGATTTCCACTGCTTTGGTCTTAACCACAATTCGTCTAAGCTATATGGTTTGATCATGGAAAGAAATAACAACGGCAGAACAGATAACTACATGAATGCTTTTATGAGGTGGTTGACGAACGGAGAAGCTTATAATTGCGTATTTAGAGAAGTCAGTGCGAATGGTAGATTCAGCATGCACTACGATAACGAAAACACTTCTAGCTGGCTGGCAGATGGATGCTTGTTTATTGGAGGTGCTTGGCAGGGTAACTACAGCGGAGGTAGCAACGCAACTACTAGAAATTCTGCATCAAACAATTCTAGCTGGACTGCTTCTGGTGTTTTTACAGGAAACCAAAAGCCTGTAACGATAGGCCCAAATTGGACTGTTGGATCTACGGCTTACGGTGTTTATTCAGGAACATACGCCTGGGTTGAATCTAATGTAACACAAACTTATAGCTGAAATATTTCAAGATATAGACATGCAATTGGCCGAAACTTACGACATCATAAGCGAAATTTAATGAAGCGAAGGTAAATAATTTTTAACCATGCATGAATTAATGAGTAGTATTAACTAGAAGAATTAAATCTTCTGCTTTAAAGATCAAGTCATGTCTAATCTAATCCATCTTAACGATCAGAACTTTGAAGAGTTCGTCAAGGGCTCTGATGTTCCTGTTCTAGTAGATTTTTCCGCCTCGTGGTGCGGTCCCTGCAAGATGCTCACTCCCATCGTGGAGAGCCTCGCAACGGAACTTTCCGGCAAGGTAAAGGTTTGCAAGGTGGATATTGATGAAGCGCCCATCTCTGCCCAGAAGATGGGCGTGAGGGGTGTTCCAACAGTGATCGCCTTCAAGTCCGGAGAGAAGACAGGCACTGTGGTCGGTCTCACCTCGAAGGACAAGCTACGCGCATTGGTCGAGTAGGACATAAACTGCGGGGATAGCTCAACGGTAGAGCCTCAGTTTTCCAAACTGAATGTTGCGGGTTCGAATCCCGTTTCCCGCTCCAGATTTCAAATCTGCCGCTTTAGCTCAGTTGGTAGAGCAACGGTTTTGTAAACCGTAGGTCTCCGGTTCGAATCCGGACAGCGGCTCTCAGGTAATCATGTCATACCACAACGGACAGCCTATTCCACTCGGCCTAAAGATGAAGGATCTCAATCCACGACCAAAGTGGATGGATGAGTCCATGCAGGCACGTGGATTCAACGTGGGCGACCTGGTCATCCACAGGACTATGTCCTATAACGCGATGGTGATCTACAGAATCATCAAGGATAATCCTTGTGACGGAGATCTGGTGTGGTCGGAGTATAAACCGTACAGACGTTCTACTTACATGTCACGAGGATGGATGGATCCCGTCACAGGAAAAGTTCCTGACAGGAGGCTCATCTATGGTCACGTTGTTCTCTCTCCTGTCTTCAGCATGGAAGATGTCAAGCTGAGAAAGAAGAACGTTCCCTACAACGAAGTGTCCCGACTCAAGAAGGTTGACATCCTCGAGCTGGGTCGAATGTTTTCTCGCCTCAATGAATTCGTAATTTTAGAAGCAAAACGATTGTCAACCTAAGAATTATTTATTGCCATGAACTTTGTTCATGGCAATTTTGTGTGACATTCCTGAAGCTTTCATACGAGCAATCTTGACATCGTCGAAATCGTTGTCTCCGTCGCCGTCTTGATCGACTTTATCTTCTTCGTCGACACATGACATAGCTTCTTCCACTGCTTCTCTGATTAACTGACGGAGTTCCTTGACTGTGATCTTCATGTCTTTAATTATTCTCTTCCTCAGCGTTTGATAGGAGGAGTCGGAATCACGTGGTAGTCTTTGGTATAAAAATCTGGCATGGCGTAAGGATTAGGCGCCACAGGGGGCACAGGTCCCCAGCAATCTTCTGGATCTTCTGTAGGTTCAAGCAAGTGCGGCGCTAATGCATCGGGATCATCTTTGTCTCTTATTGAGATCTTTCCCAGTTGCTCCCTGTCTGCCATGCTTGGCTCCATGGCATTTCGCACGTTCGGTCTTGGAGGGGTAGGAGATGCGCCACCAACCTCCAATAGAACTTCTCTGATTATTCCGCGTAATTGCCCTATGGTTAAATTCATGGAATTAAGTATAAGTCAATGAACTATATTGTCATCATCTCTAGCGCTGTCAATCCTCAAAAGCTTGTTGGGATCAACAGACATGTTGATCGTTGTAGGATTTGGTTTGACAAAGATCTCTATCATCTTCAGAAAAATCGTGCTTAGATTAGAGATGAGACTTACTGCAATAAAAAAAGTTAAATAAGGATGCTGCAAACACCATTCGGTCATTTCACTTCCTCCACATTATTCTACCTCTTGTTACGTCATAAGGGCTAATTTCTATTACGACGTTATCAGCTGGTAGAATGTGAATATGGTTTTGTCTGAGTTTTCCTGATAAGGTACAAAGAACTTCTTGACCACCTTCAACCTTAACCTTAAACCAAGTCCCAGGAAGAGCGTCAGTTACAACTCCGTTAAGCTCTATTTTATCCTGTCTTGAATTGTTGTCTGTTTCTGTGTTCGAATTGATTCTCTTGTTGTTCTTTCCCATTTATTTCTTCTTCTTTTTCTTCGTCGCCGAGACCTTGAGGAGGAAATTCAACACTTCCTCTATTTCTACTGCTTATGCCAAGAGATCCCACAAATCCTGCGGATCTTCTGACCATTCTTTCAACTTCTTCTCTTATGATCTTTCTTAGATCTTTAACCTTTAGTTTCATTTTTACCCGTGAGACGCTATATCGCACAAGTAATTATCGTTAATATAGACTTGAGATCCTAGCTCTTGATGAGTTGCAATAGATGTTATGACTTTTGATTCTACGACAACCTCTAGCTTAGAGTCGAAAATAATCTTAACGGCACGCCCAAATAACATGACTGTTGCATATGACGGTATCAATTTGCCGTTAGGTTTTACAAAACCTACATCTCCTAAAAAAGAAACGATTATCAAAGTGTTGTCTTGTGGGTCAACTCCGCACGCTGCAATGAGATCTTTTGCTGAAAATTGTTCATTGAATTGGTCAATGTCTTCTTGCTCAACACAAGACATGTATTGAGAGAAAATGAAATCTTTTCCTGCTATTTTTAGAGATTTCAAACATGCCTCATGGGAGTCTTGAAGAAAATCGAATAATTAAAATTCATGTTATCTGTTGGCTCTCTGGTTAAATTTGTCTGGTGGTCGGAATACCGTGCACCCAGTGCAAAAGAAGACGAGAGCGGTCATGTTTCTTGGCACACTGTCAAACCAGGAGATACCGGAATAATACTTTGTTCTTTCGGGGAAAGCTACGTCGTTCTGTTTTCCAACATAGATGCTCTCCTAAAGATTCACTCTTCGATGCTTTCACCCATCTGAAAAGACTGCTGAAGTTTAAGATCTGTTTCGTAGAAAGGTCCTAATTTCCCCTCTCCTGAGAAGTAAACATAATATATGTTTGCGTAACTGTTCAACATGTGTCTTACGTGCATTGAAGCAACAAGGCCATCGTTCGGTAGTTTTTTATCCACTACTAGTCCTACTTTTGGGCCTTTTAGCCTGCTACACTGAACTAAATCGCCTACGTTGATATGCATCCTCTTTGCCCTATTTTTTCTAGGTTCTCCTCAGAAATTTCAATAAGAGAATCTTCCAAGTGCTCCTGAAAAGTTGGAAATTCTTTTCCCGACCACATGACAACCCAGATGTTGTCTGCATCTGGGTTGTCAATTTTGTCAACAATAATTCCTATCGAGAGAGATTTTAAGCTCCATCTGTTCCTTGTGACAACTAGCGAACCTCTCTTCATACAATATGTATTAGTTTTTGTCTTCAACTATAACTGCGTCTAGAGAAAGAAATGTCGTAGCTACTGATGCTGCATTTTTCATTGCAGTTCTTGTTACCTTGACAGGATCTATAACGCCCTGCGAAACCATGTCGACGTATTCTCCTGATGCAGCATTATATCCAAGATCCTTGTTCTCTGCCTTCAGCTTTTTTAATTCGTTTAATATAACATCCTTGCTTTGGCCTGCATTTTCAGAGATTCTCTTAATGGGAGCCAGACAGGCTTCTAATACAATCCGTTCACCCGGTGGAACTTCTGTGATCTTGCCATTCTGTGTAAGAGAATTCCATACGTTAAAGAGAGCCATCCCGCCACCTGGAACGATCCCTTCTTCAACTGCAGCTCTTGTAGCATGAAGAGCATCTTCGATTCTGTACTTTCTCTCAATCATCTCTTGTTCTGTAGCGCCGCCGACCTTAATAAGCGCAACTCCGCTCGCAAGCTTAGCAATTCTAACCCGAAGTTTTGTCATTTCATCTGGGGTAAGGGTTATGTCTTGCATTTGAGACTTCAGCTCAGCGACATGATTTTCTGTTGCTTCTTTTGTCGCTGGTTGAGCAACAAGCGTTGTGCTTTTAGAATCTACCACGACTTTCTTGAGAGAGCCAAGGTCTGATAGCTTCATGTCAGACAGCTTGACGCCTGTTGAAGCTGAAACAACTTTACCGCCCGTAAGCACAGCAATATCTCGAAGAAGCTCTTCTTTGTGCTGTCCGTATCCGGGTGATTTGATTGCAACAACAGGCAAGTTTGCGTTGAGCTTGTTGACAACAAGACCTTGAAGCGCTTCACCTTCTACTTCTTCCGCGATGACAAGAAGCGGCGTCCGAGCCTGCATCACCTTCTCTAGGAGGGGAATGAGATCTCTCATAGTTGAGAGCTTGTTCTCTATGAGAAGCACCTTTGCATCAGAGTAGGACGCATGCATCTTCTCAGAAGATGTTACAAAGTAAGGAGAAAGGTAGCCTCGATCGATCTGCATGCCTTCTACTAGCTCAAGAGAAGTATTCATTCCCTTTGCATCTTCGACAGTAATGATACCGTCGTGTCCTACTTTGTCCATCGCCTCAGCTATTAACTCACCAATTTTTCTATCACCATTTGCCGATATTGTGGCAATCTGAGCAATCTCTTCTGACGTCGTGAGCTGCCGAGAAGATTCCTTCAAAAGTTCTATAACAGTCTTGGAGCCTGATTCAATTCCTTCACATAGCTCTTTTGCGGAAAAACCCGCTTCAAGAAGCTTAAGTCCTTCCTTCACCATTGCATAAGTCAGGACTGTGGAAGTAGTAGTCCCATCCCCTGCAATATCATTTGTCTGAGAGGCTGCCTCCCTTATGAGCTGTGCGCCCATTCTTTCGACAGGTGGAACCAAATTAATCGATTTGCTTACTGTGACACCGTCTTTTGTAACAATAGGCGGTTGATCATTCTGTTGAATTAAAACAGTTTTTCCCTTCGGACCAAGCGTGCAGCTCACAGCTTCTGCTACCACCTCGAGACCTTTGAAAAGAGACTTGCGTGCCTCACTAGAAAAAATCACTTTTGTATATTCAACATTTCCATTATCTTGCATGTTGAATAATCTACTTCAGGACGAGGATAAAGTTTAACCTTTCGACTCTTTAGTAATTGAAATCCACACAGGTTTCCCACCTTTCCATGCTATCGCGACAAGACCTTTCTTGTATTTCGCGAGTATGTCTGTGAGAGTAGTCTTCTGTTGATCATCAGTTAGCTGAGTGATATATCTGCTAAGCCTGAACTCTGTGTAGTCAAACAGATTTCTTCTGTCGGGTGTAGGAATTTGAGATTTATGAAGCTGAAAATCGGTACAAACTTCCCCTGGTTTCTTAACTGGCCCTTGTGGGCTTCGGGTTGCCATGCTGTACTCGTGTTTCATGATTCATATGATTATAACTATGAATCACACGAGTTGTTATGAAAATTTTTAGTTGGAAATTTCCTTATCTTCAGATTGGAATTGAGAAATCTGTAGCCATTTTGGTCACAGCAAGGTTCTTTTGTTTGGCTTCGACTTCAACATCGATAGTATCATCACGAAGCGCCTGTAGTTGAGGTTCAGGTACATAGTGAATCATATCACTGTGCTTGCGACGATCTGTTTTAGATCCGCTAGCAAGAGAGGGCTCAGTGTTGCTGATGTGCTGGAGAGGTCTGATGCCGTTGGACCACGTTTGAATTGTCAGATCGTGTGCATCACGCATCGAAAGTTCACCATCATTGAAAGTGTGGTGATGAGAATCGAACACTACAGGAACACCCGTTTGTTGATACACTGCCAGTAGATCGATCACAGAATAGCTGTTTTCGTCATTTTCGAGTGTGAGTCGCTTCCGCACGTTATCCGGCAGAGACTTGATCTGTTCGATGAGCCTCGAAGATCGGTCACCCTTGCCGCCGTGGATGTTGATGGCCCACTTGGCGGAGTGATCCAGTCCCATCTCATCGAACAACCAGCCGTGGATGCCCAGTTCCACGAAAGCCTTCTCCACCACGGAATCAGAATCAGAAGAGAGCACACAGAACTGACCTGGATGTGTGGTAACACGCATGTCATTGGCGAGCACGTATTCACCGGCAACCTTGAGCCACTTCTTTACTTCGTCATTGTCCCACAGCTCGCGATCGACCTGATCGGCAAGAGGGAACATAGCGGAGGAGATGCGAAAGAGCCTCGCACCAGACTTGCGAATCTTAGGGAGCATTGTGGCGAGGTTCTTCACGTTGTTCACGTAAGTACCCTTGATCATCTCGGGAGTGTACTTGCCGCTCCGATACCTACCCAACTGGAGCGTGCGTTCCTCCATGGCATTAACGTAGATCTTCTCACCAGAGCGCGGTTTGGTTTCTTCTCTAAGGAAGTGACAGCAGATACCTAGCATGATACACACCTTATTACAGGTGTAACTTACTTTGCATCAACCCTTGAGTAGTTTAGAAAGCTTCTTAGAACCAGAAGATCTGTGTCTCTTGCGAAGCGCCTTCTTGATGGCGTCTTCAAAGCTGTCACCTGATACGAAAGTGATCCCGTCTTTGGGAAGAATGCTACGCTTTCTTCCTCGCGAGCTCCCGGAAACAGGAAGAATTTCAACTGATCCCTTGTCATCACCCGCGAGCTTGTCGAAAGCTGATTCTTCCTCGTCATCGTACTTCTTCAATCGTTTCACGCGCTGAGCGAGTTCTTTTACCGAAGCGGCTGCTTCTTCAGGATTCATAAACCGCAATCTCTTCACGTATTCTTGAATGAATGCAATGGGCCAATCCTTCACAGTTTCGTATGCGAAAGCATGTTCATTTCCAAGTACTGCTCGCACAACATCGTCATCCATCTGTTTGATCTGCAATAGCTCATCAAATCTCCCTGGACGAAGAATGGCCTCATCTAGATCATTCTTGTTGTTCACTGTTGCAATCACGAGCTTCACATGTTGCTGAAAGAATTCTAGGGTCTCGAGGAGCTTTGCCTGCATGCCCGAACGATCGAAATCATCCAATATCACAGCATCAGGCTCAAAGATAGAGATAGCTTCGAACACTGCGCTCGTTTCGATGTGAGCGATGTCTTCAACGCGGATACGGAAGGATTTCATCCCGAGGTTCTCTACGATGGTGCGCGCCATCGTGCTCTTACCTGTGCCGGGTGGGCCATAGAGCATTACAGAACGAGCGACACCTGCATCAATGCACTTACGAAGGTATCTGGAGTACTCGTTCGCTCGCTTCGAGGGCATCGGTCGAAAGGCATCATCGATCTCTAGCGAGATAGAGTTGAACGCCTCTGCTGTCGAGCTCTTTACCTTCGTCTGTCGAAGAACAATGTTGTCGTTCTTCATGAGTCTCCACAGCTCTGCCTTAATTACTTCCTTCGATTCTTCGAGGCGATTCACCTGCACGAACACCTCAGGTACATACTCGTGACGTTTGTTTGCTACATAACCAAACTTGAGTCCCTTGAAGTGGTGAACATGGATGAGCATCGCCTCATCAGAAGTTTTGATCACCTGCATAGGCTTTCCCTTCAGCGCCTTGAGGATGATACGGGTGAAATCTTCCGGCCACGGAGATTCCCAGGAGTCATCGAAATAATCTTCAGGCCACACTTCAAGATCGTCCACTATTAATTTACCAATGAGGAAAGCCGCCCTAGCTGCATTCAACGGTGTGGGCTTCTCGATGTAGGGAGATGCTGCCGCGAACACATCGGATCCCAATCTCACGAGCTTCTTCACTTTCCCCAAATTGAAGAAGTCGTGTGCAAGCTCCAGAGGATTTCGCTCGATCATCACCTGTTCATCCTGTTTCTTACCCATTTGGTGAACTTTACAACAAACGCAGTGAAATGTTTCTCACTTCTGACAAGTTGGACACATACACACGTCGACAACGTAGCCAAGCGTTATCTCTTCACCGCCGCGGATGCGGCGAACAGCTCTAACATCGTCTTGTATGATTGCATTGGGATTGCAAGAACGGTTAAAACCGCGATACCGCCACCAGCCGCGAACCCACGGATGATGTGCATCAGGCAGAACAGTTCCATACGGAATGTCTGAAGTTGCAAACACACCGTACCCATGGATCCTGCTCTTTCGTACTTCGATCACGTTTGGCACCTCGTGCACCAGTGCATCATCCGCCCGTTGCCATCCTGTTTCCGCGTGATCTCGTGACCCAATGGACACTCCTTTCGCCCGTATGCTTCGAAATCGAATTGTGTAGTTCCCTTCGAATCATCAACCGTGCGATATGTAGAGATTGTTGCTCCCTGAGACTTGTAGGATGCCTCCGCGATCCTCACCGTTGCTTTACACAACTTCACGTACTCTTCGCTCGTGATATCTGTTACATTCCGCCAGGGATCTACTCTGCAGTCATATAAGATTTCGGCCCTCAGATAGTTGCCGATGCCAGATACACCTGCCTGATCCATCATGGCCTCACATATTGGCAGGGCAGGTTTTCTAAGCATCTTTTCCGCGAATATTTCTGGAGTTAGCTGCCCACCCAGGATACACGGACCGAGGCTCTCCAGCTTCTTCCGATGTAGTGCTCCACCGCGCAAGAACTTGATGGTTCCGAAGTGACGCGCATCGTTGAAATACAGGAACCCACCATCACGAGTGATCTTGTGGGTACCGTAACCGACCATGAAAGCTGAGTGCTTCGTGGGCTTCGTTTGCCACGCGCCGCTCATGCCATAGGTGCAGTGCATGAACCAATACTCAGGATCACCCGGAACTTGCAACCTCCACCACATGAACTTGCCGCGGGTTCCGATCTCATCCACCTTGACAAGTGATGCCTCCACGAGCTTGTTGAACTCCAAGTATCCCTCTGGTAGCTTCTTTGCATACCGACCGGAGATACCCGGTGTTACCTCGAGTAGGTTCCGTCCCTCAATTAGCTTCTTCAAACGATCTCTGCTATATGCTAGTTCTGGTCCTTCGGGCATGTTACTTTCTCCTCTCCAATAATTCTAAATCCATGCTGTAGAACATCATCTCCTCGTTCCTCATTATGTTCCACACGCGGGCGTGTGAGTGGAAGCTCCAATCACGCTCCTTTATTTCGATGATGAGGAAGAGATCGTTCTTGTAGGATTCAGTTTTCAGATCTCTCTTCATCCGCACGAGGTCACCCACTTTCTTGAGTTCAGCCATGTTCTATGATCACTAGTTCATTAGAGAAGCACCATCCCGATGCGGTGGGGGAAAACACCTTCACCCACTTTGCCGGGTAGTTCTCCTTCACAGGTAACACGACTGTGATGATACCCAGCCCGGTACCAGGTCTCCAAGGCACCAACTCGCCGAGAGTCTCCGTGTGGGGCTCGGGCTCCACGTCAAGAGAGATGTGAGCGTCCGGCCAATTGCGAGGAACTACGAGATCCCCCACAGCAATGTTTAACATACAACCCCCAGATTATCAGCGAGAACCCAGCCGAATCCCTCAGGTGCGAACACATGGGCCATCCTGTTGGAAACGCCCAGTTCTACGATCACATTCATCACCTGTAACACGAGCACAACCTGATCACCCCAGATCGCACGGTTTGGAAACCTTCCATTGGAGTACTTCATCTCAGGGTTATCCCACAGGGTGATAGATCTCCGAGATTCACCTATGCGAATGCGTTCGAACCTGTCCGCTTGCCATGGCGGCCACTTCAACACTGCGAGGTCTCCCCTCTTCAGCCCTTGATTCATGCCAAGCATTTGTACCTATAGAGTTCGCTTAAGTACATCTTTTGTATCTCTCGAGTGCACCACAAAACGTCCACGCGCTGACGCGAATGCTTTCGAATGACAAGTGCAAAGATTCGATCTGGATCTATGTTTCTCTCAAATACTTTTTTCACGCAAAGTAAAGTACCCGGCTTCATGGTCCGATCCTTTCAAGACGAAACATACCTTCAATCACATGAACTCCTTCTGCATCTATCACCTTCCACTCGGGAGCGCGAGTAATTGAAAAGTGATTCTTGCGAGCGATGACCGTAACGATCTTTTCTCCGTCAAGCCTAGCGAGGAAGCACGTGGTGATCCACACTGGTTCGTACACCCATTTCGGCTGTGGAAGAGGTTGTTTCGAGTACGTAATCTGCACGCTTCAATCATACCACCTGAAGGACAACATTTTCACTTCACTCGAATTGGAGTTGCCAGTCTCAGCGCACCGTGATCCGAGTGGATCCTCTCCTTTAGTTTGTGCCACTCTCCCCGATCGTGCTCCCAAAGAGTGTGGGGTGCACAATCGGGAAACTGTGCATCCAGCACCTCACACCTGCGAAACACAACGTCCCTCACGGTGTTGGTGGAGTACACATCTTGTATGTCCCCTTCGGAATCGAAGATGGCCAGAAATGTCGTTCGTGACGGGTGTAACACATCTGTATATATCTCGCTCATCCAACAACCTCCAGATCAACGTAGTGGGCCAACCATCCAACCTGCCCATTCACCAACACCTTCACCATGGGTTTCTTGTGATCCATCTCCACCTCGAGTACCAATCCCATGTCTCCGGAATACATCTTTCCGATGGGTTTGCCTGGAAGGTACTGTTCTCCGAATGCCCTTCTCGAATCATCGAATATCGCATAGGAGAACGGTTGGATCTCTTCCGGATTCGGGCCCACATACAGCCTCACTAGATCTCCCGGTTTTTTCATTCGATCACCTCCAGATAATCACACCAGATCCAACCCATCTTATCACCTGCGAGCACCTTCGCCTTGCTCCATGGGTCAGGTTTCACCTTCACCTCGAGAACGAGCGCGGGTCCTGGGTACCAGAACTCGTACTTGTCCACCTCGTAATCCATGTGGGCGGGATCCACGAAGATGCGCTCGAACTCATCACCTCGATCCGAGAGATCGTTCGAGATCACGAGATCACCCACCTTTATCTTTCTCTTCTTCATCCAAACTCCTCACGATCTCGAACTCCCACATCCCGATGTACCTCCTCCCACTGAAGAAGTGGTGCGCACGTTCCAACACCTGCCCGTTCTGGTGGAGGTACCGAACCTCCTCTTCGATCTCATCGATCTGATACACCGAGGAGGTCACAGCGAGAACGATCCCATAATCTGGCCCACCACGATTATCAGGTTTCCCAATGAACCGGATGAGATCTCCTGGTTTGGGTGGAGAAGTATCAGGCAGGTTCACACCAGAACTCACACTCCCCTCCGAGGGGGCGAAACACGTTGTTCTCGATCGGAACATATTGAAGTTCCAATCGTGTTTCCTTGAACTGTTCGATCGCTTCCGCACGATCGTATGCGAGGATCACGATCTCTCCCGCGAATTGATTCCCTCGGTGATCCCACTTCCGCGCGGTGAACTTGTAGGGGCGTTTCTGCGTGTTGTACTCCATGGTGGGATTATAACTTGTGAACCTCAAAGAGGTTAAGTATCGTTTCATGTGAGATCCACTTATCGAACCCTTGTGAGAGGAGAACCCTGTAATTTGGCCCCCACAGATCATCCTTCACCTCCATCACAATCCCCGAGGTGTAGTTCGTGTTCCTCACCATGTACTCGTTGGGGATGAGGAGGGATCCGATCGGTATGGTTTCTTTCATGCGATCACCTCGATCACTCTCTCATCCTCATCCGTTTTCAAACAGTATCCACGCATCACACCCTCGCAGGAGAGAATTCTATGGAACACGTACACACCATTCATGTCCCACTTTGGGTTCTGGTAACACCCCAGGTGAATTCCGAATATATCCTCGTAATCCTCATCCCCTTCAATTCTCACGAGTTTTCCTGTGAGGTGTGTGGGTACCTCGGTTCTTCCTGCTCGGATCTCATCGAGGATGTTCATCCCGCCACCCTGTACACACGCCGAACGTATCCATCCATCTCGTACTCGTACGTACCGTTGGAGAAGAGGATGTGGTAGGAGTGTGGATGGATGGGATCGCGCTCATGTGTGTAGGTTTTCACCACGAAACCGAAGGGGCGTTCTCGTTGGTGTGAGGTGTTCCACTGATCGTTGGGATCGCGAATGGCGAGTAGGGTTCCTGGTGTGATGGGTTCCCTCTTCACGTGATCACCCGCCAGTAGTGTACCCTACTCCACCCGATCCCCTCCGGAAGGAGAACACGGAAGAAGTTGGAATCACAGTACAATACAGTGCCCATCACACCCGGTTCAATGTAGAACGCACCCGCATCACTCATATCCCGCGCATCATCCCGGGTGGGGAAGAGGGAACAGTGATCCCACTCGAAATCGAGATCATCGTACACGATCTCCTCCTCACTCCTCAACATCACGAGATCACCTACACGAAAATTCATAATTCTATCCTAGATTAAAAACATTTCAATCTACAAAAACCTATAAAATCCATATCTTTTATTATCTTTTCCATATTTATTGGATGGAAACTGAAAGAAAATTCTACGTTTATGTGGATTACAGGGAAGATGATGGGAAACCTTTCTACGTTGGGAAAGGAATGGAGAGGAGAGTAAAACTAGAGAAAAGAAATCCCCTTCATACCAACATCAAAAAGAAACATGGAATGGTTAGAAAGATCCTCTTTGATAATTTGAGTGAAAGTGAATCTTTCGAGAAAGAAATACAACTTATCCAAGAACTTAGAACCCATATTGATTTTAGAGAAGGTGGAGCAAATCTTACTATGGGAGGAGAAGGTATTTCGGGATACAAATTCACCAAAGAACAAAGAAAAAAACTGTGGGATAATCCCGAGCACAGAGAAAAAATGAGAGAATCTCTAAAGAAAACTTGGGATAATCCTGAACACAGAGAAAATATTAGTAAATCTATGGAAAAAACATGGCAAGATCTTGAACATAGATCAAAAGTTTCGAATCAAATTAGAGATCATCATAGCGATCCAGAGTTTCGCAGGAAACAGGGTGAGAAGATGAGAGAAGTTCTCAGTGATCCTGAGATCAGGAAAAAGATCTCCGAGATTACAAAGGAGAAACTCTCTGATCCCGAGATCAGGGGAAAAATTAGCGAGAATGTAAAATTATCATTGGCAAAACTAACACCGGAACAAAGGAGTGAAAGAATTAAGTTAGGTTGGGAAACTAGGAGATTGAAAAAACTTTAACAGAATTTTAACGAGATCACCGGGTTTCATTGTAGAGCTTCTAACCATCTAACCGGAAACATTCTTATCCTATCACCCAAACATTTGATGTATTCACGATTGTTAACCCAAACTTTTTTATCCCCGAGGATAACCACCAACATTCCATGGAGATGATCATCCCGTGGATGGGTACTGGGTGGAACATAAACCTTGTATAGATCACCGGGTTTCATGCGGGCTCACAGGAGAATTCATAACAATCCTTACCCAGTGGGTAGATATCATAATCCTCATGGATCTCTTTGAGGGTGAGGCGGGTATCCTTGAACTGTTCAATCGCTTCTGAACGATCGTACGCGTGGATCGTGATGTTTCCACCGTACTTCCTCCCACGATCGAGGTGTAGAACCTTGAAGGTGTACGGGCGTTTGCGCGTGTTGTAGATCTCTTCACTCATGTGATCATCCTATCATCTCGTGATTCCAATTTACACGGGTTTGAACACGTAGAACTCCTTTACCCCCTCGTGATCGTGTGAACCGATTCGTAATCCCAGATCCTGGAGGGATCTCACCCACTCCCAACATGTGGATCTCACCTCACTCCGTGATTCGTACGCGTAACCACCCACGTGGATCCACCTACCTTCCTTCTCCACCCTACGGTAACCTCGGTTCACCCCGGATTTGAAGGGAGGTTGGGAGGAGGGGTTTCCGTGGGGATCACGTCCGAGTGTAGTGATAGGGTACATTCACTCCTCTGGATTCCAGGTGAACAACACGTGGAAGTAACCTAGTTTGATTGATAATCTTCTTCCCCATGAATCGAATTTACCTTTTGTTGGGATTGAGAACCAGTTGAGGTAAACTTTCCGGGAGAGGATCCAGTTGATTTGTTTCCCGCGTTTCATATAAACACTATACTACTCTGTAAGGTGTATCACCTAGAAGTTCGGAAACAACACCGTTCAAAACCCTCAGGCCGGTTCCGTTCCAATTAATTTGCTGGGGTTTCACACCTAGTTCCGATGCGAGTTTTTCCAGAGGAACTTCACCGTTCTTATCCCTCCACATCAGGAATTCATCGTGAACATCCTGAGGATCCGGTGAATCCTGTGAGGTTGGCATATCCCTATCAACATCACGGATGTAATCATCGAAACCCTTGGATTCGGTAAGGTTCTTCTCAACCTCTTCACGGATGATACTACGCAACTGTGATACTGTGATCTTCATGTTACTCATTATTATTATTTATATATTTACTTCGAATGATGTTCATCGTTTTTTGATATGATTCATCATCCATACGCAACGGTTCCCCATCGAGAATCGTTTGGATCTTATCCTTCACCTGGGAGAATCGAATCAGAATGTGTTGCGCTTTCCCCATATCAAGGTGGGGAACATCAGGAAGTTCACCTTCATCAATCATGTTTCTCCATGCGGTTTGGCACTCCATAAGGGATAGTAGGATAACCCGAAAATCATCCTTGAATAACTGAACCTCGGTGATGTTCTCGTTCACTTCCCCTCCAGTTTCTGATAATCAGAAATGATTTCATCCCAATGATCCACGAGAAGATCTCTCAGTTTTTCACCAACCAAACCAAGGTTAACACTCTTGAGTTCCTCCAGGTTTGGTGAATATGAACCACCTAGAGGGGAATCTTTAAAGTGATGGTGTTCATCAGAATCAATGCCTCTACGAATCAACTCGGAGAACAGATTAGCCAACCACACCTCGGTATTAAAATTCCTTCCCTTCGTATCCACATAAAGATTGGAATCACCACCAAATTCATTGCAAGGATTATTCATAGTTTTTCACCTATCCAATCCCTTGGTATGTTTCACCCATTCCTGAAGTGCCCCGATTAGGTTCTCTGCCTCTTTCCAACCTTCCGGGGTGGGAGGAAGAGAGAAAGAAGTACTTTCGTGATAATCAACGGAAACAATTCTCAGTGTTCCATCTACAAACATCTCCAAGAATAGATCACCGTGTTTTTCTGAATCAATCTCACTGGTGTATAGTTCTGCTCTCATGGTTCCACTCTATCATTTACTCGTTAACTTTGCACGCTCAACCGTATTTCAACCAAAATGTTTCAAATTCACCGTGATCCACACCTAGCAACTTGGTGCAGAACTCCATGAAATGATCCTCGGAACTAAAATGAATCGGTTTTGATTCCGGTGCTGGATGGCCCTCAAAGGAATTTCCTATGTGTAACCATAACCCTCCTTGCCCATCTCGGTTAACTTCGCACCAAACATTATCACCGGCAAGAAACTTTCGGTAGAAAGGCCCCGCCTTGTATCCATATCGATACTCTGAATCACTCATGTTTCCTTCCTACCCATCAAGTAACTCCAAGGATCCATTATAACCCTACCTGGTTTCTTATTCTCATCCATGATGTGTTGTGATAGTGATGTTCCAATTCTCACATTCAACTCATGGCATTCCTCCCGGCATTCCTGTAGGTTTCCTTCGAATTGTTCCCACGTTTGAAACCCCGGAACCTGAAGAACAACACGATAGAATTCCTCCATTTCACCTTTCGGATTTTTAAACTCACCGGCAAGAATCACGGTGAAAGGTGCCCAATTATTTAACATTTTTACGTTCCTTTCTCAAGTATTATTTCCATGTAATGATCCGAGATCAGTTTAACCGCCCCCTCATGTAGCACCACATTGAAGAATCGGTGTGCAACCGCGTGGTGTTCCTCATTCAAAATGATTCCAACAAGAGGTGTTGATTCTCCAAACTGATTCATTTTTCTATAGAGAACGAGATCACCACATTTCATTGATCAAACCTAATATCACTTGATGAATACCAGGTTTGATCAATACCCATACCATCGTTCCATAGAACCTGGAACCTTGCTTCGGCACAGTTCACATTCTTTTCCTCTTTTACCACGATTCCGATCAACCAGTTTTTTGTTTCTGAGATGGATGATTTTCCGTTCCAAATTTTGCATAGTTCACCTATCTGCATTGATCACCTCCACATTATCATCCCAATATAGATTCACCAAACGTGGCCCGCAACCATTCACCAGTATTTTGCTGGAAATCCATCGAGAGTTGTTATCCTTGGTGTTCTTTGCACGGTGATCAACAAAGAGAACATCAAGAACCAATCCATCCAAGATTTCACCTGATGATCCTTTTCCATCGTGATAGATTCTAACAAGATCACCACGTTTCATCTCACCACCATTAGATCCGATTCTCGGCACTGAAGAACCCCTCTATTTACAAACACAACCTTCCAGAAAGGGAATGGATCATGTTCACGGTTCCACCTCTCTAGGATTATCCCGAATTCATTTGGAATTTCGGCTTCCATTCGGTGTTTCCATCCAACAAGATCACCCGGCTTCATTTATCTTCCACCATTCATCAAAACAGCCCTTTGAACAGAACACATGGTTCCCAAAGAAAATCCCCAGTGCCATTTTGAAACGAACCTCACATTGATGAGTAGAACAAGGAAAATCCTTTGAATGGGGAAGATGATTGGTTTCTCCACCCACCACATCACCTAGCCCAATGGATCTCCACAGAAATCCTCTATCACCACAGAACTCCTTGCACATCAGTGAACTTCGTTTCCCGATTCTGTTCTCATGATCATCTCGATCTTCTCCTTGGTTTCATAAATATCGGCAAGGTAGCCAAGGAACTCATCCTCACTGGATTCCATTGGAAAATCCTTGCGAAGGATGGCATCCTTGAAAATCCTCTCGGAATGGCGGAGAGCCTTGTAACAGGTTAGAAAATCCTTGGATTCAATTCGAAATGTTTTCACGGTTCCTCCAAAATCTCTAGATTCTCGTTCCACCGGTAGAAGGAGAAATGTTCCAGATCACCAGTGTTCAACCATGAAAAAACTTTAGGTTTTAGGTTCTCGGTGATCCTGATCTCAATGGTTCCATGATCTTGTGGATCGTAACCTTCTCTAACCTTGGTTACGATTCCAATCAAACCTTGGTTAAACCCAATCGTT
>Ga0129333_10000281_pt1 | contig 38374 bp, 37 predicted proteins | sample CPB6_08_DNA_FD_94474 | JGI IMG/M metagenome (GOLD analysis project Ga0129333, IMG submission 94474) | Freshwater to marine salinity gradient microbial communities from Chesapeake Bay, USA - CPBay_Sum_0.6_0.8_DNA | ecosystem: Environmental > Aquatic > Marine > Coastal | place: USA: Chesapeake... | reverse complement strand
GTGTCCGATCGCATCGAAGTGCTGCCCTTGCTGTTTGCGGGCGCACTGGGCTTTCTCACCACAATTGCATTTGCCCTGTGGCCGCTCGCCCACACCCGGCGGGTGGCGGCATCCGCCCTGTTCCGCTCGCGCATCGTGGCGGTGCATGGCTGGCCGCGCCCGGCGGAGCTGCTGGCGATTGCCGCGGCCCTGGCACTGATCGCAGCGCTCACCTTCCTCAGCTTTGAGAACACGCGGGTGACGGCATGGTTCCTGGGCGGACTGCTGCTGAGCTTTGCCGTGCTGCTCGGGCTGGCACGTCTCATCGTGATGGCGGCCGAGCGCCTGCCGCGCAGCCGCTCGGCGATCTGGCGCTATGCCATTGGCAACATCTACCGGCCCGGCTCGGCCGCAGCCTCGGCCATTCTCGCCCTGGGCCTGGGGCTTACGCTGTTCGTGACGCTGGCGCTCACCGACCGCAGCCTGTCCTACGAACTGCGCTCCGGCCTGCCCGACAAGGCACCTGCGTTCTTCTTCCTCGACGTGCGCAACGCCGACCTCGCCGCCTTCAGGAATGCGGTGACGCGGGAAGCGGGCGTCACGCATGTCAACAACTCGCCCATGCTCCGCGGCCGCGTCGTGGCGGTGAAGGGCGTTCCGGCCGAGAAGGTGAAGGCCTCCTCCGATTCCAACTGGGCCTTGCGCGGCGACCGAGGCATCACCTACGCCGACTCGTTGCCGGAGGGCTCGCGCCTGGTCGAGGGCACATGGTGGCCGGCAGGCTATGACGGCCCGCCGCTGGTGTCGCTCGTGGACGAGATCGCCGATGGAATCGGCGTCAGGATCGGTGACGAGATCACCGTCAATGTGCTGGGCCGCGAGATCACCGCGAAGGTTGCCAATCTGCGCAGCGTGAACTGGCGCAGCCTCGGCATCAATTTCGTCATGGTGTTCTCGCCCAATACGCTGAGGGGCGCGCCGCACAGCCACATCGTGACGGTGGAGATGGACGGTGGCGATGAGGCGCAGCTCCTCAACCACATGGCGCGGGACTATCCCTCGGTGACCGCCGTGCGCGTCAAGGACGCCCTCGACATGGTGAGCACGCTGCTGGGCCAGATGCTGATGGCAATCCGCGGCGCCAATGCGCTGACGCTCATCACCGGCGTGCTGGTTCTGGCGGGCGCCCTGGCGGCCGGTCTCTCGGAACGGCTCTACGAGGCCGTGGTGCTGAAGACCTATGGCGCAACGCGGCGTCAGCTCATGTCGGCCTTCGTCATCGAATATGCGGGCCTCGGACTTGCAGCCGCCGCCTTCGGACTGGTTGTCGGCTCGGCCGCCTCCTGGTTCCTGGCACAGTTCATTCTCGAGCTGCCGTGGAGCTTCTCGCTGCCAACCGCGCTGCTGACGGCGCTGATCGCCATGGCGGTGACGGTGGCGGCGGGCCTCGCGGTGACCTGGCGGGCACTCTCAGCCAAGCCCGCACCCTTTCTCAGAAACGAGTAGCAATCCCGCGCGAGGCGCGTTAGGCAAAGGTCATGGTCGTTCTCAACCGCATCTACACCCGCACCGGCGATGCCGGCGAAACCGCGCTCGGCACCGGCGAGCGCGTGTCCAAGTCGCATCTCCGCATCCAGGCCTATGGCACGGTCGACGAGACCAACGCCACGCTGGGCGTCGTCCGCCTGAATACAGCAACGCCGGAGATGCTGAAGCTCGACCAGATGCTGGCCCGCATCCAGAACGAGCTCTTCGACCTCGGCGCCGACCTCTGCGTGCCGGACACCGGCAAGGACCTGGGCTATGAGCCGCTGCGCATCCTGCCCAGGCAATATGAACGGATCGAAGCCGAAATCGACGAGCTCAACGGCGAGCTGGCGCCGCTGCGCTCCTTCGTGCTGCCCGGCGGCCACCCGGCGGCCGCGCATCTGCACATGACGCGCACCATCTGCCGCCGCGCCGAGCGCCTGATCGTCGATCTTGCCGCCCAGCCGGGCGAGCATGTCAGCGACGGCGCCATCGCCTATGTCAACCGCCTCTCGGATTTCTTCTTCGTGGCCAGCCGCTGGGCCAATGCGGTGTCGGGCGCGGGCGACGTGCTGTGGGTGCCGGGGAAGACCCGGCAGACCTGACACCGATGTTCGTTCCCCTTCACGATTCCACTCCGCTGAAGGTTATCCGTTTCCAGGTCGTCACCCTCGTCATTATCGCCCTCAATGTGGTGCTGTTCCTCACCACCGGCGCCTTTACCTCGGAGGCCGTGCTCACGGCGATTGCCGCAGGCTGGGGCGTGGTGCCGGGCGAGCTGACGCATCTCGCACCACCGGTCCTCGACTATGATCCGGTGGCCGAGCCGGTGACGCTCGTCACCTATCAGTTTCTCCATGCAGGCTGGTGGCACCTGATCGCCAACATGCTGTTTCTGTTCGTGTTCGCCGACAATGTCGAGGATGCCTACGGGCATGTCTCCTTCGCCCTGCTCTATCTGACGACCGGGGTCGTGGCGGCCCTGCTCTATGTGCTGCTGTCGCCCCGCTCGGACATGCCGCTGGTCGGGGCGTCCGGAGCGGTCTCCGGCGTGCTGGGAGCCTATGCCGTGCTGTTCCCCCGCGCCCGGGTCTGGGTGCTGCTGTTCCTGAAGCTTCCCATCCGCATCGGCGCCGTCTGGGTGCTGGGGGGCTGGTTTGCATTGCAGGTGGCCTCCTGGTGGGCTGACCGCGCCAATCCGGACGCCGCCATCGCCTGGTCTGCTCATGTCGGCGGCTTCCTCACCGGGGCCGGCCTCACATTCATGCTGCGCCGCCGCCTGTGGCTGCGGCTGGGCCCCTGACCGGACTTTCCCAGCAGGCGCAAAGCGTCGCATTCAGCCCGCAAATGGCGTTGATGGAATTGACTTGAGATAGCCCCCTCACTAGGGTCCGGCCACTTTTCAAGACCGCCAAATCGAGGAACGCAATGAAAGTCCTGGTCGCTGTGAAGCGGGTTGTTGACTATAACGTCAAGATCCGCGTGAAGGCCGACGGTTCGGGTGTCGAACTGGCCAATGTGAAGATGTCCATGAACCCCTTCGACGAGATCGGGGTCGAAGAGGCGGTGCGGCTCAAGGAGTCCGGCAAGGCGACCGAGGTGGTTGCCGTGTCCATCGGACCCGCCCAGGCCCAGGAAACGCTGCGCACCGCGCTTGCAATGGGCGCCGACCGGGCGATCCTCGTCAAGACCGATGACCTCGTGGAACCGCTCGCGGTCGCCAAGATCCTGAAGGGCGTTGTCGATTCCGAAAAGCCGGAGATCGTGATCCTCGGCAAGCAGGCCATCGATGACGACTGCAACCAGACCGGCCAGATGCTCGCCGCGCTGCTGGGCTGGCCGCAGGCGACCTTCACCTCGAAGCTCGAGCCGGGCTCAGGCGAGGCGCAGATCACCCGCGAGATCGACGGCGGCCTGCAGATGCTGAAGGTGAAGCTGCCCGCCGTGGTGACCACCGATCTCCGCCTCAACCAGCCGCGCTATGCCTCGCTGCCCAACATCATGAAGGCAAAGAAGAAGCCGCTGGACGAAAAGACGCCTGCCGATTACGGCGCCAGCACCGCGCCGCGCCTCAAGGTTCTCAAGACCGAGGAGCCGCCGAAGCGCCAGGCCGGCATCAAGGTGAAGACCCCGGCTGAACTCGTCGCCAAACTCAAGGAAGCGGGAGCAATCTGATGGCTGTCCTCCTCATCGCCGAACACGACAACGCCTCCCTCAAGGATGCGACCCACAAGGCGCTTACGGCCGCCGCCCAGATGGGTGGCGACGTGCATGTGCTGGTGGCGGGCAACAACGCCGGTGCCGCCGCTGCGCAGGCCGCGAAGCTGGCTGGCGTCAAGAAGGTTCTCCATGTCGAGAGCGCAATGCTCGAGCGGCCGCTGGCCGAGCCCATGGCCGCGCTCATCGTGTCGCTGGCGGCGGCCTATGATCATATCGTCGCGCCCGCCACGGGCAATGGCAAGAACTTCATGCCGCGCGTTGCCGCCCTTCTCGACGTGATGCAGATCTCGGATATCGCCGAGGTGAAGTCGGCCGACACCTTCGTGCGCCTGATCTATGCCGGCAACGCGGTGCAGACCGTGCAGTCCACCGATCCCAAGAAGGTCATCACCGTGCGCACCGCTTCCTTCCCGGCGACGGGCGAGGGCGGTTCTGCCGACGTGACGAAACTTGATGCCCCGGCTGACCCCGGCCTCTCCTCCTATCAGGGCGAGAATCTCTCGAAGTCGGACCGCCCTGAACTCACCTCCGCCAGGATCGTCGTGTCCGGCGGCCGCGGCATGCAGAATGGCGACAACTTCAAGCTGCTCGACTCGGTCGCATCCAAGCTCAATGCCGCCGTCGGCGCCTCGCGCGCTGCCGTCGATGCAGGCTATGTGCCGAACGACTATCAGGTGGGCCAGACCGGCAAGGTGGTCGCCCCCGATCTCTACATTGCGGTTGGCATCTCGGGCGCCATCCAGCATCTCGCCGGCATGAAGGATTCGAAGATCATCGTCGCCATCAACAAGGATGAAGAAGCGCCGATCTTCCAGGTGGCGGACTATGGGCTGGTGGCCGACCTCTTCGCCGCCGTGCCGGAGTTCGACGCGGAACTGGCCAAACTCGGCAAGTAATGTCCGGACACGTGACGCGATGAGGGCGGCCTGGGGCCGCCCTTTGTCGTTTTGGGAGCTGCTAGCCCTCACTCAGAGGCTGAGCAGAAGCCATCAATCCATCAGTCAGGCCTGTTCTTGCTCCAAAGTGGCATTGCTGCGCCTGCGAAACGCCCTTGCTCCGGCCATGGGGTCGATATAGGCTCCCGCATCGTTTGAAGTCAGGCATCAAGTTCACATGCAGATCAGGAAAGTCGGCGTCATCGGCGCCGGTCAGATGGGAAACGGCATTGCGCATGTCTGCGCCGTGGCGGGGTATGACGTCGGGCTGTTCGATGTCGCCAAGGAGCGCATCCAGGCGGGCCTCGCGACCATCAACGGCAACCTTGCCCGCCAGGTGCGGTCAGGCAAGCTCTCGGAGACCGAGCGCGAGGCCGCGCTGTCACGCATTCAGCCGGTTCATTCCTATGAAGGCTTCGGCGACTATGATCTGGTCATCGAAAGCGCCACCGAGGATGAGCAGGTCAAGCGCAAGATCTATCAGGCGCTGTGCCCGCATCTGAAGCCCGAGTGCCTCGTCGGCTCGAACACCTCCTCGATCTCGATCACCCGGCTTGCGGCTTCCACAGACCGGCCGGAAAAATTCATGGGCATCCACTTCATGAATCCGGTTCCGGTGATGGAACTGGTTGAGCTGATCCGCGGCATTGCCACGGAGGAGCATACCTTCGCCGTCGCGAAGGAATTCGCCAGCTCGCTGCGCAAGACCATTGCGGTCTCCGAGGATTTCCCGGCCTTCATCGTCAACCGCATCCTGCTGCCCATGATCAATGAGGCGATCTACACGCTCTATGAGGGCGTGGGCGGCGTGGAGGCGATCGATACCGCCATGCGTCTGGGCGCGCGTCATCCGATGGGCCCGCTGGAACTGGCCGATTTCATCGGCCTCGACACCTGCCTTTCGGTGATGCAGGTGCTGCATGACGGTCTGGCGGATTCGAAATACCGCCCCTGCCCGCTGCTCGTGAAATATGTCGAGGCCGGCTGGCTCGGCCGCAAGACCAACCGCGGCTTCTACGATTATCGCGGCGAGAAGCCGGTTCCCACCCGCTGATCAGCCCTTTTCGGCAAGCACTGCCTTGATGAGGGCGATGGCCTCCGGGCTTGCCCAGTCGGCCGGACCCAGCAGGCGGCCGCGCTCACGGCCCTGGCGGTCCACGAGGATCGTGGCGGGAAGGCCGGGCGACTGCAACTCGTTCACGATCGCGGTGGTGGGTTCAACATAGAGCTTGAGATTTTCGGCGCCGGTTTCGCGGAGAAACGCGGAGGAGGCCGCGGCACCCTTCCGGTCAACGCTGATCGCCACCACCTCGAACTGGTCCGAGCCAAGCTCCGTCTGAAGCCGCGACAGATCCGGCATTTCCTTGCGACAGGGCGCGCACCAGGTGGCCCAGAGATTGATCAGCACCACCCGGCCCTTCCAGTCGCTCAGCTTGAGCGGCTTGCCGTCGCCATCCTGGAAGGCGATGTCAGGGAGGGATTTCGGGTCCGGATGCACCAGAAAGGCGGCGAGAGGGCCTGTCGCCAGGCTGCGCAGGCCGCCAGCGCCCGCTTCGGGCGTCCCGGCCACGGTTTCGGCGGGGGTGGCCTTGCGTCCACCGGCCTCGAACCAGTAATAGCCCGTGACGGCCGCGAGCACGATCAGGGCCGCCGCGGCCAGCAGGGGCAAAAGGCCGGTCTTCTTGTTTTCGGAACTCATGGGCAGGGTTTCTCGGGCTGAATAAAGGAATTTCGATGACGAACAAGATGTGGGGCGGGCGGTTTCAGTCAGGGCCGGACGCCATCATGGAAGAGATCAACGCCTCGATCGGTTTCGACCAGCGCCTGTTCCGACAGGACATCGCAGGATCGAAGGCGCATGCCGCCATGCTCGCCAGACAGGGAATCATCTCCAAAGCCGATGCCGCGCAAATTAGAAAGGGTCTCGATCAGGTGCAAGCCGAGATCGAGTCGGGCCGTTTCCGCTTCTCGCGGGCGCTCGAGGACATCCACCTCAATGTCGAGTCGCGGCTCAAGGCGCTGATCGGGCCGGCGGCAGGCCGGCTGCACACAGCGCGCTCGCGCAACGACCAGGTGGCGCTCGACTTCCGTCTCTATGTGCGCGACACCATCGACCATTTCGATGGCCAGCTGCGCGACCTGCAGCTTGCGCTTGCCGAAAAGGCAGCGGCCCATGCCGCCACGGTGATGCCGGGCTTCACCCATCTCCAGGTGGCCCAGCCGGTGACCTTCGGCCACCATCTGCTGGCCTATGTCGAGATGCTGGCCCGGGATCGCGCAAGGCTCACCGACGCCCGCCGCCGCATGAACGAGAATCCGCTGGGCGCGGCGGCGCTCGCCGGTACGAGCTTTGCAATCGACCGCCACATGACGGCGAAGGCGCTGGGGTTCGACCGGCCGACACGCAACTCCCTCGACACGGTCGCCGACCGTGATTTCGTGCTCGAGACACTGTCGGCCTGCGCGATCTGCGCCACGCATCTCTCCCGCCTGGCCGAGGAGATCGTGATCTGGTCAACGAGCCAGTTCCGCTTCGTGAAGCTCTCGGACAAGTTCACGACAGGCTCCTCGATCATGCCACAGAAGCGCAACCCCGATGCAGCCGAACTGGTGCGCGCCAAGCCGGGCCGCATCATCGGCGCGCTGGTGGCGCTGCTGACCGTGATGAAGGGTCTGCCGCTCACCTATTCAAAGGACATGCAGGAAGACAAGGAGCCGGCCTTCGACGCCTTCGACAGCCTGTCGCTCGCCATTGCCGCAATGACCGGCATGGTGCGCGACATGGTTCCCGACGCGCGCGAAATGCGCAAGGCAGCGGCCACAGGCTTCTCGACCGCGACGGATCTCGCCGACTGGCTGGTGCAGCGGCTGGGCATGCCGTTCCGCGAGGCGCACCACGTGACCGGACGGCTTGTGGCACTGGCCGAGACGACGGGCGTGGATCTGCCAGACCTGCCGCTCAAGGCGATGCAGTCCGTCGAGGCACGGATCACCAGGGACATCTACAAGGTGCTCGGTGTCGAGAACAGCGTGGCCTCCCGCCGGAGTTTCGGCGGAACCGCGCCCGGCAATGTCCGGCGCGAGGCCCGGCGCTGGCTGAACCTGCTCAAGGCGTGAAAGGACGTTTCATGAAAGCCACCCTGCTGCTGCTTGCCCTGTCGCTGAGCCTTGCCGCCTGCGGCATCAAGGGCGACCCCGAGCCGCCGCCCGCCACCCAGCAGGCGCAGTAAACCATGCATCATTTCACCTATCGCGACGGCGTGCTGCACGCCGAGGACGTGAGCCTCAAGGCCCTGGCCGACGAGGTGGGAACACCCTTCTACTGCTATTCCAGCGCCACGCTGGAGCGCCACTACCGGGTGATGGATCAGGCCTTTGCCGGCACGGATCACATGATCTGCTATGCCATGAAGGCCAATTCCAACCAGGCGGTGATCCGCACCATGGCGGAACTGGGCGCGGGCATGGACGTGGTCTCCGAGGGTGAATTGCGCCGCGCACTCGCAGCCGGCGTGCCGGCGCGCAAGATCGTGTTCTCGGGCGTCGGCAAGACGGCACGGGAAATGGCGCTGGCACTGCGCGAGGGCATTGCCTGTTTCAATGTCGAGTCGGAGCCCGAGCTCGAACTGCTCTCCGACGTGGCGCGCCGCGTGGGCCAGCGCGCCCCGGTTTCGATCCGTGTCAATCCAGACGTCGACGCCAAGACCCACCACAAGATCTCGACCGGCAAGGCCGAGGACAAGTTCGGCATCGCCTACAAGCGGGCACGTGCCGTCTATGCCCGTGCGGCCCAGCTGCCCGCCATCGACGTGGCGGGCATCGACATGCACATCGGCAGCCAGATCACGGAACTCGCGCCCTTCGAGAAGGCCTTCCAGCTCATGGCGGATCTCACGGCGGAGCTGCGCGGCGACGGCCACAACATCCGTCATCTCGATCTCGGTGGCGGGCTGGGCATTCCCTATCGCGGCGACAATGACGTGCCGCCACATCCGGATGAATATGCCGCTATGGTGAAGCGCCGGCTCGGGCACCTCAACCTGAAGCTGATGCTCGAGCCAGGGCGCATGATCGTCGGCAATGCCGGCGTGATGGTGTCGCGGGTGATCTATGTGAAGGATGGGGATGAGAAGCATTTCATCATTCAGGATGCAGCGATGAATGATCTGATCCGTCCGACCCTCTATGACGCCCACCACGATATCATTCCGGTTGCTGAGCCGGTAGCCGGGGACATGATTCTGGCCGATGTGGTCGGACCGGTCTGCGAATCGGGCGACTATCTGGCCAAGGGGCGCAGGCTTCCGCGGATGGAGCAGGGCGACCTCATCGCCACCATGACGGCGGGCGCCTATGGCGCGGTACAGGCTGGCAGCTACAACACCCGGCCTCTGATTGCCGAAGTGCTGGTCAAGGATGGCAAATGGGCGCTGATCCGGCCGCGCCAGACCTATGAGGAGCTGATCGGCATGGACCGGCTCGCCCCCTGGCAGGACAAGCCCAGGGCCTGAGCCTGTTGGCGCATATGGGATGGCGGGCGTCCGCCACAAAATCTCCGTGGTGTGCTATAGACTGGTGCGCTGATGTCGAACTCCCGCCAGAACCACCCCGCAACCCCCGCCCAGCTTGAGCGCAAGATCAGGCAGGCGAGCCTTGCGCTGGCTTTCGAGCGCGTCTGGGCAGCTCTGCACTGGCCGGTCGTTGTCGTGTGCGCCGGCCTCGCCCTGTTGCTGAGCGGCAGCCTGGACCTGCTGCCGCCCTGGCTGCGCCTTGGTGTTCTGGGCGTGCTGGCGCTGGCCTTGATCTGGTCGCTCAGGTCCCTGCTGAAACTCCGGTGGCCCGGCCGGCAGACGGCGATCCGCCGCGTCGAGGAGCGCACGGGCCTCGCCCACCGGCCCGTCTCCGGCCGCGATGACCGTCTGGCCGGCGCATCCGGCCCGCTGCAGGAGACGATCTGGGAGGAGCACCGGCTGCGCCAGTTGCAGGCGCTCTCGCACCTCAGGGCCGGGTTGCCGCGCTCCGCCTGGCGCGATATCGACCCGCGCGCCCTGCGCCTGCCTGCCGCTCTTGCCCTGGTGGCCGCCCTGCTGCTGGGACCGGGCGACCCCAGTGCCACCCTCGCCCGGAGCCTCGAACTGTCTCCCGCACCCGCAGTCCAGCCGGAGACGCTCGACGCCTGGCTGAAGCCGCCTGCCTATACCGGCAAGCCCCCGCTGCTTCTGACCAGCCCGGCCATGATCGAACGACTGGCCGCCGAGCCCGATATTCATGTGCCCGAAAAATCTGTCCTCGCGCTGCGCATCAGCGGCGGCACGGCGCCCGCCCTGTCGTTCCATGCCCTGACCGATGGCGGTGGCACAGAATCCGAACTCTCCGGCTTCAAGCCGAAGATCCGTCAGGCGGAGGGCGTCTTTCAGGTCGAAGTGACCCTCGACCGCCCTGCCACCGTGATGGTCACGGATGCCGGCAAGACTCTGGCAAGCTGGCGCATCGCGCTCGTTCCCGATGCGCCGCCCACCGTCGAGATCACGGCCGAGCCCTCGGGCGATTCCTCGGGCATGCTGACGGCCAGATGGAAGACCGCCGATGATTACGGCGTGACCGGCCTCACCGCCGACATCTATCTTGCCGACGAGCAGGATGAAGGCATTGGTTTTGCCGATGCCGGGATCTTCGAGTTCCCGCCCCCGAAGCTGCCGGTCCGTCTGCGCCAGGCTTCACCCCGTGAGGAAGCGGGCGAGAGCAAGGCCGACATGGCCGAACATCCCTGGGCCGGCTTCATGGTCGAGATGACACTTACGGCAAGCGACGCCGCCGGCAACCGCACCGAGAGTGACAGGCGCGTGTTCCGGCTGCCCGAGCGGCAGTTCACGCGGCTGCTCGCGCGCGCCCTCATCGAGCAGCGCCGCCGCCTCATCCTGAACCCGGGGGAAGCGGATGACGTGGCGCAGATGCTGGATGCGCTTCTCACCTTTCCCGAGGGACTGATCGACCGGAGCGGCACCCACATCGCCATCGCCGCCGCACTGTCGCGGCTGCGCAGTGCCGACGACCGCGAGAGCGTCGATGCGGTGATCGGCATGCTCTGGCGGATCGCCGTCAATGTCGAGGACGGCGCACTGGGAGATGCCAAGGCAGAGCTCGAGGCACTGCGCAAGGAATTGCAGAAGGCGCTGCGCGAGGGCGCGCCGCCGGAGCGCATCGCCGAACTCACCCGCAAGCTGCGCGAGGCGCTGGACCGCTACATGCAGTCGATGATGGACGAGGCTCGCAAGCGCCTTGAACAGGAGGGGCCGTCGCAACGGGACATGCCGCAGCAGGGCCGCATGGTGAGTCCGCAGGATCTTCAGAAGATGCTCGACATGATCGACAAGCTCGCACAGAGCGGCGCCAATGAGGCGGCCGAGCAGATGCTCTCCGAGCTTGAGAACATCCTGCGCAACCTGCAACCCGGACAGCCGCAGCAGGGCCAGGGCCAGGGTCAGGACAGCCCGCTGAACGGCATGCTGGACGAACTCTCGGACCTGATGCGCCAGCAGCAGAAACTCATGGATGAAACCCAGCGCATGCCGCAGCCGGACGGATTTGGCGAGGGCCAGCCACAGACCGGCGAACAGGGTGCGGACGGCATGGGACGGCTCGGCGACCGCCAGCAGGGCCTTGGCGAAAAGCTGGATGAATTGATGCGCCAGTTCGGCCAGAACGGCCTGCCGGCGCCGCAGGCGCTGGGCGAGGCCGGCGAGCGCATGGGCAGCGCGGAGGACTCGCTGCGTGGCGGAGACCGCGACAGCGCGCTGGGGCAGCAGGGAGAGGCGCTCTCCAAGCTGCGCGAGGGCGCGCGCGGCCTGGCGCGGCAGATGATGCAGCAATCACAGGGCCAGCAGGGCAGCGAGGGCCGTGAGGGCGAGTCCCGCGGCGACGACCGCGACCCGCTGGGCCGCCCGATGCGCAGCCGCGGCGAGGACACTGGACCAGACCGCGACATGCTGCCCTCCGAACAGGCCATCCAGCGGGCGCGCGAGATCCTCGACATGCTGCGGGCCCGGGCGGGAGACGCCGGGCTGCCGCGGCTCGAGCGTGACTATATCGAAAGGCTGCTGCGCGGACTTTACTGAGGCGCCGCGGCCGCCTGGCCGATCACCAGCGTCCCGGCGACGAGTTCCCACCGGCCATCCCGGCGCGATATCGACTGCACCCGCAGACCACCGGGCAAGCGGGTGCCGATGCTGACCGGTACCAGCGTCTTGTCATCGGCCGTGTCGACCGTGACAAAGGCCACGCCGTCAACCACCGTCAGGAGTTCATAGCTGTAACCGCCCGCTGTCACCGGCCTCGGCCCGGACCAGGGCGGGACAGCGCGGATGGCGGGAGCAGGCCCCAGGCTCCGGGTGGTGATGGGATCGGCGCCCGCATCCATGTCGGTGATGACCTTGCGCTTGGGCGGCGGAAAATTGAGTCCCAGATTGGCGGGCGGATTCTCCATCCGACTGAGTGCGACGATCTTGAAAGCGGCAAAGCCGATGACCGCAATGGCCAGCGCTGCCGAAAGCACATAGGTCAGAATATCTGTCAGTTTGTCGGCCATGGCTGCGAGTCGGGACTCCGGCTGCACGGTGCGGGACCGAGCTTGCGCCAGCCGTGCGGAGACTGACCGGTCAGCGGTCGCGGCGCAGCGCGGCAGCCTTGCGCGCCAGCGACAGCACGCAGCGCCCGGCAATTGCCTGTGCCAGCCCGGCGTTCTGGCGCACCGCCAGGACATTGGCCGAGAGGGTGCTGCCCGCAGCCACGAGATCGGAGAGGCTCCAGTTGCGGAGCTGGGCCTGGACAAGGCGCTGACGCCTGAAGAACACCGGTGGCCGCGCCTGCTTCACGGCCTGCTCGGGTGATGCGCCGCGGTCAATGGCGATACGGAATTCAGCAAGACGGAGCGCCTGCTGATGCACAGCGGAAAGCAGGCGTCCGGCATCCTCGCCCGATTGCAGAAGGTCGTGCAGCAGGCGGTCGGCTGCTTCGACCTCGCCACCGAACACGCTGTCGGCAAGGGCGTCAGGCGTGGCGCCCGTGTCATTGCCGCAGACCGCCTCGACATCGGCAAGGCTCACGCGGTCCGTGCCCCGGGCGTAGAGCGCAAGCTTTTCGGCCTCGCGCCGCACGAGGCTGCGCGAGGTGCCGCAGAGTTCGATGAACCGGGCCAGCGCATCCGGAGCGATGCGCACGCCATCCTGTGCCAGATACTGTTCGACAAGCGAGGCAATCTCGCCAGCCTCGGCCTCATAGAGCGGCAGGATCAGCGCATGCGGACTGGCTTCGAAGGCTGCCCGCAGCCGCGATGACTTGGCCAGCACAGCGGCTTCCGCAACGATCAGATTGCCCGGCACAGCCTGCTGCAGCAGCGGCGTGACCGCCTTGTGAAAGGCTTCGCCCGCTCCCTTCACCCAGATCACCCGGGCACCGCCGAACATCGAGATGGATTGAGCCTCGTCAGCCAGCCGCGCGGGATCGGCTGCCAGATCGGCCTCGCCCAGTGCGGCGACAGCAAACGGGTCATCATGCGCGCCCGCGATTCGGGTCACCGCCCGCTGGGCCAGTTCACGCACGGCCTCGCCATCTTCGCCGTAGATCAACAGTGCAACGACGGCAGGATCCGGCTTGCGCAGAAATGCATCAAGCGCGGGCGGCCGGATTGCCGTCATGCGTTGTTCTGCTGCTTGGCGAAATAGGCTGCAAGCCGCGTGCGGATGTCGGCGCTCGCCTCGCGGGCGGCGCGCTGGGTGGCATCGGTCTGGGCCTGAAGATCGGCAAAGGGCTGACGGATCACGTCATAGCTCGCCCGGGCGAATGTGGTGCCGCGGTTGACCACGGCTCCGGTGGACTTGTCCATCAGCTCGTAATTGACCGTTATCTGAAGGGATTGTCGGGTGACGGCCGGCTGCCGGTTGGCGATGATGTCATTGTTGGCCACCTCGGTGGTGAGCGTGAGGGTGTATTTCTCGTTGCCGCGCCCAGCCTGCATGGAGGAGAGCAACTCGTTGCGCACGAGCTGGCTTACGCGGTCCTCGGGTTCGGGAATGGAAATGGCAGCCAGGCTCGCGCCAACCCCCGGCTCCCCGGCCGACGATCCGTAAAGCGGCCGGTAACTGCAGCCGGCCAGCGCCAGTGTGGCGGCAAGGCACAGCATGGTCAGGGATTTGCGCATCAGCCGACAATATTGGCGATGCGTCCGGGCACCACAATCACTTTTTTCACCGGCCGTCCCTCAAGGGCCCGGGTGACGGAGTCAAGCCCCAGGACGAGCGCTTCAAGCTCGGCGGACGGCATGTCCCTGGCGATGGTGACTTCGTCGCGCCGCTTGCCATTGACCTGTACGGCAATCGTCACCTGGTCGTCGGCGACCAGCGCCGGATCGGGCTTCGGCCAGGGCGTGTCCACGACATAGCCTGGCTTCTTCATGGCCTGCCAGCATTCCTCGGCGAGATGCGGCATCATGGGTGCCGACATCAGCACCAGGAATTCAGCCGCTTCTCGCACCGGGGCGGCTCCCGCCCGGCCGGCGGCGAGGGCCGTGCCCAGCGCATTGGCGAGTTCATAGATCCGCGCAATGGCGCGGTTGAACCGCAGCGCCGACAGATCCTCGGTGACAGCCTGCAGTGCCTTGTGGGCCGCCCGGCGCAATTCGAGGGCTGCATCGGCGGCATCGCCGCCGGAATAGCCCGCCGCGTCATTGACCAGACGCCAGATGCGCTGGGTGAAGCGCCAGGCGCCTTCCGCTCCTGCCTCGGTCCATTCGATGTCACGCTCGGGCGGGGTATCGGAGAGCATGAACCAGCGCGCGGTGTCAGCGCCGAAGCGCGCGATGATGTCATCGGGGTCGACGACATTCTTCTTCGACTTCGACATCTTTTCCACACCGCCGACCTCGAGTGCTTCGCCAGTCCGGGCGTGTACCCAGCCACCGTCGCGGTTCACGGCATCGGCCGGGAACACCCATTCACCGCTCCGTGTACGGAAGGTTTCGTGAATCACCATGCCCTGGGTGAAAAGGCTCTCGAAGGGTTCCTTGATGGCGAGATGGCCGGTCGCCGTCATGGCGCGGGCATAGAAGCGTGAATAGAGAAGATGAAGAATGGCATGCTCGACGCCACCGATGTACTGATCAACACCCATCCAATAGGCAGCCGCGGCCTTGTCCACGGGGGTGGAAGCGTGGGGCGAGCAAAAGCGCGCATAATACCAGGACGAATCGATGAAGGTATCGAAGGTGTCGGTCTCTCGCCGCGCAGCCTTTCCGCAGGACGGGCAGTCGACATGCTTCCAGGTGGGATGATGCTCGAGCGGATTGCCGGGCTTGTCGAAGGTCACGTCATCGGGAAGGGTCACGGGAAGCTGCGCCGCGGGAACCGGCACGATGCCGCAGGCGGCGCAGTGGATCACCGGAATGGGGCAGCCCCAGTAGCGCTGGCGTGACACGCCCCAGTCGCGCAGGCGGAAGTTCACCTTTCGCTCGCCGGTGCCAAGCGCCTCGAAGCGGCGTGCAATCTCGGCCTTGGCGGCAGGCACGCTCATGCCATCGAGAAAATCCGAATTGATGAGAACGGTGTTGTCACCCTCCTTCTCGAGGAAGGCCTCCGCGCCAATGGTGAAATGCGCCGGATCCGTGCCCTTCGGGGCCACGACCGGGATCACCGGAAGATCATACTTGCGGGCAAAATCGAGATCGCGCTGGTCATGGGCCGGACAGCCGAAAATGGCGCCTTCGCCATAGCCCATGAGCACGAAATTGGCGGCATAGACCGGAAGCCGGACACCGGGCCGGAACGGGTGGCGGGCAAAAAGCCCCAGCGCATGGCCCTTCTTCTCGGCGCGCTCGATTGATTCCTCGGACGTTCCGAGTGCGGCGACGTCGCGCCGGAAGGCTGCCAGCCCCGCGTCGGCGGCAGACAGCCGCCGCGCCAACTCGTGATCGGCCGAGATGGCGCAGAAGCTTGCGCCGAAGATCGTGTCATGCCGCGTGGTGTAGACGGTGAGGCGCTCATCGAGCAGCTTGCCCGCAGCATCCTCGAGGGCAAAGGAAAAGCGCAGTCCCTCGGACCGGCCGATCCAGTTCTTCTGCATCAGCCGCACTTTTTCGGGCCAGCGGGTGAGGCCGTCGAGCGCCGAGAGGAGTTCATCGGAATAGGCGGTGATCTTCAGGAACCATTGCGCCAGCTCGCGCTTCTCGACCAGCGCGCCCGAGCGCCAGCCGCGTCCGTCGATCACCTGCTCATTGGCCAGAACCGTGTGGTCGACGGGATCCCAGTTGACCATCGAAACCTTGCGCTCGACGAGGCCGGCCTTCATGAAGTCGATGAACATGGCCTGCTCGTGCTGATAGTAGCCGGGATCGCAGGTGGCGATCTCGCGGCTCCAGTCGAGTGCCAGGCCCATCGACTGAAGCTGACGCTTCATGGTGGCGATGTTGTCATAGGTCCAGGCCTTGGGGTGAATGCCACGGTCGATGGCGGCATTCTCGGCGGGCATGCCGAAGGCGTCCCAGCCCATGGGGTGAAGCACATTGTAGCCCAGCGCACGGCGGAAGCGCGCGATCACGTCGCCCATGGTGTAGTTGCGCACATGCCCCATGTGAATGCGCCCCGACGGATACGGGAACATCTCGAGCACATAGTATTTGGGCCGCGCGGGGTCTTCGCGGGCCTCGAAACTCCTGGCGTCGGTCCAGTGCTTCTGCCAGCGCGGTTCGGCTTCACGCGGGTTGTAACGTTCAGTGCTCACAATGCCGGGTCCTGTCAGTGGGAAGGCTCTGGACCGTGCTGGTACCAGTCCTTGAAAAGCCCTGCAAGCTTGGCCTAATGCTCTGGCCTGGCCGGAACCCCGCGCCAGATCAGGAGCTTGCCTTATGAGTCACACGGGCCTGGATGCGGTGTCGCAAAAGCTGGCCGAGGCCGAACGGGCGGCGGGCCGCACGCCCGGAAGCGTGCACCTGATCGTGGTGTCCAAGACCTTCGGGCCGGAGGCGATCCTCCCGGTCATCGCGGCCGGGCACCGGGTGTTCGGCGAAAACCGCGTGCAGGAGGCAAAGGCCAAGTGGCCGGCCCTCAGGGCTGACTGTCCCGATCTGGAACTGCACCTGATCGGCCCACTGCAATCCAACAAGGCGGCCGAGGCGGTGGCGCTGTTTGACGCCATCCACACCGTTGACCGGCCCAAGATCGCCGGGGCGATTGCAGAGGAGATGCGCCGGCAGGGCCGCGCGCTGAAACTGTTCGTGCAGGTGAACACCGGTCGTGAGCCGCAGAAGGCCGGGGTCGCGCCCGAGGCCGTTGGGCAGTTCCTCGCGGAATGCCGCGACATCCACGGCCTGACGATTTCCGGGCTCATGTGCATTCCCCCGGCGGACGCCGATCCGCGTCCACATTTCGAGATGCTGGCCGCCATGGCACAGCGCAACGGCCTGGCGGAGCTGAGCATGGGCATGAGCGGCGACTATCCCGTGGCCGTCGCCTGCGGCGCGACCCATGTCCGGGTGGGATCGGCGATCTTCGGGACGCGCGGCTAGATCACGATCCGGCTTCGCCGCCCGAGACGTTCGAGAATCCTGCGCATGTCCTTGAGCGACACGGCGATGCAGCCAGCCGTCGGCCCGCCGTCGGCGCGGCGCAGATGAAAGAACACGGCGCTGCCATGGCCCTGAACCCGCGGCCGCTCATTGTGCGACAGCTCGATCACGATGTCATAGAGGCCATCGGCACGCTGCATGGTTTCATGCGCGGCGGCATAGGGCATGCGGACCAGCCGGTTGTAGTTGCGGTCTCCCACGGTTTCGCACCAGCCATCCTGCGGACGCAGGGCAACAGCCCGGAGGGGTCCGCGCGGCGGCAGCATGCGGTCGGCGCGATAGAACAGCCGCCGAAGCTGCCACACGCCGCGGGGGCTCGCGCCATCGCCTTCCCGCTTGGCCACCCGCCGTCCGGAGCGGCCGAGGGAACAGGGCACGCGCATGCCCCCCAGCACGAGAACACCCGTGGTGGATCTGTCGCTGAGGCTCAGCACACGGAGGGTGCGGTCGGTTTGTCTGATCATGTTCCGGCTTGTGTTTTCGCCTTGAAAAGGCCACGCGACACCCTAACATTGTTCACCATGACAGCAAGCGATTTCAAAGACTTCCGGGCAGGAATGGCAGAATGACGGGGATGCGCCGCATCATCGTCATCGATGACGACACCCTGCTGCGGGAGACGCTGAAGGAGCAATTCTCTTTGCATGAGGAGTTCGCGGTCAGCGAGGCCGCCACCGCCACCGCTGGTGTCGCAGCGGTCAAGGCCCAGCCTCCCGATCTCGTGATCCTCGACGTCAACCTGCCCGACATGGATGGCCGAGAGGCCTGCCGGATCCTGCGCCGCAATGGCTACCGGGGGCCCGTCATCATGCTCACCGGCCAGGCATCCGAGGCCGACACGATTCTGGGGCTCGAGTCCGGGGCCAATGACTATGTGAGCAAGCCGTTCCGGTTTGCTCTTCTGCTTGCGCGGGTGCGCGCCCATCTGCGCCAGCATGCACACAGCGACGATGCCGTGTTCAAGATCGGACCCTACAGTTTCAAGCCGTCGGCCAAGCAGATGATCCGCCACGACGGCCGCAAGATCCGCCTGACGGAGAAGGAAACGGCCATCCTGAAGTTCCTGCTGCGGACCGGCGAGCAGATGGTGAGCCGCGACGTGCTGCTTCAGGAAGTGTGGGGCTACAGCGCCGCTGTGACCACCCACACGCTCGAAACCCATGTCTACCGCCTGCGCCAGAAGATCGAGCAGGACCCCTCGGAAGCTCAGATCCTGATCACCGCCGGCGGCGGCTACAGGCTTGTTCCGTAAGCTTGGCGTTGCCGCCCGCGTCATGTAAACAGGTCCGATGATACCGAGTGGCGACATTGGCGCGGGCAGCCGCCGCGCCGCACCGGACGGCGCGCCATGAGCGTGAAGGCCGATGGCGAGACATTCCGGCGCATTCCGATCTTTGCGGAGTGCGATCCCGTGCATCTGCAGGTTCTGGCCTTTTCCGCCATCCGGCAAAGCTTCGCGGCGGGTGAAACCCTGATGCGGGAAGATGACCCCGCCGATGCGGCCTTTCTCATTCTCAGCGGGGAAACGACGCTTACGGCAAGGCGGGAGGGTGCAATCGGAACCGCAGGCGCCGGGGCCCTTCTGGGCGAGGTGGCGATGATCGGGGCGCGTCCCTACGCACTCACTGTCGCAGCCTCGGAACCGGTCACGGCACTGCGCATCGACCGCGAGCTGTTCCTCCGGGTTGCGCAGGAGTTTCCCGAATTCGCCGCCACGGTGTTCAAAAGCCTCGCGAGGAAGCTCGAGCGTTCCGTGGTCGAGATCGACGCCACCCGCCAGGCCTTTGAACAGGCGCGTTCGTTCGGCGGCGCCTGAGGCCCGGCCTCAGCCGGCAAAGCTCGCCATGACGGGCACATGGTCCGAGGGTTGCTCCCAGCCCCGCGCCTCTTTCAGGATCTCGATCTTCCGGCACGCCGGTGCCAGACCGGCCGTCGACCAGATATGATCAAGCCGGCGCCCCCGGTCGCTCACCTCCCAATCACGCGCGCGGTAGCTCCACCAGGTGTAGAGCTTCTCCTCGGCGGGCACGTGCTGGCGCATGAGGTCGATCCATTTGCCGGTCTTCTGGATGCGCAGCAGACCTTCCGTCTCGACGGGCGTGTGGCTCACCACTTTCAGCAGGTCCTTGTGCGACCAGACATCCTGCGCGAGCGGCGCAATGTTGAGGTCACCCACCAGAATGCTTTCATGGCCCTTGGGCACGCAATCCTTTGCGAACCAGTTTTCGAGTTCGGCGATGAACTGCAGCTTGTGGGCAAATTTCTCGTTGATGGCGGGGTCGGGCTCATCGCCACCCGCCGGAACATAGAGATTGTGGATGATGATCGGTTTTGCGCCGCCGAGCGTTACCGCAATGTGGCGGCAATCGTCCTTTCCGCAGAAGGGCCTTGAGGCCTGGGCCGTGAACGGCCGTTTCGAGACGATGGCCACGCCGTGATAGCCCTTCTGGCCGAACTCGGCGATATGGCTGTAGCCGAGGTCGCGCAGCGGGCCGGAGGGGAACTGACCCTGCGGGCACTTTGTTTCCTGCAGGCAGAGCACGTCGGGCTGCCAGCGTTCGAGCAGCCGGGTCACCAGGCCGATGCGCAGGCGGACGGAATTGATGTTCCAGGTGGCAACTTTGAGAGACATGCCAGCCGATTAGACCCTGCGAACTCCGGGAGCAAGCCCCGGCGGGCATTCCTCAGGGGCTGGACTTGTCCTTGTTCTTGCGGTCGATCTTGACCACGAAGAGCTTCGGATCCGGCTCGACCCCTGCCACCACATTCTCGAGCGATACCGTGGTGCGCCGGCCCTTGCCATCGATCACCACCCATTGCTGGAGAGCATTGCGCGTGGTGTCGAAGACCAGGGTCAGCTGGCCGTTGGCAAGCGTGTTCTTCTTGTCCTCGATGGTGACGGACAGGATCCCGTCCTGATCCTGATAATCCAGGATCTTTGTATCCTTCAGGATGTCCACGGTGTTGGACAGCACGAGACGCAAGGGCGTCTGCGAGAGGGGAAACTGGTCACCCTTCTCCTTCTTGACGTTCTTGACCGTGAGCCAGGTGCCGTCGGCGACAATGAGAAACGGATTGGGCGGTGCATATTCGAAGCGCATCTTGCCCGGCTTCGAGATGTAGAAGACACCCTGCGACAGGTTGCCCTTGGGGCTGATCTGGGTGAATTCGCCCTGCAGCGTCTTGAAGCTGTTGAGATAGGCGGAGATGCCGTTGATCGCCGTTTCCTGCTCAGGGGTCAGGGTCAGTGGCTCGGCAGCCCTGGCCAGGGGGGAGGCCAGAGCGATCAGGGCGAGGCCGAGCAGGGCACGGCGCGAGAGCTGCAGGAAGCTTGTCATGCTGTTCTTTCCGGAAAAGGCGCGGCGAATAACCCGGGATGTCTATGCCAGCGGCGTCTTATCCGCAAGAAAAGGCCGATTTTGAGGCAGCCCGCCGCCATGCATCCTCCTCAGGCACGGGCGCTGTCGCCAGGCACCAGGATCTCGCGCTTTCCGGTGGCATTGGCCGCAGAAATCAGACCCTCGCGCTCCATGCGCTCAATCAGGCTCGCGGCCTTGTTGTAGCCCACCTGCAGGCGGCGCTGGACATAGGACGTCGAGACCTTCTTGTCGCGCAGCACGACCGCGACCGCCTGGTCATAGAGATCATCACCGGAGCCGCCGCCCTCGCCCCCCATGCCGCCTGATTCGCCAAAGGCGCCATCCTCCGGCTCCTCCGTGACGGCCTCGACATATTCGGGAGCACCCTGGGACTTGAGATGCGCCACAATCTTCTCGACCTCGTCATCCGCCACGAAGGGCGCATGCAGGCGTGAAATGCGCCCGCCACCGGCCATGAACAGCATGTCGCCCTGGCCAAGCAGCTGCTCGGCGCCCTGCTCGCCCAGAATAGTCCGGCTGTCGATCTTCGATGTGACCTGGAAGGAGATGCGCGTGGGGAAATTGGCCTTGATGGTGCCGGTGATGACATCGACCGACGGCCGCTGCGTCGCCATGACCACATGGATGCCGGCAGCACGCGCCATCTGGGCGAGACGCTGCACCGCGCCTTCAATATCCTTGCCAGCGACCATCATCAGGTCGGCCATCTCGTCGATGATGACCACGATATAGGGCATGGGCGAAAGATCGACGGCTTCCTTCTCGAAAACAGGCTCGCCCGTTTCCGGATTGAAGCCGGTCTGGATGGTGCGGAACATCTCCTCGCCCTTGGCGGCGGCCGCCTTCATCCGGGTGTTGTAGCCATCGATGTTGCGCACGCCGAGCTTCGACATCTTGCGATAGCGCTCTTCCATCTCGCGCACCGCCCATTTGAGTGCCACAACGGCCTTGCGCGGATCGGTGACGACGGGCGCCAGCAGATGCGGAATTCCCTCATAGACGGAGAGTTCCAGCATCTTGGGGTCGATCATGATGAGGCGGCAGCGCTCCGGCGGAAGCCGATAGAGCAGCGACAGGATCATGGTGTTGATGCCCACCGACTTGCCGGAACCGGTGGTGCCGGCAATGAGCAGATGCGGCATGCGCGCGAGATCGGCAAAGACCGGCTCGCCGCCGATGTTCTTGCCAAGCGCGATGGCAAGATTGAGACTCGACTTCTCGAAGGCTTCGGAGCCCAGCATCTCGCGCAGATAGACGGTTTCGCGCTTGGCATTTGGAAGTTCGATACCGATGGCGTTGCGGCCCTGCACGACCGCCACGCGAGCAGAAATGGCGCTCATCGAGCGCGCGATGTCATCGGCGAGGCTGATGACGCGCGAAGACTTGATGCCTGGGGCGGGCTCGAGTTCATAGAGCGTGACGACGGGTCCGGGGCGCACCTTGAGGATCTGACCCTTGACGCCGAAGTCATCCAGCACGCCCTCGAGCATGCGGGCATTCTGCTCGAGCGCCTCGTCGGACAACTCCATCGGCTTGCCGACACGCCGCGGCTCGGCGAGCAATGTCAGCGGTGGCAGTTCGTAGGCCTCTCCACGGCCCAGCGCGAGCGCAGGTTGAAGGTCTTTCTTCAGCCGCTTGCCCTGCTTCAGGGGCCTGTTGCTGCGCGAGACCCGCGGCGGAGCCACATCGAAGGCCTCATCCTCTGATTCTTCCGGAAGGACCGCCTCGGCCTCTTCGTCGGCATCGACGTCAGCATCTTCCCATTCGTCGGTTTCATCGGGCGGCGGGGCTGCGCGGCGCGCGGCGGGCGCGAGTTGGGGTTCGATTCGGGGACCGGACGTGCGGCCACGGCGCGGCGCGGCATCGGAGCGCGGCGCGAGACGGCGAATGATGTCGTCCTCATCCGCCGGACCTTCGAAATCGGGTTCACCACGGCGCAGGTCGCGCCATTGTGCAGCGGCGGCTGACCAGGCCGTTTGCACACCGCCCATTGCAAGACCCGCCATCCTGCGGCTGCGACCCGAGGCCACCGTGACGCTCTCGGCCGCCGCAGCCCGCGACAGACCAAGCGCCCGGAGACCGAGCGCCGCAGCCAGCACCAGCATCAGCAGGCCAGCGAGCAGCATGGCGACCGGCGCGGGAAGGACCACGGACAAGGCGACCATCGTGAGATTGTGGACAACATCACCGGCATTTCCGCCAAGCCCCGAAATGAGCGGCCAACCGGGCGGCGCCGGGATCGCCGAGAGGGCGGCGCTGACAGCCAGGGTACAGCCCAGCCAGGCGAGCAGGCGGCGCAGCGGCCGGGCTGGCCCCTCATGCCCAACCAGAAGAACCGCCCAGCGCACGGGGATCATGAACAATGGCAGGACGCCGAGGCCGAGAAACTGCATCAGTTCATCGGCGACCACTGCGCCGGGATAGCCCAGCCAGTTGCTGGCCGCGCGGTCGAGGGCATGATTGAGGGAGGGATCGTCCAGCGACCAGGAGGCCAGTGCAAGGCCGAGGGCAATGAGCAGCAGGAACAGGCTTATGCCGGCCACCTCGAACAGGCGGTTCTTGAAGAAGATCCGGACGGCTTCCGGGACCGCGCTGTCATCGGTGTCATAGGTTGGTTGATACGCCATGCGAAGCCCCCGCCGGGGCCTGCGGCCCGGCCGTAACAGATCGTTAAGCCCATTCTGGCGGCAGCGTGGTTAAGGCGGGGTTTAGAAAAGCAGGCAACCGGCGGGGCAAGCCCCGCCGGTTGCACGGATCGTCTTGAAGGAAAACTTCAGTTGTAGGCGCGCTCGCCGTGATCGACGAGATCGAGGCCTTCGCGCTCCTCCTGCTCCTTGACGCGCAGGCCCGTTACAGCCTTGCAGATCATCAGGGCGACGTAGGAGACGACTGCCGTCCAGACCACGGCGATGATCACCGCCATGACCTGTGCATACATCTGCGTGCCAAAGGCGTAGGGAACCGCGCCAACCGAAGTATCGGCGGCGAGATAGTCCACAACGCCCATGCCACCCAGCGCAGGATTGACGAAGATGCCAGTGAGGAGCGCTCCCAGTATGCCGCCGACACCGTGAACGCCGAAGACATCGAGTGCGTCGTCATAGCCAAGCCGGGCCTTGAGCGAGACGACCGCCCAGAGACACACGAAGCCGGCGGAAAGGCCGATGATGATGGCCGCGCCAGGCCCCACCCAGCCGCAGGCCGGCGTGATGGCGACGAGCCCGGCGACGAGGCCAGACGCGCCGCCGAGAAGGCTCGGATGGCCACGGAAGACCCATTCGCCCGCCGTCCAGGCGAGAGCAGCAGCTCCGGCCGCAATGGTGGTGTTGAGGATCACCAGTGCCGTGAGGCCATTGGCTTCGAGACTCGATCCGGCATTGAAGCCGTACCAGCCGAACAGCAGCAGACCGGCGCCGGTGAGCACAAAGGTGAGATTGTGGGGCGTGATCGGGTCGCGGCCAAAGCCCACGCGCTTGCCAAGGACATAGGCGCAGACCAGACCCGCGACGCCGGCATTGATGTGGACGACGGTTCCGCCCGCGAAATCAATGGCGCCAAGGTTGAAGAGATAGCCGTTGGTGGCGTTGACCAGCGCGCCATATTCACCCAGCACGGCCGCCTTGGCATCATCTGTGGTGGCCGCAGCCAGCGCATCGAGGAGCTGCTTGGCCTTGTCCTCGCCCACAATCGCCGACACGACGGAGAGATTGTCGGCCGACAGCGTGTAGGCATCGGGGCCTGCCCAGAACCATACCATGTGGGCCATCGGCAGATAGGCGAAGGTGAACCACAGCACCATGAACAGCAGCACGGCGGCGAACTTCATGCGTTCTGCATAGGCGCCGACGATCAGCGCCGGCGTGATGCAGGCGAAGGTCATCTGGAAGATGACGAAGGCCAGTTCCGGAATGTTGGTTTCCTTGGAGAAGGTACCGATTTCCGAAGCGGGCGAGACGCCGGCGAGGAAGAACTTCGAGAAGCCGCCGATGAACGGGTTGAGCGCTCCGCTGCCATTCCCCGTAAAGGCCAGCGAATAGCCATAGACCACCCAGAGGATCGAAATGACCGAGAAAACAATCAGAACCTGCATCAAGACCGAGAGCACATTCTTGGCGCGCACAAGACCGCCGTAGAAAAGTGCAAGACCCGGAATGGTCATCAGCACAACGAAGCAGGTGGCAACCAGCATCCAGGTCGTATCGCCCTTGTTGACGGTTGCAGCCGCCTGCGCGGCGGATGCGAAGGCCGTCAGCACGGCCAGACCGCAGGCGCCAGCGAGGGCAGGCCTGCGCAGATAGTGTGTGAGTTTCATATGCGTGTTTCCTGTCGGCTTGAGGTTAGAGAGCGGCATGGCCGGTTTCGCCGGTGCGGATGCGCACCGCCTGTTCGAGCGGCAGAACGAAGATCTTGCCATCGCCGATCTGCCCGGTCTGGCCGGACGCCTGGATGGTTTCGATGACCTTGTCGGCCAGGTGCTCATCGACCGCGAGTTCGATCTTCACCTTGGGAACGAAACTCACGGTGTATTCGGCGCCGCGATAGAATTCGGTGTGACCGCGCTGGCGGCCGTGACCGCGGACCTCGGTGACGGTGATGCCCTGGATGCCAAGCGCCCCCAGCGCTTCCCGCACCTCCTCCAGCTTGAACGGCTTGATGACGGCGATGATGAATTTCATGCACAAACCCCCTTGATTGGTGTCGAGAGACTGGCTTCCAAGATCCGTGCCAAATGGCGAAATTCTGATAACTCATTGAAATTGCTTGGGTTCAGGAATCATCGCCCGACAGGTCAGCATATTTTTTATGCAATATCGGGTAATGAAACCTTGGTTGCTCATTTTTTGTGCGAATTCACCGCGACCATCCATCCCCTGTGCTTTGGCCCGGAAAAGGCGGTAACAAGCGACATGGCCAAGACCTTCGACATCATCGTGATCGGTGCGGCACTGAACGGGCTTGCGGCGGCACTGGCCCTTGGCGGCCCGCAGGTGCGCAGGCCGCTGAAGGTGGCTGTCGTTGACGCCCGCGATCCGCGCGGCTTTGCGAGCAATGCCTTCGATGGCCGCGCCTCGGCCATCAGCACGGCCGCGCGGCGCATGTTCGAGGCGCTGGGCGTGTGGCCGATGGTTGCGGCGCATGCCCAGCCGATGTCCGAAATCATCGTCACCGACAGCGCCACTCCCGGCGGCGCCCGCCCGGTGCTGCTGCATTTCGGCGAGGAGGACATGGCAGGCGGCCCCTCCGCCCACATGATCGAGAACCGCTTTCTCTATGGCGCCATGCTCGAGCAGGCAGAAGCGGCGCCGAGCATCGATTTCTGCGTCGGCCAGAAGGTCGAGCATTTTCACTTCGGCCCCGGACTGGCGGCGGTGACGCTGGCCGATGGCACGGTGCTGCGCGGCGCGCTGATCGTGGCCGCCGACGGGCGCAATTCGCCCGCCCGCGATGCAGCCGGCATCAGGCTCGTCGGCTGGCCCTATGACCAGATGGGTCTGGTGGCCACGGTCGAGCATGACCTGCCGCACAATGGCCGCGCCGAGGAACATTTCACGCCGTCGGGGCCCTTCGCCATTCTGCCCCTGCCCGGCAACCGCTCGTCGCTGGTGTGGTCGGAACGTACGGAGGCGGCCGAGCGCATGCTGGCACTTCCACCTGAGGCTTTCGAAGACGAGCTGCGGCTGCGGTTCGGCGATCATTTGGGCGGGGTAAGGATGATCTCGGGCCGCCACGGCTACCCGCTGGCCATGTATGTCGCCGAGACATTCTCGGGCCCGCGTCTCGCGCTGGTTGGCGATGCCGCCCATGTGCTGCATCCTCTCGCGGGACTGGGTTTCAATCTCGGGCTTCGCGATGTCGCCGCACTTGCCGACTGCATTCATGACGCGGCAGGGCTGGGTCTCGACATTGGCAGCGAGAGCGTGCTCGACCGCTATACCGCCTGGCGGCGCTTCGACACCGTGGCAACCGGCGCGGCCATGGATGGCATGAACCGCCTCTTTGCCAACACCAATCCGGTGCTGACGCTGCTGCGCCGCGCCGGGCTCATGGCGGTGAACCGCATGGGTCCGATGAAATCCATGTTCGTGTCGCAGGCAGCCGGCGCATCCGGCAACCAGCCCCGGCTGTTGCGGGGCGAGAGGGTGTGACCGCCCTCAGCGGCTGAAGCCCGCGGCGGCGATCTTGCCGAGATAGGCCTGCCAGATATCCGCCTGCTCGCGACCCAGTTTCAGGAGATAGGGCCAGGTGTAGAGTCCGGTCGCATGGCCATCGTCAAACACGATGCGCACCGCATAGCTGCCGACCGGTTCCAGCTTGCGGATCCTCACATTGCGCTTGCCCCATACCAGCTGCTCCTGCCCGGGCCCATGGCCCTTCACCTCTGCGCTCGGGCTTTCGACCCGCAGATATTCGGCAGGCAGTGTCAGGCTCTCGCCTGAATCAAAACGCACATGCAGCTCGGCTCCACCGGCCGAGAGGCGCAATTCCTCCGGCCACGGATCATTCACGGCTGATCTCGCGCGCCTCCTCGGGCAGCATGATGGGAATGCCATCGCGGATCGGATAGGCAAGGCCTGCGGCGCGCGAAACAAGTTCCTGGCGCTCGGCATCATACTGCAGACGTGTCTTGGTGACAGGGCAGACCAGAAGCTCAAGCAGACGCGGGTCGGTGCGAATATCCGCCATGCGCCACCTATTGCAGCCGCGGCTTGCCGCCACGCGCCATCTTGCTGAGCGCCACTTCCGTGAGCGCAACCAGAACATCCGCCCGTGTCTTGAGATCGGGTGCCTCGAGAAGCGCCTGTTTTTCCTGCGGCGGATAGGGCGCAAGCTGGGACAGCGTGTTGACCAGGACCTCGGTGGGCGCGGCATCCACCTGGCCCCAGTCGGCATTCATCTGATTGGCGTCGAGATAGTCGCGAAAGGCCTTGAGAAGGGCCGGGCGATTGACGTCAGCCGCACCCGCCGTGGATACCAGGTCGGCAGCGAAGGGATGGTAATTGGCGATCACCTGGCGGTAGGGCGTATCGGCATCGAGTTCATCGATGATCTGGAACCGGCTGATGCCGGTGAGGGTAACCATCATGCGCTGATCGGCGGTTTCGGCATAGGCCGTGATGCGGCCGAGGCAGCCCACCTTCATGAGCTCAGGCACATCCTGGGCCTCGGCACCGGACGCGGGCTGGATCATGCCGATGACCCGGCTGCCCGAGAGAGCATCATCGATCATGGCGAGGTAGCGCGGCTCGAAGATGTTGAGCGGCAGTTCGGCGCGCGGCAGCAGCAGCGCTCCGGCCAGCGGAAACACGGGAATGCGCTGCGGCAGATCGGAAGGGCTGCGGTAGGTGCCGAAGATGTTCATGAGGGATCTGTCCGTCACGCGAAGAGTACCGATGAGAGCTTGCGGCGGCCGGCAAGCGTGAATTCGTCCTTGGGACCCCAGGCCTCGAAGAACTTGACGAGCTGTTTGCGCGCAGCCTCGTCGTTCCAGCCGCGCATCTTGCGGATGATGTAGATCAGCTGATCGGTGGCCTCGGCGCGCTCGCCCGCGCCATTGAGCAGCACGGCAAGGTCGAGCCGCGCCTGAAAATCCTCCGGATTGCGCTCGATCTGCGAGCGGAGCGTTCCGATCTCCGAGACATCGACGGGGTTCAGCGCCATGTCGAGGGCGGCGCGCGCGCTCAGCACCTCGGGGTCACCGGCCTTGGCGGGCGGTACCAGCGCCAGCGTGGCCTTCGCATTCTCGAGATCGCCCGCGGCGATCTGGCACCGGGCGAGGGCGGCGAGGGCGCCGGCATGCTCGCGGTCGGCCTGCAGCACCTGCACGAGGATCTGGGCGGCGGACGCATGATCACCCTGCTCGAGCATCAGGCGCGCCTCGCCCACCATGGCCTCGATCTCCTCGGCCAGGCTGCCCTGGCCGCCGAGCCGGTCCACGAACTGCTTGATCTGGCTCTCCGGCAGGGCGCCCATGAAACCGTCAACCGGCTGGCCGTTGACGAAGGCATAGACGGCGGGGATCGACTGGATGCGCATCTGGGCGGCAAGCTGCTGGTTCTCGTCGACATTGATCTTCACCATGCGGACCTTGCCATTGGCCTGACGCACGGTCTTCTCGAGCGCCGGTCCCAGCTGCTTGCACGGACCGCACCACGGCGCCCAGAAATCAACGATCACCGGTGTCTGGCGCGAGGCCTCGATCACGTCGCGCATGAAGTTCTGCGTATCCGAGTCCTTGATCAGGTCGCCTGCCGCTGCCTGGGTGCTGCCTGGGGCCTGCCCGCCGATAATCATGTTCATCTGTCCGTCACCTTCAGATCTGAGCCCCTAGATGGGGCAAATGCACGCGTTTTTCAATGTGCTGGCCGGATTCAGGCCACCGCCACGATGGCCGGTTCATGCCCGCAGGCCCGGATGAAAGCCACGAGGTCGGCAGACCGGATGGTGGTGGTGGCTGTGTTTTCGAGCGGATGATAGTTCAGCAGTTCATGCGCCATCATGCTGCGGTCCAGCACGACATTGACCCGCCGCTCCCTGTCATTGATGAGGCCGAACGGCGTCACGGAGCCCGGCTCCACGCCCAGTATCTCGCGCAACAGCTCGGGACGGCCGAAGGACAGCCTCCGGGATCCGATCTTGGCCGGCGCCGCCTTGAGATCAACCTGGGCCTCCTCGAGGCAGACAATGAGCCAGATCGCGCCCTTGTCATCCTTCAGGAACAGGTTCTTGCAGTGTCCACCGGGGATTTCGCCACGCAGCGCCTGCGCCTCCTCGACCGTATAGGCCGGTGGATGGTCGCGGGTGGTGGTCTCGATCCCCAGATCCCTGAAGCGGGCAAGAAGATCATTGCGGGTCGCGGGCATGGCGGCCGGTCGTCCTTCGAAAAAAGCTCTGGATGACGATGTTCTTGCATTTGGCGGGGAGTTAGGCAATAAGGCGCGAACCCACCGGGTAAACCGGTCTGGCCATGGAAGCGGGCGTAGCTCAGGGGTAGAGCATAACCTTGCCAAGGTTAGGGTCGCGCGTTCGATTCGCGTCGCCCGCTCCAATCATCTCATTGAAACAAAATGACTTTCGCCCATATCCGCTTTGCGGATGCGCAGGAATCATGCCCAGCGGAAGACGATGAAGGCCCAGATCACGGAGATGGCCACCGCACCCCACAGCGGAGTTCCATAGAAGGCCAGCCAGCCCAGAAAGATGAAGGCGCTGCCCAGATGGGTCATGAACAGCCGGTCGCCGCGGGTGGTATCCAGACGGAAGATGCCGCGCCGCGGCGAGCCGCCCGGCGCGAAATACTCCCAGACGCCCATGGCCAGGATGGAGCCGAAGACATAGAGGAAGAAGGCGATGGTGACGCGGTTCCACGCCATCCAGCTGCCCAGCGGCTGCTGCCACCAGTCGGCTGAGAACATCATCGGCGTTTCCATGGTCCTGCCTTTCTCACACGCGGCCCAGGGCAAAGCCCTTGGCGATGTAGTTGCGCACGAAATAGATGACGATGGCCCCGGGAATGAGAGTGAGAACGCCCGCCGCCGCGAGCAGGCCAAGCTCATAGCCGGACGTGCTGGCCGTCTTCGTCATGGCGGCCACGATGGGCTTTGCGGCGACCGAGGTGAGATTCTTGGCCAGCAGCATTTCGACCCACGAGAACATGAAACAGAAGAAGGCCGCCACGCCGATGCCCGCCGAGATCGTCGGCAGGAAGATGCGGATGAAGAAGGACGGGAAGGAATAGCCGTCGACATAGGCGGTCTCGTCCAGCTCCTTCGGAACCCCCGACATGAAGCCCTCGAGGATCCACACGGCCAGTGGAATGTTGAACAGCGTGTGGGCCAGCGCCACGGCCCAGGGCGTGTCGAACAGGCCGACCGCCGAATAGAGATTGACGAAGGGCAGCACGAACACCGCCGCCGGCGCCATGCGGTTGGAGAGCAGCCAGAAGAACAGGTGCTTGTCGCCCAGGAAGCGGTAGCGCGAGAAGGCATAGGCGGCGGGCAGCGCCAGCGTCACCGAGATCACGGTGTTGATCACCACATAGGTGATCGAATTGATGTAGGCGTTGTACCAGGACGGATCGGTGAAGATGGTGCGGTAGCTGTCCAGAGTGAAATCACGCGGAAAGGCGCTGAAGCCGCCCAGAATCTCGTTCGTTGTCTTGAACGACATGTTGAGCAGCCAGTAGATCGGAAGCATCAGGAAGACGATATAGACCGTCAGCACGACATAGCGCTTGCGCATCACTTCGCCTCCTCGCGCATCATCAGCGTGTAGAACAGCCAGCTGAGGAACAGGATGATGAGGAAGTAGACAATCGAGAACGCCGCGGCAGGGCCGAGGTCAAAGCCGCCAAGCGCCTTCTGAACGAGGTCGATGGACAGGAACTTGGTGGTGCTGCCGGGCCCGCCGCCGGTCAGCACGATGACCTCGGTATAGATCATGAAGGAATCCATGAAGCGCAGCAGGATGGCGATGGTCAGCACATGTTTGAGCTTCGGCAGCTGGATGTAGCGGAACACCGCCCAGGGCTTTGCGCCATCGACCTTGGCGGCCTGGTAATAGGCATCCGGGATCGCCACGAGGCCGGCATAGCAAAGCAGTACCACGAGCGATGTCCAGTGCCAGACATCCATCAGAACCACGGTGAACCATGCGGAAATGGGCTGGCGGGTGTAGTTGTAGGGAATGCCCAGCGCGTTGAGGCCCTTGCCGAGCAGGCCGATGTCGGGCAGCGCCATGATGTTCCACATCGAACCGACGACGTTCCACGGCACCAGCAGCGGCAGGGCAAGCAGCACGAGGCAGACGGAAACCCAGCGGCCGCTGCGCGGCATGCACAGCGCGATGGCGAGGCCCAGCGGAATCTCGATGGCCAGGATCACGGCGGTGAAGACGATCTGACGCTTCAGCGAGTCGTGAAACTGGTCGTCATGCAGGAGTTGCTGGAACCAGGTCGTGCCAGACCAGAAGAACTCGTTGTTGCCGAAGGTTTCCTGGACCGAATAATTGACCACCGTCATCAGCGGCAAGAGCGCGTTGAAGGCCACCATCAGAAAGACGGGCAGGACGAGCCACCAGGCGCGGTTGTTCTCGATCTTGGTCATCGCCGGGATCCGGCCATCCAGCCGTCCTCATAGACCTGGGTATGCGAGGGATCGAAGGCGAGGAAGGTCTTGCCTTCGGGCACGCGGTCGCCCTCCTTGAGAAGGAGCTTGATGGTGTGACCGTGACTGCGTGCCTCGACGATTCGATACCGGCCGGCATCCGACACCCGCACCACATCGGCAGGAATGCCCGAGGCAGCCACGCTCACGAACTCCGGTCGGACGCCGAGTTCGACGCGGCCCTTGCCGCTTGCTGCGGGAGCATTTCCGGTGGCAACCGCCTGGCCGCCATACAGGGCCTGTCCGCCACGCACCTCGCAGGGCAGCACATTCATGCCCGGCGAACCGATGAAATGGCCGACAAAGGTAAGTTGTGGCTTCTCGAAGAGCTCCACCGGGGTGCCCGACTGCACCACCTCGCCCAGATTCATGACAACCACCTGATCGGCGAAGGTCAGCGCCTCCGTCTGGTCATGCGTCACATAGATCATGGTGCGCTTGGTCTTGAGGTGAAGCTCCTTGAGCTTGGAGCGCAATTGCCACTTGAGATGCGGATCGATGACGGTGAGCGGCTCATCGAACATGATGACATTGACATCCGACCGCACGAGGCCGCGGCCCAGCGAGATCTTCTGCTTGCCATCGGCGGTGAGGCCCGAGGCCCGCTTCGAGAGCGTCTTCGTCAGTTCCAGCATCTCCGCGATCTCGCCGACGCGGGACTTGATGTCAGGCTCCGGAACGCCGCGGTTGCGCAGCGGAAAGGCAAGGTTGTCGTAGACCGTCATGGTGTCATAGATGACGGGAAACTGGAACACCTGGGCGATGTTGCGCTCTTCGGGCGAGGCGCGGGAGACGTCTCGGCCATTGAAGCTGATGGTTCCCTCGGTAGGCGTCAGAAGGCCCGAGATGAGATTGAGCAGCGTGGTCTTGCCGCAACCCGACGGACCCAGCAGCGCATAGGCGCCGCCATCCTGCCAGGTCAGTGACAGACGCTTGAGGGCATAGTCGTCCTCGCCGCGCGGGTTGGCCATGTAGGAGTGGCGCAGATTTTCGATGCGGATCTCAGCCATCAGGACACCCGCTCGCCCGAGGGCGCGAAAAACAGGGCGCGGTCGACATCGGCATGAAGCCGTGCCTGGGCGCCGACCTCGAGGGGATGGATGCCATGCGAGAGCGAAACCCAGGTCGAGCCCGCAACGTCGAGGTGGATGACGCTTTCCGAACCCGACAGCTCGGTGACCAGCACGCGGCCTTCGACTTCACCCGAGACGCCGCTCACCGGGAGTGGCGAGACATGATGCGGTCTTAGGCCCAGCGTGTAGCGTCCATCCGCAAGCCTTGAAGCAGCCGCGCCCGCTGGCCAGCTCTTGCCGCCGAACAACAGCAGCCGGTCGCCACGCTTTTCAACCGGCGCGGTGTTGATGGGCGGATCCGAAAATACCTGTGCGGTCTGTAGATCCTTTGGCGTGCGGTAGGTGGACGCGGTGGGACCGAACTGGGTGACACGGCCCTCATGCAGCGTGGCGGTGTTGCCGCCAAACAGCAGGGCCTCGGAGGGCTCCGTGGTGGCGTAGACGACGATGGCGTTGCGGCCGGCGAAAAGCTTCGGCAATTCGTCGCGCAATTCCTCGCGCAGCTTGTAATCGAGATTGGCGAGCGGCTCGTCCAGAAGAATGAGGTCCGAGTCCTTCACGATGGCGCGGGCGATGGCCGTGCGCTGCTGCTGGCCGCCCGAGAGCTCCGACGGACGGCGCTTCAGCATGGGCTTGAGGCGAAGGAGATCCGCCGCCGCCATCACACGCCGGTCGATCTCGGCGCGGCTCATGCCGGCAACCTTCAGCGGCGAGGCGATGTTGTCGTAGACGCTGAAGTTCGGATAATTGATGAACTGCTGGTAGACCATCGACACGTTGCGCTGCTGGACGGCCACGCCGGTCACATCCTTGCCGCGAAAGCGGATGCTGCCAGAGGTTGGCTGCTGGATGCCGGCCATGATCTGCATGAGCGTGGTCTTGCCCGACAGCGTGGTTCCAAGCAGCACGTTAAAGGAACCTTCGGGCAGGACGAGCGACGTCGGATGAATATGAATGTCCGCGCCGGATCGCTTTGTGATGTCGATGAGTTCGAGGGCCATTGCGTCCCCTTGATCTGCGGTCCGGCCGGCGGAAAACAAAGTCGGAGCGCGGGAAACTGCTTCCCGCGCTCCGCTGTATGCGAGACTTACTGCTGCCAGCGCTTGACGATTTCCTCGTAAGCGATGGTCTGGCCGGGCTCCTTCTCGTTCTCGAGCTTCGCCTTCGGGCCATCAGCCTTGCCGAGCCACTCGGACGGATCCTTGGGCTCGGACAGACGCGGGCCGCAACCACCGTAGGTGTTGTTGGCCTTGTCAGCCGCTTCCATGCGGGCCATCACCTGCTCCATTTCACTGGCGAGACGGTCCATGGCCTCCTGCGGCGAGAAGGCGCCGGAGTTCACGTCACCGATCTGCTGCCACCAGAGCTGGGCCAGCTTCGGATAGTCCGGCACGTTGATGCCCGTGGGCGACCAGCGGACACGGTCAGGCGAGCGGTAGAACTCGACCAGACCGCCAAGCTTCGGCGCACGGTCCGTGAAGGACTGGTGACGCACGGTGCTGTCACGGATGAATGTGAGACCGACCTGGCTCTTCTTCACGTCGACCGTCTTGGACACGGCGAACTGCGCATAGAGCCATGCGGCCTTGGCGCGGTCAGCCGGCGTCGACTTGAGGATCGTCCACGAACCCACGTCCTGGTAGCCGACCTTCTGGCCTTCCTTCCAGTACGGGCCGTGCGGCGAGGGCGCCATCCGCCACATCGGATTGCCCTGATCGTCGACGGTATTGTTGCCTTCCGACTTCGGCGCCACCATCGAAGCGGTGAAGGCCGTGTACCAGAAGATCTGCTGGGCGACGTTGCCCTGGGCGAGCGCCGGCAGCGACTGATAGAAGTCGTAGTCGGCCGCACCCGGAGGCGCGTACTTCCTCAGCCATTCGTCCCACTTGGCTATGGCATAGACCGAGGCCGGGCCGTTGGTTTCGCCGCCGCGCGAGACGGATGCACCCGACGGGTTGCACGAGCCCTTCTCCATGCGGATGCCCCACTCGTCGATGGGAACGCCGTTCGGCTCACCCGCCGAGCCGGTGCCGGCCATCGAGAGCCAGGCGTCGGTCATGCGCCAGCCGAGGTCCGGCGCGCGCTTGCCATAGTCCATGTGGCCATAGATCTGGACGCCGTCGATTTCCTTCACGTCCTCCGTGAAGAACTGCGCGATGTCCTCATAGGCCGACCAGTTGACCGGAACGCCGAGATCGTAGCCGTACTTGGCCTTGAACTTCTCCTTGAGCTCGGGACGGTCGAACCAGTCCTTGCGGAACCAGTAGAGGTTGGCGAACTGCTGGTCGGGCAGCTGGTAGAGCTTGCCATCGGGGCCGGTCGTGAACTTCGCGCCGATGAAATCAGCAAGGTCGAGACCCGGATTGGTGACGTCCTTCCAGTCGCCAGCCATCATGTCCGTCAGATTGTAGGTCTGCTGCAGACGCGAGTGGGTGCCGATCAGGTCGGAGTCGTTGACATAGCCGTCATACAGATTGCGGTTGGTCTGCATCTGTGTCTGGACGGCCTGAACGACTTCGCCTTCACCGAGGATCTGGTGGTTGACCTTGATGCCGGTGATTTCCTCGAAGGCCTTGGTCAGCACCTTCGATTCATAGTCGTGGGTCGGGATGCCTTCCGAGAGCACATTGATTTCCATGCCCTTGAACGGTTCGGCGGCCTTGATGAACCACTCCATCTCCTTCAGCTGGTCTTCCTTCGAGAGCGAGGAAGGCTGGAATTCGGAGTCGATCCACTTCTTGGCAGCGTCGACGTCGGCAAAGGCCGGCGCCGTCACGGCCATCAGCGCCAGAGCGGCGCCTGAGGCTAGAAATTTAAGTTTCATGCGGGTCCTCCCTAGGGATTGGCGTCACTTGCTGACGCCTGCGTGAAACTATCATATGAAACCAAATGAAGGTCAATCGTGAAAATTTCGAACCATTTTGCAGTGCAATATTGCCAAAAACGAAAAAAAGGGAATATCATGCAGGCGGGCATGGAGGGTCCGGTTATATCATGCAGGGCATAAGCCCCCGCCAACAGCAGATTCTCGTGCTGGCCCGTCAGGCCGGCAGCGTGACGGTCGACGACCTCGCGTTGCGTTTTGACGTGACGCCGCAGACCATCCGGAAGGACCTGAACGAGCTCTGCGATGCCCGCCTTCTGGCGCGCACCCACGGCGGCGCCATGCTCTCGTCGGGCGTCGAAAACCTGACCTATGAGGCGCGCCGCCACATGGCGGCCGAGGAAAAGGTGGTGATCGGGCGGCATGCCGCAAGCCTCATTCCCGACAACTGCTCCCTGTTCATGAACATCGGCACCACCACGGAAGAGGTGGCGCGCGCGCTCGTCCACCACGAGGGGTTGCTGGTCATCACCAACAATATCCATGTCGCCACCATCCTGATGCAGCGGCCGAAGATCGAGGTGATCCTGGCGGGCGGCGTGCTGCGCAAGAGCGACGGCGGCATCGTGGGTGAGGCGGCGGTGGACTTCATCAGCCAGTTCAAGGTCGATCATGCGGTGATCGGCGCGTCCGCAATTGATGAGGACGGCGCCATGCTCGACTTCGACTATCGCGAGGTGCGGGCCGCCAAGGCCATCATGCACAACGCCCGCAACGTGATGCTGGTGGCGGACGCCATGAAATTCACGCGCACGGCGCCGGTGCGCATCGGGCACCTGCCCGACATCGACATTTTCGTCACCGACCGCGCACCGCCAGAGCCGGTCGTGGCCCTGTGCCGCGACAGCGGCGTGCGTCTCGAGATCGCCAACGCCGCGGCCCACGAAGACGCAAGCATGGAAGCCGCCGAATGATCCACGATCTCTTTGTCATCGGCGGCGGCGTCAATGGCTGCGGCATCGCCCGCGACGCGGCCGGCCGTGGCCTCAAGGTCTTCCTGGCCGAGCAGAGCGATCTCGCCTCGGGCACGTCGAGCGCCTCGACCAAGCTCATCCATGGCGGGTTGCGCTATCTCGAACATTATGAATTCCGCCTCGTGCGCGAGGCCCTGATCGAGCGCGAGGTCCTGCTGCGGGCAGCCCCCCACATCATCTGGCCGCTGCGCTTCGTGCTGCCCCATCACAAGGGCCTGCGCCCCTGGCCGATCCTGCGGCTGGGCCTGTTCCTCTATGATCACCTGGGCGGGCGCGAGATTCTTCCGGGCACCCGCAGCATCAACCTGCGCAGCGATGTGACGGGAAAGCCCCTCAAGGACAGCTACACGCGCGCCTATGAGTATTCCGACTGCTGGGTTGAGGACTCGCGCCTTGTCGTGCTGAACGCCCGCGACGCGGCAGCCCGCGGCACGGTCGTCCGTACCCGGACGAAATGCCTCTCGGCGCGCCGTGTGGATGGCGTCTGGGAGATGACGATCGCAACCGAGGGCGGCCCGGAAGAGCGGGTGCGCGCCAGGGTGTTGATCAACTCGGCCGGCCCGTGGGTCAGCCAGGTGCTGGGCGCCGTCATCGGCCGCAACGATCCGGACAGGATCCGCATGGTCAAGGGCAGCCACCTCGTGGTGGAGAAGCTCTATGACCATGACCGCTGCTACATCTTCCAGAATGCCGACGGGCGCATCTGCTTTGCCATTCCCTACGAGACCGACTTCACGCTGATCGGCACCACCGACGAGGACCACAAGGGCGACCCCGGAAGCCCTCACATCTCGGAGGCCGAGACCGACTATCTGCTGGGCGCGGTGAGCGAGTATTTCAGGAAACCCGTCACCCGCTCGATGGTGCGCTGGGCCTATTCCGGGATCCGTCCGCTCTATGACGATGGCGCCTCGAAGGCGCAGGAGGCAACGCGCGATTATGTGCTGAAGCTCGACCACCCAGACGGCGGCGCGCCTCTGCTCTCGGTGTTCGGCGGCAAGATCACCACCTACCGCAAACTTGCGGAATCGGCCCTGGAGAAGATCCAGCCCTTCTTCCCCGGCATGGGAAGGCCCTGGACACATGATGCGTCGCTGCCGGGTGGCGACTTGGCCGTCTCCGAGGTGTCAGGGCACATTGCTGATCTCGAGCGGCGCTTTTCCTTCCTGCCGCATGGCACGGCGCAGCGCCTGTTCCGCGCCTATGGCACGGAGGCACAAACCATGCTGGAGGGCGCGCGTGGCATGGCCGATCTGGGGCCGAGCTTCGGGACCCTCAGCGCACGCGAGGTTGCATGGCTCCGGGACCGGGAATGGGCGATGACCGCCGATGACATTCTCTGGCGGCGCTCGAAGCTGGGACTGCACATGCCGCAGAAGGATCAGGACGCCCTGCGCGGCTACATGGCGGGCGATGACGCCGCACAGGTGCTGAAACGCGTCGGGAGCTGACCCATGCCGGACTACATTCTCGCGATTGACCAGGGAACGACCTCGTCCCGGGCCATTGTCTTTTCGGCGAAGCTCACGCCCAGGGCCAGCGCCCAGAAGGAGTTTCGTCAGTTCTACCCGAAATCCGGCTGGGTGGAGCATGACCCCGAAGAGATCTGGAAAGGCGTGCTGGGCGT
>Ga0129333_10000280_pt1 | contig 38376 bp, 90 predicted proteins | sample CPB6_08_DNA_FD_94474 | JGI IMG/M metagenome (GOLD analysis project Ga0129333, IMG submission 94474) | Freshwater to marine salinity gradient microbial communities from Chesapeake Bay, USA - CPBay_Sum_0.6_0.8_DNA | ecosystem: Environmental > Aquatic > Marine > Coastal | place: USA: Chesapeake... | reverse complement strand
TTCTTGAATCTACTAGTCTGCTATCCTCTGCCTTTTTTTTTTTTTTCAGTCCCGATCTAACTCTACCCCCATGGCTCAATCTCTCAAAGACAGAATGGTTCGGGCAAGAATCATTCTGATGAAAAAGCATCCGTTCTTCGGGACTCTCCTCCTCAACGCCCCTTGGCGTGAGGATAAGGGTGTCCCTACCGCAGCCACAGACGGTCACGGCCTTCTCTTTAATCCGGAGTGGGTTGATAAGCTCGACGACAAAGAGTTCATGGGAGTTTTGACCCATGAAGTTCTACATCTGGCTCTGCGCCATGTCAAGCGTATGAAAGATGTGTTCAAAGTCGACCCTATGACCGCTAACATCGCTTGCGATATTGTGGTCAATGGAATCTGTGATGACAATAAAATCACAATTCCTGAGGGAGGTGTGAGAGACAACAGCCTTAAACATCTCAGTTCGAGAGAGATTTACAACATCCTCAAGCAGAAACAAGCCAAAAACCCCAACTACTTGAAGAAGCAGTACGGGGCTTCTTCGGCTAACGAGTGTCTGATCGATCCGGATAAGTCGGGCGGCCAAGGGTCTGATGAAGACGACCAGGGGAAGGAGAGCAACTCCTGGGGTGAGCCGGTGGACTGGAACGATGTGATGAACCAGGCGGCCACCATCTCTAAGATAAAAAAGGCTGGGATTCATGGTGCGGGCCTGAACCGTTACTTGTCCGAACTTCTCACTCCGACGATCAATTGGCGCGACCTGCTGTACAAGTATCTGACGGAATTCCCGACAGATTTTGATGGATACGACCGCCGATTCGTCAATAACAACCTGTACCTGGATGATTTCTCCGGTACGACCATCAAAGCCAACATCTACATCGACACCTCGGGCTCTGTCGATGAAAAAGTTCTGACCGAGTTTCTTTCAGAAGTCCAGGGGGCTATCTCAGCCACTAATCACATCACCGGCCAGGTCTTCACCTTCGACACTAAACTCTACCCGATCTGCTCGATCACAGATCTCGACCCGTTCAACTTCAAAGCTCTGGGGGGTGGCGGAACCTGCTTCAAACCCATCTTCAAAGAGATGGACAACCCCGAAGACTTCGGGTCGTTCGCCAAACACCTGCACATCGTCCTTACGGACGGCTACGCTAGCCTTGATCTGCCCGTCCCTCCAGCGAACGCAGCTTTGTTGTGGGCCATCTCCCCCGGCGGCATGGACTCCGAGTCCATGCCCCATGGCGAAGTCGTCCGGATCATGCTGTAACTTGGCCGGCCACTAAGCTCGGCCTGACCAGACGGGCGGGGGGCCAGGCAATCCGCCAATCCGCCAATCCACCACTCCGCCCGCCCCGCCCCTACCCACCCCGCCCTCTTTCCCATGCTCGACTTCAGATACTCTGTCGATTCCATCTCCGACTTTATCGAGAACTCTTTCGAGCTAGCTCGGTACAATGCCGGATTGAACACCTATCGGGACGAGGCAACTTTCAGCCGTCAGGACATCCCCGACCAAGACGTAATTGATACCGTATTGAACACGCTCGCACCGGACACACATCTGGTCCTGATCGGCCTGAGTAAAGAGTGTCTGACCGCTGTCGATGCAGTCAACCACAGCATTTTTATCACGATCATTCTTCACAAAACCACCCTGTCCGTACTCGTCTCAAGCGATACACCCCGGCCCACATTAAAGCTCAAACCGCTCTTCAACCCTGCCCCTATCCGGGTCAAATGGGTCTACGACTCGAACTGCAATAACACGACAATCCCTATCGACGTAACCAATCTGCCCAAACAGTCCTTCTACCCCAATCTGCCCGTCCCTCTCCACACCTACTACGACAACTTCCTCAAATCCCGCTCTAACATTCTACTGCTGATCGGACCTCCCGGCACAGGCAAAACAAGTTTTATAAAAGGTTTCCTCGCCCATACTCAATCCGACGCTCTGATTTCTTACGACCCGGCTATTCTCGAACAAGACGCGATCTTTGCCGAATTCATGTCCGGGAATAGCCGCCAGAACGTCATGGTGCTGGAAGATGCCGACTCGTTCCTGACCAGCCGCTCCCGAACTTCAAATGCCGTCATGCACAAATTCCTCAACATTGGGGACGGTCTGCTCAGCACTCGCGATAAAAAAATCATCTTCACGACCAACCTTCCCAGCACCCGAGATGTCGATCCGGCCCTGCTCCGACCCGGACGCTGCTACGATGCCCTGAGCTTCGGCAAACTGACCCCCGAGCAGGCCCGAGCCATCAATCCGGCCATCAATCCGGACACCGATCTGACCCTGGCCGAGATTTTGAATGACGCTCAGCCCACCTCTTCTATTGCTAGACCGCTTGGTTTTTGACATGGGTATACTTGTTCAAACAGAGGACGGGGGAGATTTACACATCTCAAATCCGTACCTCGCTCTAACAAGTACGCGACCCTTGTCCGAATTAGCGACCGATTCTAGCCTACCTTTGCCCAGGCTAATCTACGTAAAGAACGGACCGGTCTACTACATTACCGAAAACCGGACCGTCTACATTCGAACACACGAACTCGGTCCGCAACTACCGGACTGGGTTTTTAAACGCCTTGAAACCATCGAGTGGATTTTTGACCAATGACCGCTGAACTTTTCCTCGAGCTTGAGTATGTCGACATGTCCAAAGCGGACGAGCTTGAAAAGATCTTCCGCAAGCATAAACTACCGCTGGAAAGAATCGGCCTGGTTGACAACCGTACAGGCGAATTGTTCCTGGCCGAAGGTGGCCGGGTTCAGTTTGTTTCCGATCCGATGACCGGCGATGCGATCTTGCTCAATCCGGACTTTGAAATGAAGTTCATTCTTCATGTCGCCCTGTCCTCGGATTGCCTAGTCGATTCGGCTTTTATAAACGACCAGGGCGAGCTGGTTGACAAACACGAAAACCAGCTCATTCTCACCCCTTACGACTCGGTTCCCTGGACCCAGGCCCTGCTCACCGTTACCTTCGGCCCAGGGTCATAGAGCTAGGCGCCCTCGCTGCCACTGCTTGGCCTCGAACCAGGAGAAGATTTCCGGCGCCCAGTTCTTATACGCAGGCAGCATCAACTCGCACATCTGCCTGATCTCAAGCTGGGCGTCGGCCTTCCCCCTAATCACCAACAAGTGGCCAAGAGACCGCATATTGAGCGAGACGACAAAATGCTGCCGGTAGTCGAACGGCAAAGTCCCCCTAGCATGTTCTTCCGACTCGCCTTTGCCAATCGCCCAGGCATAGCGCTTAGCCGCCTCTAGGCAATATGCCAAATCGCTCTCTCTCCACTCCTGGTCATAACTGTACTTCGCCCCAAGCCGGTCAGTATAAATACCTACTGGCCGCAGGTAGAACACCTCCTCGACACCCAATTCGCCCTCGGCACATTTAACAATTCGGTCGCCAGTATACCTCATTGACTGAACATCAAAACTGGCAATTCGGTGCGTCCGGGCCTGCTGCATAACAGAATGAGGGAACCAGCCCACATTGAAAGTGATTTGCGGGTGTTCGAGCGGGCCGGCATGAAGCTCTTTTGATAGAATTCTTTTCAATGCGATTTCCCCCGCCCGTTTCTCATCCGGCAGAGCCTCATCGGCAACAAAACCTTCCGAATAGTCCTGGTGCAAGGCCTGGTAAATAACTTGTTGCGGGTTGGGGGTCGATGCAAGAACTTCGACTCGGAACAGACGATCCATAGGGTCAAGGCGGTGACAGAACCAGTCTACCGTGCTAGAATCGACCTGTAGTCCGCAATCCGGCCTTGACCGAACAGATCCTGGTATGCAAAGAAGCTCGGGAAGGCGGGCTTTTCGTCCCCGATTTGGTTTTTAGCAAAAAGCTGTACCGAGCCAGCTCGGTAATCAGCTTGTTCGATCTGGAAGAGAAGGTTGTGTACAGGTTGCCTGACACTCTTCCGTTTGGCTATATAGCACTAGAACATTGCGGATTTAGACTGGGCGATTTGGTTTATGTTTCACATGCAGAACGATGTTCTATTGACAATCTGACCTGGATTGCTTCTAGCGCCTATTTGCACCGCAGATACGCGGACATGTCAACCCACATCGTCAGCTTTTACAAAGTTGACTATGCAAAAGCTCTGGAAGAACTGTTTCTGGAAAATGTCAACCCGACTATGTGGCCTTTACCGGTTTGACTCCCGCTTGTTGTATTCGTCACGAATACAAAATCTATGCTAACCTACGACATGTATCTAAATGACATCTTTTCGTCTCCATAACGAGCAGTTCTTTCATGTCACCAGGAATAGTGGCATGTCTGGCTACTATTGCCCGAAGTTGACAATCACCCACATCGAAGAAGTTTTAAGTCTGGGAGAGCTATTCCTCGCCCCGGAGTTTGAGCTTAGACCGATGAGGTTGAGTTGGGGGACAAGAACGTGGGGGTTTAGAGACGGACAATACGCCATTTTTGCTCTCTTCTCAGAAATGCCCCCATTCTCTTTTGACAAACAGGGTTATGTTCTTGGAGCTATTCCTACCCCAGCACTATTCGATTCTTACTCCTACTCAAACTATCTCGATAGGGTTTTTTCATGAAACACATATATACACTCTCCCCTGTTTATAATAAAAAAGCCTTTGCTATTAAGGAGCTAAGAGGGAACTCTTTTTATGTCAATACCCGTAAGTGTATCAACCTGGACAATGAATATCCTTACATATTGGATTTATTCAATATGCCGGACGGCCTTTACAGAGTGAACCAAAATGGCATGTTTCGAATAGTTTACAAAGTAAAGAAGTGGCTGTTTGTATCATGCGTGTCACAAATAGACATTGTCGGCTTAACACGTCGTTTCATGGTGTTAAACTACTCCGAAGCCTGGTCTAGCCTGTGCTAGGCCCACCCCCTTTGAGTTGAGGACGGTATGCCGGCATCCAACCGTGCTATACTGAGCAGGTCGTTCGATGGCGGGCAAGTGTCCGACTTCAAAGCTTTTAGTCAAGCCGTGACCGGCCGGCTGGCCAGTTTCTCCGGCGAACTCTTCACCACGGACTGCGGGGACATTTTCGCAGCGTATCTGGCCGGCTTTCCGGCCGGAACCGATCCGATTTTTCGTGAGCGGAGCGAGCACAACTGCAACTGCTGCGCGAATTTTATCCGGGGCATCGGCCGGATTGTCCGGGTGAAGGATGATGGCGAGCTGGAAACGCTCTGGTCAGACCATGCCGATCTGCCCGAACCCTATCGCACCGTTTCGCAACACCTGGACCGGTTTGTGAAATCGGGACGGATTGTGTCCGTTTACCGGACGGAAGAGGACCGGTATGGCAAATCGAGTAATGTGGATAATTACGATCTTTCAATCACCTGGAATCACTTTTTTGGCAAAGTGCCCAAGGGTTGTGTCAGCCAGAGCGCTGGCCAGGCAGCAAACCGTCCTAACACCGCTGCTCAAGTTCTGAGACGAGGACTGGATGAAATCAGGCTGGACGATCTGGACACAGTTCTCGACCTGATCGACAACAACAATTTGTACAGGGGTGAGACAGTACGGAATGCGGTTGAGGGGTTTAGGGAACTCAAGGCGGGCGATACGGGTAAAGACACTTACCACTGGCAACATTGCCGTAGCCCGTATGCCATGTTCAGGAATACGTCAATTGGCACATTGCTGACCGATCTGGCCAACGGAACCGACCTGGATTCGGCCGTGCGCTCTTTTGAGAAAAAAGTCGCGCCGGAGAATTACAAGCGCAGCAGCGCGGTGATTACGACAGGCATGGTCGAGCAGGCCATGAACAAAATCAGCGAACTGGGCCTGACCGATTCGCTGCAGCGGAAGTACGCCCGGATCGAAGATATTTCGATCAGCGATGTGCTGTTTGTCGACAACAAGGTCAGAGGGAAGATGAAGGGCGGTCTGAAAGACCTGCTTATGGCCGAGGTGAAAACCAAGCCGGTTAAAGCTTCCGATCCGATCAAGCTGTCGATCGAGGACTTTATGGAAAAGTCTTTTTCGGCCGTGTCACTGGTCCTGAGCGCGGACAACCTGGCTAATATGGTCGCTCTGACCGCACCGGCTTATCCCGACGCCCCTAGCCTTTTCCAATGGTCGAATGGATTTGGCTGGAGCTATGAGGGCAATGTTGCCGACTCGATCAAACAACGGGTTAAGAAAGCCGGTGGTAACGTGACCAATGCGTTGCTGAGGTGTTCACTGGCCTGGTATAACCGGGACGACCTGGACATTCACGCTCGGCATAGCGACGGAACCCGCATCTATTTCGGCAACAAGCAAGGCGTGCTTGATGTTGATATGAATGCGGGCAGTGTGATTTCGAAAGAACCGGTGGAAAACCTGTCCTGGACAAAGTCCAACCTTAAGGACGGGATTTACTATATCTCGGTAAACTGCTTCACTCGCCGGGATACAGACCGGCAAGGTTGTGAACTCGAGGTTGAATTTGCAGGCAAACTTCTGCACTTCACCTATTCGGCCAGCGTGAAATCTTATGTGCCTATGCTAGAGATCGAGGTGAGGAAAGGGCAGGTTGTCAATGTGGTTGAGAAGGCCGGAGTTAAGTCCGGATCGGCCGAGGTTGAATTCTGGGGTGTTAAGTCTGGTCGGCCCGTGCCCGTATCAACCATTCTCAAGTCGCCCAATCACTGGACGGGCGAGACTGGCAAAGGCGCTCTGCACTGGTTCTTCATGCTGGACGGGTGCAAGTCGCCCAATCCGTCTCGCGGCATGTACAATGAGTTTCTGCGCCCGGACCTGATCGCCCATCGCAAGGTGTTTGAGGTTCTCGGTGCTAAGATGTTGTGCGAAGGGGACGACCAGCTTGCCGGTGTGGGCTTTACCCATGCCCGACAGGACAAGGTCATTGCCATCGCTGACAACCGAACCTACGAGGTGAGTTTCTAATGTCCGACGAATTGTTCTTCATCGCTGCTCGGGACAAGTACCGGTTCAGCTCGGTCAATGGCGAATTGACAGCCGAACAGTTGTTCGATTTGCCGTTGACCAGCCGTAACGGCCTTGACCTAGACACGGTCGCCCGAACGATCAACGCCAGTCTTAAGGAAGCTGGCGAGGAGTCGTTTGTCAATACGACCAGCCGGTCTACCCCTGCTCGCCGCCTCCTGACCAACAAACTCGAACTGGTCAAAGCTGTAATCGAGTACAAGGAGGAAATGGCAACGAAGAAGCAGAATGATCGCGCTCGGGCCGAACAGCGAGACGAGCTGAGACAGATCCTGCAAGAACGCGAAAAAGCTGACTTGCGAAGTCTGAGCAGAGAAGAGCTGGAGAAGAGGCTGGCCGAACTCAGCGCTTAAGTTCATTGCCCGGCTCATCGCCGGGCATTTTTTTATAAAAAAGTATGTCGAGTACGTCAGCCAAAATCCTAACTTTGTAGACGGTTTGGAGCTTTTTGAGCTGGGCGTGCTGAGCGGGCGTAATCGCGATTGTTTTTGTGTGAGTGTTGGAACGGGCCATGCCGAAATTAGCTGATTCTTTACCGCTTTCAACATTTTTATAAAACTCGACCGGTGTGAAAAAATATACACGGGGTCAAGCAGGGGTGTCAAAATACCCACTCCCCCCTCTATAATTTGACCACCCCACCCCCTTGGGTAACGGCCCAGCACTGGGGCGACCCTCCTGGGCCGTTAGGTATAATATGGGCATGGGGGCCGATGGTGCCCCCACCGCAACTCGACAACATGACTCAACAGAACCTGGCCCTGGTTTGCCGTTATCACGGCATCCGGGCCGGCTGGAAGCCGGCCTTTACCTGCCGGCCGCAGGCAGAGGCCGAGCGCATGGCTAACCTAGCCATGCGGATATGGCCCGAGCGGATTTACAAGGCTAAGCCTATGTAAGTCTAAGGGTTGGCGGATCCCGGAAAACCGCCACCTTTTCTTTTACACAATCTGAACAGTGAACAAGATCATTTGCGCGATCCTGGCAACAACTGCAGTCCTGATAGTGGCCGCAGGGTTCCAGGACCGAGAGATCATAAGGAAGTGCCAAACTGGCAAATCCACCACAACTTGCATGGTGAGGGTTTACGGAAGATGATGATACAAGAGAGGGCAAATCGCCCTCTTTTTTTATGCCGGTAGGAGGACGGGTGTATAACGGCCCAACGACAAACAGCAAGCCGTAGGCTTTCCTGTTTGTTTGGTCCGTTAGGTATAATATGGGCATGGGGGCCGATGGTGCCCCCACCGCAACTCGACAACATGACTTACCGTGTCGCAGTCTTTCTGCCTGTCTCGTGCCATACGCGCATCTATGGATTCTCCAGCCTGCGGGCTGCGTGCAGGTTCCGCTCTATCCAGGAGCTGAAAGGCTATCTGGCTAGTATAATAGAGCCGGCCAATATTCCATACAAGGAATATAAGGCAGCTTAAGACTGAGGGTTGGCGGATCCCGGAAAACCGCCCTGTTCATCCTAAACTTGATCTACCTATGATTCCTGCAGTCTTCGAGATCCGGGAAAGCTTTGGCTGTGTCAGAGCCTATCCAATCGGCTCAGTCGCCAAATCCCTAGTGGATTTGGCAGGGTCTAAGACCCTCAAACCCAGCAGCATCCTCCACATGAGGAAATTGGGGTTTGATCCCCAGACAACTTACGGCAGGCAGATCCAGGCCTGCGAGCTGAGCTGACAACGGGGGCCGAGAGGCCCCCCTTTCCCCGATGGCTCATCCTAACGGACCAACGACAACAAGCGAGCCCGCAGGGCTCTCTCGGTGTGTTTGGGCCGTTAGCTCGTCGGCACGTTGCTGGTCCGTTAGGTATAATATGGGAGTCAGGCAGGCAACAGGGAACGCCCCTGACACCCAATTCACCTAGTACAGGAGTACCATGTCCATCACCATCCCGACCAGTGCCCAGATTGGCGCGGTCATGCGCCAAGCCGCACACTACTGTGCGATTGCGATTGCGATTGCGATTGCCCTGGCCCATGTCACATACCGGGCCGGCTATCGGTTCGGCCAGTTCATCCACTGGCTGAATGATTGGCTGGCTGATGCCAGCCATCACCCTGGCCAATCTGCCAGCAGATTAGCCATGCGCCTTGTCTCATGGTCAGACAAGATCCTGTCCGCCCCTAGCGCAGGGCCACTGCTAGCGGAGGGTGCAATCATCCTCACGGATGAGCAGTTGGAGGTTGAGATCTCCGCGTTTGAAAAGAAACAACCTGTCGCCCGGCGCAAGCCGGCTAAGGCCAGGAAGGTCGAAGCGGCGGCCTGAAGCCGCCTGGGGAGCCGCCTGACGGCTCCCCTCCATCATACTTTGGTCCGTTAGGTAAGCCGGACCGCCTGCTAACGGCCCAGCCAGCCCGTGTTATGATGAAGGCATGCGAGGCACTGAGCCCCGCTCACAATCTGACCAATGGCACAGTTTGTTTGTGAACTAACGGATACGTTCGCTGGCGAGGCGAACTACTCCTGGGTCAAAAGGGAGACAATAACTATCCCTGACCGTTCTAGCGATCGTAAGATCGTTATGGGCGCAAAATCAGCCCTTGGGTTGACTGGCCAACGTTGCCGCAAGGTGGATCATGGAGATACCATTGAACTCCGCCCCTATGGGCAATGCACAGTAGCCTTTATTTACCCAAGGTGATATGATGATCGTTGTCATTAGGCTAGGTCAGGCCGAACTGATCCAGGCCCCACAGTGCCCGGTCCGGGCCTGGGATTTGGCCGATCGCCTGACCCGCAACAGTGGGGTATACCACTGGGTGGGTAGGGTTTAACCCGAGTAGGATAGCCGAATCCCGGCTATCCTTCCCCTTGGTCCGTTAGGTAAGCCGGACCGCCTGCTAACGGCCCAGCCAGCCCATGCTATGTTGTGGACATGCGGGGCACTGAGCCTCGCCAATCCGATTCATGCGAGTGATCAACGCTAAGGTGGTGATGGCCGTTCGGGATCTGCTGAACAATGCAGATCACAACGGAGCCTATTTCAAAGGCGGAAACACCGTGGTCAGCCAATGGCATGACGGGCCGTGCCATACCCCAGGCTACCTAAGGGTGATTGAGGTTAAGTTACACCAGTCAACAATAGCCCGGATCTATCCGGACACGGGGAGAATGTTTATCCGCGATTGCGGATGCCGAACCGCCACAACAAAGGCTAGGCTGAACGCTTTACTCGGGGCGTTCAACGGTGACCAGATCAGTCAATCTCTCAACGACTGGTATACCAGCCGGGGGGAATGGCTGGCAGCGGGTAACGACTGGCAGGACTGCCATTGGCAAGTCCGGCTGGATTCGGAGAATCCAATGCTGAAAGCGGCGGAACTGGTAGCTGCAGGCAAGTAGGCCAGGCGGGGAAGGTCAAACCTTCCCCTTGGTCCGTTAGGTAAGCCGGACCGCTCGCTAACGGCCCAGCCAGCCCATGCTATGTTGTGGACATGCGGGGCACTGAGCCTCGCCAATCAGATTCATGCTGTTTGACCCTATTCTCAACAACGTTGATGGCGAGCGGATAATTGCTGCATTAGACTCCCGGTGGAGGGAGGAAGACCCGGTTACAGTCGGAAATGTGGGCTGTCTCAGCCTGCAGGTGAGAATGCTGTTCGATCTCCATACAGTACCCGATCCGGATTCCCCGGAAGGCCGCGATCCGGGAATGTGGCAGGCTGTGGGGATAGAGGTGGCCCTGTGCCTCTACGGCGAGGTGCTGGCCAGAGAATCCCTGTGGGGGATTTGGCTGTGGCTGGGCAGCAGAGACAAGGTCGAGTATCGGGGATTCCCCGACTATGTCAAATCTACCATTGTCGATCTGACCCACGAGGCCAACAGCCGACTAGAGCATGAGATCGGCCGTCGACTCGACCGTCTCAGCTCGGCTCAGAGCCTTGTAAAGGCGGGCTATAGGCTGCCCGGAACCCACGCATCTGTGTCCATCTAGCCAGTGAGGGGCCATGCCCCTCCTTGGTCCGTTAGGTAAGCCAGACCGCCTGCTAACGGCCCAGCCAACCTGTGGTATGTTGTGGACATGCGGGGCACTGAGCCTCGCTCACAATTCGATCCATGCAATACGTCATCACGAAGGCCAACGGCGAGCAGCTTGCCTTTGAAACCAACCTCACCGCTGATCAGGCGGGGGAGATTGTTGCGGGCCTGCCCGTATCGGAGTTCAGCGCCAGCCTGGTACGGGCTTGGCGCTCGGGGCGCCTTTCCCCGAAACAGGAGCTCTGGCTCCTGAAACTGGCCGCTGATGCGACCCGAGAGCCCGTGGCCGGCCCGTATGCAGGGCTGGTAGATCGCATCACCCGGATGCAGGAGCGGAGCAAGGGCAGGGTTCAGCTCCGGCTTCCCGATCTGACCGTTAAGGCGGTCACGCGAGGCCCGAATGCCGGGGCGTGCTACCTGTATTCGCCGGGGGGCGAATACTGGGGCAAGATTAGCCCGGCCGGTGAGCTGCACAGCAGCCGGGGGCCTGAGCTTCGCCCGCAGCTTGACGAGGCTGCAGCGGATCCGGTAGCCGCTGCCGTGCGCTACGGTCGGCTAACCGGCAACTGCGCCTGTTGCGGGCGCAAGCTGACCGACCCTAAATCTATCGAGCTGGGGATCGGCCCGATCTGCCTCATCGGTCTGAGGTGAGGGGTAGGCGGGAGGGCTAGCACCCTCCCGCCCCCTTGGGCCGTTAGATAAGCGACCAGGCTGGGCCGTTAGCTATAGTGGTTGCATGGCACGGCAAATCACCAACCAACAACTCCCCGCCGTGCTACACTCATTCCGTCCACACAATCCGATCCATGCCTGCTGTCATCGAACCCAGCCAGCATCCTGTTATCTTTGATTCGTCCTGGCACAGCCAGGGCCGCGAGGTAACCCTCTACTCTGTTCAGATTCTCACGTCCTACCACATGCTACCGTTGGCAGCTAAAGGTATGAGGTTTAAGAATGGAGGACCGGTTAAGTTTCTTAACTTGACCTTTAAGCGCAAGCTCAGCGCTGAGAAATGGCTTGAAGTCCTCAGGCCGGTGGTTAACCAGATCCGGTCAAACTGATAAAATGCAGGCAGGCAATCCACATCAAAACCTGATAGCCATGAGACAAATCGACCACGATATGTGCGCAGCCATCCGGGCTCGCCAATCCGCCAACCTGGGCAACACCAGAGTAACGCAGAACACCACATTGCAATGTGGAGAGGTTTGGCTTTACCAAACCAGGATTGCCCGATTCAGTTATGCTAACGGGCTGATCGAACTTCAGTCCGGTGGTCATACCACCGAGACAACCAAGCGCAGGCTCAATGCTCTGCTGGACACTTTCACTAACTCTGGCGGTGGCCAGGGGATCTACACTGAGGCCGGCCAATGGTACTGGAAGAAGGGAGAGAAGTGGGATCAGGAGGGCGTGATCGCCCGATTCCTGGTCTGATGCCCGACACTGCCGACTGGCTTGACTTTCAAGCCGACATGTGGCAGGAGTTGAGCGAGGCCGAGGAAGGCTGAACCCAGAGGCTAGCCAATCGGCTAGCCTCATCCCCTGGTCCGTTAGACAAGCGACCAGGCTGGGCCGTTAGCTATAGTGGTTGCATGGCACGGCAAATCACCAACCAACAACTCCCCGCCGTGCTACACTAATCCCGTTCACACAACCTGACATGACCAAGATCAAGCGTTCTATTGCTGAGCTTATCAGCACGCCGTCTCTGCCTTGCGAGAGATGCGAGTCAGGCACAATCCCGGCCAAAACTTACAGTGACGGCTACACCATGAAGGCCAGGCCCTGCCCGTATTGTGATGGAAGCGGCACGTTTTCCTGCCCGGATCTCCCCGCCATCGCCCGCGCCATCAAAGGCCGGAAGCTGCTGCGGTCCAAGAGGCCCGAGCCCTCCCGCGAATACTACGTCTGGCGGTTCGCCCGGTTCCATGGCGGGCAGGATGTCTGCCTGCCTATGGCAGCCTCCTTTGACATTGAGGGGGATCCTTACCGCCCTCTTCTCGACGCCTTGTCTGAGCTTGTCGCCCGTAGGGTTTACGGGAGCGATATGGCCGGCTCGATCCGGTGGGCCCATGCGATGGGGCATGTGGTGTCCGACGCATATTCGAGGGGTGGTGACTTGCCGCCCTCGGCCATGCCCGGCGGGCCGGTGGTGATGGATAGCCACAAGCCGTTCACCGAAGCGCTGGAGCTGATTTAAGCTGATCCGTTCGCGGGGGGCGATGCCCCCCACCTTCCCCACTTATCATGAAACCTGAAACCTTTTCGGCCTTGGTGCCGTTCTCTGGGTTCTACTACAGCCCCCACTCCGACCAGATTGAACACGAAGAGGAGATGTTGTTTACATGTCCGCAAGGCGAGCATAAACAGCACCTTGCAGACTACTTTTTCAAGGATGTGGACTATGGCAACATTTACAATCTATACGCGAAAGAGTATGTGAAGCTTCTGGCGGAAGAGACGGGAATTGGGCTGAAATGGGAGGAAATGGTGAGCCCGGCTTACTATAATTATCACACCGACCGATTATTTGCCCGCATCAGTAGATCTGATCTGGCCAAGATCTTGCGTAAGGTGAGGGGAGATAAACTTAAACGCAAGGTGCGGGAGATGTTTACAAGTCGGGACGGATTTATCAGTCACTACAGCAACAAAATAAAGGACTGGGGGCGAATTGAGGAGTGGGACCATAATCAAATCGGGGCGGTACTCGCCGCTTATGTAGATTCTGACACGGAATGGAGTGTGCGAGACCGGATTGCAGAATCTGATACTGTGCCCAGTGCGTTGTGTGCCTGCGCAGGACCACTCGGTCAGTCCGCATTGTGGGTGATGGAGAAGCGCTACAATGGCTGAAAAAACTATCACCGGGCTTCTTTGCCTAACTACATTCTTCTGCCCTACTCTCGCCATTAGTTCGGTATGGCCGAGCATGGAAAAAGCAATCAATGCTACTATTAACCAAATGTATTGCGAGAGTGTGCAGGGCAGATGTAGGTAAGGAAAGAGACGGGCCGAGTCAGCTCTCGGCCCGTTGGGCCGTTAGACAAGCGACCAGGCTGGTCCGTTAGCTACAGTGGTTGCATGGCACGGGGCAAGGCCAACCGCCCCCCGGCCATGTTATATTTGTCCCGTTCACACAACTCGACCATGGAAACCACCACTTCTTCACTGATCCGGTCCCGGATGGAGACCGAAACCGCCCACAATGAGATGGCTGAGAGGCTGATCGCTGCCTTGGCGAAACACAACGGCAAAAAGTTCACAAAAAGACTTTTGCCCGAGCTTAGCCAGGCGGCAGGCGTGCCCGTCACTTATAGTGACTACCTCAACATGCCTAAGCTGAAGGCAGGGGAGATCAGCCTCGGGCTGGCTTGGTGGGGCAAGGGCCGGCCGGATATTAACATTGATTCGATCCGGGAGAGTAATAGTTGCTACCTCGGGCCGGCCCGAGCCCGGAACGAACAACGGGTCAAGTCCCTTGAGGATGGTTGGGCAGAAGAGGCGGACAGGCTCTGCCTCGCGTTCAATCAGGCCAAGGCCGAGCTTGAGGCTTTCCTCGGCAACCATCCCGACAGGTTTGGCATCCTCGCCCTGCACAACATTGAAATCTGACTGACCATGAGCAGCTTTATTGTTGACAACACCGGCACGATTCTTAACATTGACTCGTGCTATGTCTTGGAGGGTGATTTTGATGCCGAGCTGAGCGACAGCGAGCTTTATGAGTTGGCCAAGGCCGAGGGTGTCAGCGTGTCTGACTCGCTCAACCTGCTCGACTCGATCGCAGATGCCCTGTGGGGTCAGGATGCTGACCAGGATTGGAACGCTGACACGCTAGACGCGATTGCGGACGCAATTCGGACCTTGCGCCCTGATCTGGCTCCGGATTGATGGGAGAAAGCCCGGCTCGGCCGGGCTTTTTTCTTTGGTCCGTTAGCTATAGTGGTTGCATGGCACGGCAAATCACCAACCAACAACTCCCCGCCGTGCTACACTAATCCCGTTCACACAGTTTGCCCAAATGTCCACCTCGACACTTACCCAAAAGCAACAGGCGGCGATTGCTGCGCTTATCGAGCCCATGACCCTCGCTAAGGGCGTCGGCAGCAAGGAAAGCGCCTGCAGCATCGCTGCGATCAACCTCGCCTTGACCGGCGAGGTTACAGACCGCATCCCGGACTGCATGAGCGAGGTCATCGGACGTTGGATCATCCAAATCCAGGACCGGATGCCTGCAGGCATCCGCAATTCAGCGGAGTGGAAGCGCCTGTTGCCGCTGGCTGCCGGCACCGGCCGCGCCAAAGAAGAGAAACGCCTGGCGTTGATCAAGGATTGGATGTGGCGCACACTTCTCCTTGTCCAGCCAGTAGCCGATGCAAACGGGTTCGGCACTGAATGGGCAGCCATGCTGCGTGAGAAAACTAGAGCCGCCACCTACGCCACCTACGCCGCCGCCGCCGCCGCCGTAGCCGCCGACGACGCCACCGACGACGCCACCGACGACGCCACCGACGACGCCACCGCCACCGCGGTTGCCGCCGCCACCGCCGCCGTAGCCGCCGCCACCGCCGCCGTAGCCGCCGCCAACGCCGCCTACGCCGTAACCACCGCGACGTGGGCCACCACCACCGCCGCCGCCTACGCCTCCGCCGCCGCCGACGCCGCCGACGCTTGGCAATCAATCAACCCATGCGGCCTGCTGCACGAGCTGATTATGTTGGGGTAAGGGGCAAGCGGGAGGGTGCTAACCCTCCCGCCCCCTTGGGCCGTTAGATAAGCGACCAGGCTGGGCCGTTAGCTAAAGTAATGGCATGGCACGGGCCACCAGCCAGTGCTACACTGATCCCGTTCACACAACTCGCCCATGGCTCCCTACTCCATTAACAATCCGGCTCTGTCTGAGAGAATCAACACCCTGTTGAGTGTTCTGGCGGATTCGGCTAGGCTAGCCGGTGTCACCCCGCCACCCCAGTTTCAAGTCATGCCGGGGCGCAAGTATGCCCGTATTGTTCGGGTGGATGGCCCGCGCACCCGCTCAGTCCATGCCTTCATCAAGATTGATGACGGCGGACTCTATAAGGCGGCTAGCTGGTCTCAGCCAGCGGCCGGGCAGCGCTACAATCTTCTCGACTCGGCATCGTTTGCCGAGGTTCTGCGCAAGGCAGATCACAACACCGGCTACCTTTACAAAGGTCGCTGACTGCCCTACAATTGTCCCGTAACAAAACCAGCAATGATTGACCAGCTCACTTCCCGGCTCCACCGCGAGCTTATCCTCCTTGACGAGATCAAGGCAAAAGTTGAGGGTACTAAAAGCGAATTGCTTGAGGCAATGATCGCCGATCAAAACCTGCCCCGGCCTCTTAAGGTCTCCTGGGGCCAGATCCAGATTGTAACAAAGAGGGTCTGGAAGTTTCGGGATGGCGGGGTGACTGCCCGTAGCCAGGAAGTCGCCAAGCTCAAAACAGCTCTGGCCGTGGCTCAGAAGTCCCTGCAAGGGGCGGAAGAGGCTGCTAAGGTGGCCGGCAAGGCCAAGATCGAGAGCGAGACCGTGTCTCTCAGGGTCGTTCGGGGAGAACAGTAGTAACAAGATGACGCGGGGAGCGCTCGCTCCCCTTCCACCCACCCATTCGCCACTGGCCATGTCTAACTCAGATTGTCGCACCTTAAACCGATTCGATCGGATCAATCTGGCTTACTGCGCATCGCAGCGAGCCAAGCAGAATTGGCAAAACGACAGCCGGTTCTTGTCGGAGTTTGAAACGGCTCGCCTCTGGCAGGAATACGGGGTTAAATGAAAAACCGAAGATGCGGATAGAATCTTGTCCGTATTGAAACAACACGGCCCGGCTGATTTAGCCGACTTGATGGAAGACCAGATAGTCAACAATCACGGCATAGACTAACTCACCTATTACACAATCCAATGACCTGGCTTGATCTGATCAACACGATCCCTGCTGACAAACTCAACACGGATGTGACAGTGCTTGTCAATGAAGAGTATTACAGGGTGAAGGACAATGTGTTCTTTGCCGATGAAAGCGAGGGTATTCTTGACCCTGGCCATCCTTACATTGAAGTTTAAGGATCTGAACTCTGCTTTTCCTCCACCCATTACACAATCCGTCCCATGGGCTACACTTTCCCGCACCACACCACAACCAAACAGCAACTCGTTGATGAGTTGCTCAGCCGATTCTTCGATCCGAAAGGGGTAACGATCCTCGACCATAGAGTTAAAGGCAATAACTTGTGGGTGTTGATTGATTGGCATGGCAGGGATCGAGGCAAGATGATCTGGCTGTTTAGAATGGAGAAGACAAACAAGCAGAGTTTGTTTGGTGATAAGCAGGCAAAGGCGTTGTGGGGATATAACGCAATGATCGAAGCGGACGGCCCGCTGTACTATGACTGCCCGAAAAAGTTCTTTAAGCAGGCTCCCGAACCGGCTAACGCCAGACCGGATCACATGGGAACTGGCAGGACTTGGAGGCAGTTTGCTATGGGTTTGTGAGCTGGGAGGGGAGGCTAAGCCCTCCCCTCTGGTCCGTTAGCTAAAGTAATGGCATGGCACGGGGCAAGGCCGTCGTGCTACAATTGTTTCACACACACAACCCGCCATGAGCACCACCGCCCACATCAGCACTGCTACCCTGTCCATTAAAGGCGTTACCAGCGTAGATCAAGTCATTGATCTGGTTTTGCAAAACGCTGATCGTAATGATCTGCCGGAGAGTTTTGAAACAGATGACGAATTGAAGGAAGAAATGGAGCCGTATATTACTGTTGGAGAGGGGGGAAAAGTTATTGTCAAGGTTGATACAGAGAGTGATACGGGTAGCGGCAATTCGGACTGGTTTGATTTTATCACAGACCAGCTTATGGGTGTGATGGACGGAGTGATGGAGGTAGCATGGCACAGTACAACTTGGGGGGTGAACTTCTCCAATACCGATTCCGGTATTGATTATTATGGCAAGGATGGCTATATTGGTAATGGCCACGATCTGGCAAAGGCTATGCTTGAAGTGAAGAGGATTTTGAACTCGACTGAGGAGGGTTCGGATGCTCTGGTTCAGATTGGTGAGCTTGTGGGTAATATGAAGTAGGAAAGAAGGGAGGCTAAGCCCTCCCCTCTGGTCCGTTAGACAAGCGACCAGACTGGTCCGTTAGCTAAAGTAATGGCATGGCACGGGGCAAGGCCTTCGTGCTACAATTCCTCCATCCACACAACCTGACCATGCCCCGATTCAGTCCTGATCTGGCCGACTTCCGCGCCATTTATGGCTTCAACGCCAGTAACTTTTTCACAACGACCAACCCTAAAACAGGCAAGAACACCTCCCCAACTTTAGTTCTTCACCTAGAGCCTTTGACATACGGCTCTTGCCCGGCCGCCGGATCCTGCGCCAGCCTCTGCCTGCACAAGGCGGGCAACCCGGCCGCCTTGCCGAATAAAATCTATCGACGCCGCAAGCGTTCTCTGGCCTGGCACATCTCTCCTGCTCGCTTCACCCGTCTTCTGGTGATCGAGGCAGCCCGATTTGCCGGCAAGGGGTATAAAGGCGTCAGGCTTAACGGCACTTCTGATATTGCCTGGGAGGACGTTCCGGTTCAGCTTGACGCTCTGGATTGCGACCTTGTGAACAAGCTGAGCGGGGTTATGTTCATGCCCGGCCGAACTTACAGCGTGATCGAGGCAATGACCATGCTCGGATTGCTTCCTTACGATTATACGAAACGTGTCGATCGTGACTTTAAGCTCTGTGCCGAGCTTGGTTATCATCTCACGCTGTCGTGGGGCGGCAAGAATGACGATGTGGTGTTTGAGGTTGCGAAAGCCTACAGGCTTAACGTAGCGGCTGGAATCTATGGTGTGAGGAAGGGTAAGAGCCTACCGGATTCGGTCCGGGGCTATCCGGTGATCGACGGCGATGTGACGGATTGGCGCCGGTCCGACCCGTCCGACCAGACCTATGTGGTCGGTCTGCGGATCAAGCGCACACCTGGCCAGACCCAGGAGCAGGCTAGGAGGTTCGCCCTGGCCTGATCCAGGCCTTTCTTCACAATCCGGACCCCGGAACCCGAGCGGAGCGAGGGAGGGAGCGGAACCCCGCTCCCGTTTCCGGCCCTCGCCGTCAGGCGAGTATTCCGTTCGCCTTGCACGCGGCCGACCGTTAGGTCGGTATCCGGTACGGATAAGCGTGATCCTACTCACCCCTGTCAAGCGCGAGTGTGCCAGTTGGCGACTGGCACAATGGTCCGTTAGACAGGCGCCATGCTAGAATTGTTCTCTACACACATGATGTTTATGGCCGGGCTGCAGACTTTTTATAGGGAGAATCCGGAGGCGGCCGAGCTGTATGAGCGGGCTGCTGGCTCGGCCGAGCTGGACCGGATTGTGGCGGATGTGGCCAGGTTCAGGAGTGAGGCGGGCGTGGATATGGGGAAGGTGGTTCGGGCCGTTGAGAGGTTTGTGGTCGAGCCTGAGGCGATTGAGTTGGCTAGGGGGAGGGGCAGGTGGTTTGAAGTGTTTAGGAAGGATGTGCGGGCCGAGGTTAGTTTGAGGCTGGGGAGAAGTTTGGTGGAGAGGGGGTGATGATGGGTTGTAGTTATCATTTTCCGCATGTGTTAGAGCTTAGAGTACGAGAGTTAGTCGGAGAGGTTACGAGTTCGTACTGCATTTGGTGTGCCTATAGTGGCTCTGTTACTAGTGAAATTGACATTTTTTTGAGTACTTATGCAGGGAGACCTCACAAACTGATTAAAATAATGACCACTCCTGCTTTTATTAGTGAAAAAGAGTTAGAGGTAATTGTAGAAACTGTCCGAGCCTACTTATTATTCCTGGTCTGAACCATGACAGAACTAGACTACCTTGACGAGCTGCAAATTGAATCTGCATTTAACCATCACGGGTTAAAGAATGTCTTTGCGATTTATCACGCAGAAGGGTTTTTTGTAGTGACTGATGGACGAAGGTACTCCTTGCGGAAAGGTTATACCGATATTGAGCTAAGTAAGTTAATTGAGGAAGTAAGACTGTCTAAATTGTTTGAGGTCGGCCATGGATGATATAGAAAATATTAGACGAATCTATGAAGGTGTCAAATCACTAGGTATGGGCTATTCTAAAAACCCTTTCTATATAAGATACTCAGATGACAGTCGTGAGCATGTAATTATATGCTCAATCACTGGTTACGGTAAATTAGTAGAACTAACTTTTAGGTCTGATTGCTCATTCCCAGAATTGGAAGCAGTGGTTGAAGAGATTAGGCTAATTGATCTGTTCGGAGGTTGATTATGGACGTTTACCAAGGCTACGCAGTTTCTCAAACCTTAAAAAAAGAAATCATGGAGGCAGGTGTAAACGTATTGTGTGTAGACTACATGAAAGAGGAGAAAAAGTTCGAATTATTTTTAATACGGGTAGCTGTTTTAAAGTCCTTCGCATCAGAGAGGACTATGATCAAACCGAACTGGAGAGGTTAATAGAAGATGTCAGGTTGTGTAATTTGTTCGGGGTTTGACTATGGATACTCTTAACGGCTGGAAATCAGCTAGATCTTTGCAAGAGAAGATTCAGATGGAGGGTATAACTGGGGCGTATGTATTCCACATAGCCCTTGTAAAAAAGTTTGAAATCATCCTGTATGCCGGTAAAAATACCCGCTTCTTTATCAGAGAGGATTACGATCAAGCCGAACTGTACAGGTTAATAGAAGAGATCAGATTGCATTATCTATTCGGAGGTTGAGATTAATATGACTATATGCTTGTTTGAGTTTCTACTCGAGGAAGAGTTGTTAACAGAAGGGATACCAGGCTCTGTAGTGGCAATCTATTTGCCTGAATACCGGCAATACAAAGTAATTTACTACCATTTGTCGAAGCGGTTCGAGTTCGAAATAGCAGAAGACTATACAGATTTTGACTATTGTGCTCTGGTAGAGGGGATTAGATTAGCTTATGTGTGCGGTTAGGGTCTTTGCCAGTTTTTCTGCTAAGATCGAATCGGAAAGCCCTTTGCAACCCGTGAGTTACAGACTGACTATCACCGCCACCACTATTGCAACAATTAATTTTGAAAGTGAGGAAAGCGCCAGGGATTGGATGGAAAGCTGGGAAGAACAAGACTATAAAAACCTAAATTGGAGTGATGATGAAGCGACAGAAATGGTGCTTGAAAATGATTCAAAACCTATTCTTGTTGCGTATTGTGAAATGAAGCCAGGGAAACAACCTCATTCAAATGAGGACACTTGACCCCTCCATGCCTGATGATCTTGCTGAATTTGAAGAAGCTTTAATGCTCGAACTAAAGAGAAGAAAATCAATTGGAGGGATTATCCCCTCCTCAGATTTCAGTCAGGATGCTTATCAGCAGTTTCTTTCCCATGCAACTCCCTATGAACTAGAGAATGATATACTCACAAAAGAAACTGTGGCAAAAATTGCACATATTAACACTTATGGTTGTGAACGATGACTGCTCTTTATTTCGAATCCGAAGACGGAACCCAATCTGATACTGCTATTTTTGATGGTTATCCTGTTGGAGACCGAACTCTCGAAGGTGTTCGGTTTATTGTGAAAATTGAGGGTGGAAAACTTCATCCTACTATTCACCCTGATGATGCTGGATACTTTTCTACTCTGAATGAAAAGTATTGGATGGATAAAGTTACGGACTATGACGTTTTTATTCATCCCCAAACAGGAGAAGATGTTTATCTTGTGACTGATGAAACTCCCGTTGTGCAACACACCTAAAGGACGAAAGATGAAGAGAAACCTGCTATGTATTGCTATTGCTATTGCCATGTTCCCTGGATTTTGTAAAGGGGTCTTTTATCTTAAAAAGGATATTACTGCTCTGTATTGTTTCATTTCAGAATCTTGCAAAGACACAACAAATGACTGATTATTCATGTATAGAGCTAGGACTCATTTTGGAAGAAGTCGCAAAACTTCCAAAAACCACAGACACTTCCTACGTGGTCCCAGATGTGCTAGACTTGGTCAGACAACGAGTCTCAAGGGCTTATGACTGCCGGACGAATTTTAGTCAGGGAGAAGGAGGAAGGGAAGATGGACGAGGTTCTGTCTCGAATTCGGACCTGCAGGGGGAAAATTCAGAAACAAAGAGTGACTACACCCGAAGATTTTTATCGTGTGTGAAATGAAAAACCTTTCTGATGTAGCAATAGGCCTTATTGCCACTCTTCTCGTTATGGTCACTACTTATGTTACACTTTTTGGTTTTGAGTATCTCGACAGCTACAATACTCAAAAAGACCGGGAGCTGTTCTTGAAGACTTATGAAATTGTGGTAGAATGTCGTAAAGACATTGCTGTCTTATCTGCCGATAAGATATGTGGTCAACTTCCTGTTTTTGTCAACAAAGTATCTTGAGGCCTTATGAAAGCAGCAAAGCTTTTGGTATTATTGATTTGGACCGTTGTTTGGTGGGCACAAGGGGTTCATATTGGAGTAAAGGAGGCAACGTATAAAACGACTATTGCTTGTGTGGAGAAACCTAATGTCTGTAAAGACAGATACCAGTATTTGAAACTCGGTGAAAAGCTTAGAGGAGCAAATGATTGAAACACCATACGGGTTACAGGGTAATGTAGGGTGCTGTGAGGAACATCAGCATCTGTTTAGAATGGTTGTATGCCCTGTTTGTGGCAATAAAAGATGCCCTAAAGCAACCGATCACAGGTTAGAATGCACCGGTAGTAATGATCCGGGGCAAAGGGGTAGTGTTTATGGCTGATTGGTTGTCTAGTTTTAGGGAGGAAACTCAACGGATCCGGGAAGAGACCCAAAGGCTCCGGGAAGAGAACGAGAAACTGCGAAAGGCACGCAGAGCACTTCGTTCCCTTACTCCCGAAAAAATATCAAATATTGTGAGAAGATCTATAAAAAAGGACATTTTACCCGACAAGGCCCTATAATACTCCCGTAGGGGAGAGCACCTTGGTGGTGGGCGCGACGGCGTCAGAGGCGGTTCGATTCCGTCCCTCGGCAATGGTGGTTCGATTCCACCCTCTCCCAATTCTACTTTTCATAAGCAACCAAACCGATGACTGACATTTCTAATCTCAACTTGGATCAAATTCAAGAACTTGAAAAGCAAATTCAAGAACGCAAAAAGTTTTTGAAGCAATCAAAAGACTGTGCGGTAGGATATAAGGTAACTTTTTGTGTGAAGTTCAATCCTCATGCTCACCAAAATGATGAATTGTGTAGTGTAGATCATTTTGGTGATTGGTTGGTGAATGCCCCAACAAGGAAATTTATTGAATACTTTGGTCTCAAAACTCCTTATGAAGATATAAGTGGTTTTAAGATTACAGAAATGACTGATGATGACAAGGTAGAATGGAAATGTTTTTGGGAGAATGAAGAATGAACTACTCGCTTTTCTGTTGTCAAAAATGCGGAGAGAAGATAGGATATATTGGAAGGTTCTTTCAGTTTCTTCGGGTTTCATCACATCGATGCGACGATGGAACAAAAAAACCTTATAAAGTAAAGATAGAAGTAAGCGAATGTGGTGCAAGTAGATGGGTAAATTCTAATGAATACTTTTGGAGTGATGAGGGAAAAGAGTTCCTAGAAGAAATGAGTGAGTTTGCTAAACGACACATAAAGAAAAAATGACTCGTCTTATTGATGCGATCTGTAGAAACTTGGGTGAGGACACTTGAAGAACTGACACAGGGCATCTCCACAGGTGCCCTTTTTAGTTGTATAATGACTTCATAAAAAACAAACCGATGAAACAACTTAAACTCTTTCAATACGATAAAAAAGTTTGGAAGAATGGTGAAGTAAATCGCACTTGGCAGTTTGGTATTGTCAAGAATACTTCACTGCTTTGGGTGAATTATGAAACTCCCGGTTCTCAATATTCTGCCCGTGGTGGCATCAACATCTTGCTTTCTTTCTTTAGTAGTTCTCTTATGAGTGTAAATTTTCATCAACGCAAATTTGGTTTGGCATTTGAATTTTTTACAGAATACTTTGAGGGGTGGAAAGAATGACTGAATTCTGTGTGATTATGTTGAAGAGGCAGGATGGTAAGGTCTATGCTGATTTACATAAGACCAATCAGCACATTTACCTTACAATAGAAGATGCTGAAGACGAATTCAATAAGTCGGAAAATTATAAACAATACTACCACATCGTAAAACTTGTTGCTTGTTTGGATGGGGAACTTAAAGAAATTAAAGACCAACTTGATTATCTTGAATGGCGTGCTTATGGTGAGGATGAAGAATGACTGACACCTGGAAGAAGTGGAACATTTGGACTTCAATCCATCTCTTTGAATATTGTGTGTATTCTTGGCAAAATCACATGTGGAACCATCTTGATGGGTATCCTAATGAAGAAAGAATGAGAGATTTGTTCTGGTACTATCTAAACTACGGAAACACTAACACTTATTATGACTGACAAACTACCACATTATCCGACTGGCAGAGATTATCCGTGAAGTGGATGGTCCTGCTGCCCTTGCCGAAGCAATTTTGTCTCATAGTTGGGTTGAGGAAATGAGATTTACTTTGGATTAAGGGGAATAATTTACCTTTCACTGTCACTCTCAAATCCATTTTCAAACAGGCATTAAACTCATGACTAACCCAACCGAACAAGCAAAAAAAGTTCTTTATGCCTATATGGATAAGGAAAAAGATTTGTCTCAACCCAAACTCCTCATCCATGTAGTAAAAGAGATTATCAGCCAATACTCATCTTCTCTTCCACCAGACCCCAATATGGATGAGTTTTATGCTAGGATGTGCGGGGGAGATAGCATCATCTACGCGGATGAACTTTTAACTCTCATTAACGAACTTGAAACCTTATGACCGAAGACGAAATTTTTCATCTTGCCGTACCTTTGAACAGTTCTTGAATTTGCTGTCAGAGTTGCTAGTGACACTTGACCAACTGGCACAGCATACCTACTAAGCACTCTCAACTGCTCTAAACTCACCAAGTAAACAGACTTCCAATGAAACTCAAGCCAGACGAATTCACTCTCTACATAATCACCGTAAGTTCTGTTCTAATCTTTATTGCCATTTCACTTATCGCTAGAGTCACTACAACTCAACAAGCCCTCAAACTTCAATGCGGAGTTAGCTATAACCTGCTGCAAGTCGCTGCTGCTGGTGACAATCTGACTCGTATTTGCCAGTACAAAAATCAAACTGTAATTGTCAAATGAAAACTAGTTCGCGTAGCGATCTGGACTTTATCCAAGGGCTAGGGTTTGGTAGCCTAATAGGAACTCTAATCGGAGTTTTAATTACAACTGCTAGTAAGGTTAAACCACAGGAAACTTGCCAGGTTATGGAAAAGTCGGCATCCAGCCATAATCTGAGCATGCCCAGCAAATCAAAATGAAACTCCCACCCAGTAAAAAACTAGAAGAAATACTCCGAGACCCTGTTGCTAGTAAACAATTGCAAAAAGCATTGACAGGAGAAGGAGATGGAAAAATTACAGTAAACGGAAAAACTTATGTTTTAGACAAAAATTCCTTTTATTAACATAAAGCAATGTCTTTCAGCTCTTTCTACAACCAGACAATCCGCAGCTACAACCAGGACAACAAGGGCATGCGCCTAGGGCAGTTTTTTATGAACGAGCTAGCCCGTCAGAACCTTGAAGTGCCAGACGACGTGGACTGTTTCCATAACGATGACAGATTTCCAGATTTTGTTGCCTGGCTCAGCCTGAACTGGGAAAAATTTGCTAAGCTGGACTCGACCGAAACCGACCCATGACCAGCCCCCGCAACTTAAAAATTAAAGTGACTGTCAGTATTGACAACAGGGTTCTTGTACTGCAGGACGAGTCTCCTGATGGTGTGAAAATAGATCGCTTTAATGAACACGGAGCAACATTAAGCTCGATGTTTGTTGAAAAAAAGTGTGTTGAGGGATTGATAGAAGCTTTACAATTTTTCAAATTGACCGAGCAAGACAATGACAGAAGCAAATAGATTTGCTTTTGACTACCTCTACCTCGGTCTGTTCGGTAGGGTAGATGTTAGATTTAACTACCTTCAAGATACTCTACAATTTTATAAAATAGGAGTCTATCCTGCCGTAATAATAAAATCTTATGATATGAGAGAGCTAGGAACTATGACAAAAGAAGAACTAGATGTGGTAATCAGCGATGTAATCCTCTCTTCATGCTTTGAAGGCTGCTAGACTCTGTCCAGAACCCCTTCTCAACCCATGGTTAGCATCGGCCGTTTCGAAACTATTTTGAGTGAGAATGGGTTTAAATCCCATAGAAATGAATTTTCCGACTTCTGGTTATATTTTTTTGATAACAAAGCGGCTAGGACTTTCTCAGTCTGGTTCACTCGCAGAAGCGGAAATTTATATTTGACTAGTCCAAAATTATATACTTATGATGAGATAATTGACATGTCTGAAAAACAAGTCGAAAACACCGCTCAGGAGCTAAAACTACTCGCCACATTCGGGCAGTGGGATGAGTAGGCTTGACCAGATTTTAATGTGTACAGTCTGCGGTAGTCTATTGACCTACCTAGATGCCTATTCAAAGATAGTAGTAATTAATGGCGAACAATATGCCTGGGAATATTTCGACATAATGACAGAAAGAGAATTCGAACTGTTTCTTGAAGAACTACGTCTGCTCTGCATCTTCACATGATCGCTTTTTACCACATTTTCCTGGCAGAGAGACTATGGCCAGTCTCAAAGGCCTACTCCAAGCTGATTAACGTTTACTTAGACAATCCCCAAACTAGGATTTTTAAGTACAGGGTGTTAGGGCAGGATTATTTAGTCCTGGGAGACTTGAACGTATATATAGGCAGATTCCCCGAGTCGGATTCTTTTGTTTTGGAAGGAGTTATTAGCTTCCTTCTCCCAGAAAGTATTGACAATCCTGGAAGACTCAGCAGACTTAGCCAGTATCTATGCAGTAGTCGTCTCGGTCTCCGTAACACTGTGCCCGATCGTAGAACAATGTGGAGGTTGTATAAATGTTTAAAATGACTAGTGTGTCCGTACCGCTTACCAATTTCATCAACCATCTTTTGGATAAATATGAAAACCGGTCGTATTTCCAACATGGGGTATGGAGGGTCTGCTCCCTTCGCAAAACACCTCCGTATAACTAATTACCTTCTCCGACACTCCGCTTTTAAAAACAAACGCATTGACTGAGCTACTTTGTGGAGAATCAATCAGAACAAGCTATGATCAAAGCATTCACTAACATCTTTTTAACTTGGAATAGAGGTTATCCGACCTCTAAATCCCTCTCCAACCTAATTAACTTGCTGCTAGACGATAACCGTAGTAAGATAACAATGAGTTATGGTTCGATAAAAATAAAGTATAAGTCTCAAATTCTTTATTTCTGGTATGGGGAAGAAGATACTGGCAGAATGCGTAATCTCTTCAAGTTCTTTTACTTGAAGTGTGATGAACTGTCTGATGAACTAACCCTGTCACCATTTCGTTACAACCAGAAGGTTCCAGACAGAATGACTAGCTGGAGGCTTTATCTGGCTGGACGTAAGTCGCGGGATTGAGTCTGCAATACTCATTAAACACAATTTTACACTCTTTGTTGGTCAGGCCACAATTCGCTGCGGCTCTGGGCAAATTCCATGTGGCAGAGAACAACTTCTCCATTGATTCGCGTGTTTCCGGCCTCATGATAACTCCGTCAGTGTCCCTAGCCTAGCATGCCAAACCGTGCTAGGCTGGACCGAGACCTGCAACCGGCCCATGTTTGGATTCCAAGCCCGTACAAACGGCCCTAAACTGACCTTTGAGGAGTTCATGTCGAAATGCGGCGAGAGGGGAGGCGATCCTCTGGTCGCGATTCGGGATGTGCTCAGGGACAATCCGGTCAGGGGGATCGATCCGGACCGTCTACCGGCCGGTAACGTTTTCCAGGTCCTGGCCAAGCTGTCTCAATCCGGCGAATGGAAACTGGTCATGGACATTACAATCTCATGAAACCGCTGCGCGTGTGCCGAGTTACTTTTGAAGACGGGCAGCAGGTATGTATGTCTGTCAGGGACCAGTCCGATGTGGCCGAGTTTTGCTCGGCCTGGACGGACAAGAGAGTTATTCAGATTGAGATGGTAGTTGAAAGCCTGTCATAGCTATTGCTTGGCCGCTTTGCCCTTCGCCGCATTCGATATTGACGGGACTTTGACCCGATCCTCGTTCGACCAGGCCAACATCCTGGGTATAAAACCCAACCCGGTTACAATCCGAACATTGCGGATGTTAAGGAAAGCCGGTATAAAGATCATGATTGTTACAGCGAGACCGGAGCGGTACAGGCCTGAGACTCAGGCCTGGCTTCGACGCCACGCCATCCTATACGATGTTCTGCGGATGCGCAAGGCCGGAGACGACCGGCCTGACGCCGACCTACGGGCCGAACAAGCCTCGGGCGCCAGTATTTTGTTCGATGACAAACCGGATAATTGTCGCCGGTCTGGCGTACCGTGTGTGCTAGTATAGTGGGCACACATCAGACCGTATCTCGTGCAGCTCAACACCGAACAGAGTCATCTGTACGACAAAGTCACATCGCTTCAGTTCAACAAGCTGCTTTTGCTGGGCGAAGCCGGATCGGGCAAGAGCTTTTGCTTGTGCAAGGCTGTATCTGAGCTGATTAGAAACGGTCAGCCAGGGCTAGTTCTGTGCGCTCCTACCCACATCGCACGCCTTAACCTGCTCGACAAGCTGGACAAGGATGTAGCCCATCTGGCCGAAGCAACAACCGTAGCCTCGTTGTTGCTCAAGTATGGGGTTGATACTGATGAGGGCACGGTACAGTTTACTTCAGGCAAACTAGACCGGATTAACAAATATAAGATTGTGGCATTGGACGAGTGTTCGATGCTCAGCGAGCAGGATTACGAATTGTTGATGGTTAGCAAGGCCAAGGTTATTTTCCTTGGAGACTATGCTCAGCTTCCCCCTGTCATGGCTAAATCGGCCGAGGGGAAAATGGCTAGCCATGCCGGAACAGGCAATTTGGAAGTGGTTAGGCTTGTTCAGCAAATGAGGCAGCCTGGCATTATTCACCTTGCCGCAGAGAAAAACCGCACAAAAGCATGGTTTCCAGATCAGAGCGTGAAGGGTGAGAGGGGAGAGACAATCACCGTTCATGAAAATGAGCAGAATATGGTCAACCGCATGGTGTCCGAGCTTATTTCAGATAGGAGAGGGTATGGTGGAACTCATCACCACCGCTACATCGCCTATAAGAATGTGATTGTGAGAAGGGTCGGTAAACAGATTCGCGACAAGGTACTTGAGCATTACTTCAAATTCAATACGGAATCCGTCCCGTTCATCCAGGATGAGATTGTGATGATGAGGGAGAACAAGTCCTCAATCGGGTTTAATGGCGAGCTGGTTAAGGTTGTGAAGGTTGCCAGGGATAGGAAGTTTCAGAGCCTTAATCCGTACTTGTGGGATTCTTATGAGTTGACTGTGCAAGGGTCGTTGGGAACCGGACTTATCCGAACCATTCCACCTTGCTCGCAAGAAATCATGGACAGGTATGTTGAGGGTTTGCAGAGTAAGCTGAGGCAGTACCAGATTAGTAAAGAGGAGGATATGGCTAGGGACATTTTGTCCAAGATTAAGAAGATCCGGTCGTACTGGACTATCACTCAATACCCGTATGCCGTTACCACCCATAAATCTCAAGGTATGACAATTGAAAATGTCTACCTTAACACGTCTAGTTTTGTCTCTGCCCCTAACAAACGCGCACTGCTTTATGTGGGTATTTCCCGAGCAGCGGCTAATCTTCACACAGTGAAAGTTCCGCCTGAGGCAGCCCTGGATCGAGCCGAGGTCAATAGCCGTTACCGGTCAGCCAAGGCTGATTATCGGGCGGTGGTCGGCAAGCCGTTCAAAAACGTGCTAGGATTTAGTACGCGCACCTTGGTTGGAAAGGACTTGATGACCGGCTACATCGAAGCTGTTATTGCCGATCTGAACCAATGAGCAGGCAGGAAGTCTTATTAGATTTTTTCGGCGATAGGGAATGGCCTGCTATTATCGGGTATGATTATCCGGACTTGGTCTACGCCCACATACTAAAAACCGGCGAGTTAGGTGTTTGTTTTGAGGGTGGCAGGTACTTCAAGGTTAAAGATATGACGACCATATCATCCATGCCCGTTTACAGAATCTCTGGGGAAGGGGTAATAGCAGGGTTTACCAGTTTCGACGGTTTTCTTTATCTTACACGAAATTATGAGACCTGAAGACATTGACAAACTCCTGGGGTTTTTTGATGGCGAGTTTGATTTTGCCACGGTCTTATCGTTAGATTTAAAAGACTATGAGATTTGTTTAGTAGGAGTGTCGGATTGCCTCTCACCTTTTAAAAAGCGGTTATGTTTCTCTGTCTTTAAAAACGATGAGTATTGTGGGCATGTGGCGGTCTACAAAGAACTTGCTACATCTGGGTCAATATATGAAGTGTATTATTACCCTTTCCAGAATAGATTCCGCAAATCATCCTACTTCGTTTGTTCTTCAGTTGAAAGTATCTTCGATTTCATAAACAGGATATGAATTCGGTCTCTGACATTGTCAAATTCGCCTGCGAACTTGAAAGGCTTTGTGACAAATACAACTTATGCTGCTATGTAGCTTTCAAAGCACGAGCAGGGTATATATTACACGATTCGATTAGTATTGCTAAACAGCTCGATAAGCAAACACTAAAATGCAAGTCCTGTTATTTTTACATCCCCACGATCCAGCTCCGATTTTACACCCTGGCCTTGCCCCCACTAGACAGCCTAGAGCATGCTATAGTGGATGCTCAGCTCGAATCGCTTTTCGCCTGATGCCCAGACTGACCATGCTGTGCGGAATCCCCTGTTCGGGGAAATCCACACATGCTAAAGAAGTTCTTGTGCAGGAGTTCTCCGATCCTGTGATTCTTTCCACTGACGATTTTATTACCCGGTATGCAACTGAGGCTGGCAAGTCTTACGTCGAGGTGTTTGAAGAAGCGATTGGTCTCGCCAACGCATACTTGGAAAGTATGCTCAGCCATGCCGTATCCAGAAATCAAGATATTATTTGGGATCAGACTAATGTGACGAGGGAAGAGAGAGTGAGTAAACTGGCTCGTATCCCGTCCGGATACGAGAAGCTGTGCGTATGCCTACATACCGACCTTCGCACGGCCTTATTAAGAAACTCTCAAAGGTATAATAAGTTTGTTCCGAGGGAAGTGATTGTCCGGATGAACGAACAACTGGTTCTGCCTTCAAACGACGAAGGTTTTGATTTTATTACCCATCTGTGCCAAAGCCATGAAATCTGAGAGAACTACAATCAGTATTGGTTCTAGCATTAGGCTGGGTGACTTGGCTGAGCAGTTGAGTCAGACTGATTACGCTAGTTTAGTAGATTTTATATCTATGTTAGATTACCACATGCAAGATACCTCTTTTACTTTCTCTGTAATAAAGAGGCTGTTTGGTGATATGGTAAAAGAGGAAAAAACTTATATAGTTTCATGTACAGATAGGCTTTTGCAACATACTTTTGAGGATAAGCCAGTAACTTACTCCTATGGAGGTGTGCCAGAAGATCTATCAAAGGAGATCAAAGAATCCGAGAAAAGGGTAGAGCTTCTAAAAGAGGCTATGAAGTTGATTAAAAAAGTTGAGGAACTGTACCAATGAATCTGTATAGAAAAAATCTGGAGATGAGGGAGGTTGTGGTCGCCATTAGCCTGGATGAAATTAAGGACATTCTTTCCAAAGAAGGGGATATTACAGATATTGTACTGGATGTGATTGGCTACGATCCGGAAAGTGTTTATAATATGCTTTATAGACTGCTGGAACAGTATAACCACTTGCTGAAGAATATGGAGTTAATGTATGCTAATAAGATTCTGACTGACTCATTTTCTGATAAAACTAGGCTAGTGAGCAACCAAGAGCTGGATAGTTATAAACAGATCGGAGTTAGGAAAGAGGTTATTGCCGAGATTATCTCTATGCTCGATCGGATATGAGTTTACTAGGTAATCCCCTTGCTCCTCTTGGTGGAGAGGAGCACCTGAGGCTTATGCTCGGTGTGGAAGAGTTTGAATACAGAACATCGATGTATTGGAGTAACTGCCATTTTTGTGACTTTACATATAAAGAGAAAAGAATCTGTGTAGGCATATTTAGTAGCGGTCGTTGGTCTTTGTCTATTAATAATATAGTAATTTGTAAAATGGAAGCTAAATATAGCTTAAGGATAAGGAGTGCTTTTGAAGCTGCACTTAACTGTACTCTGAGTTTCTAACCTGATTACTATGGCTAACCCGATTACTATGGTTAACCCGATTACTATGGCTAACCCCCTCGAACCCCTAGGGGGAGAGGAGCACCTGAGGCTTATGCTCGGTGTGGAAGAGTTTGAATACGGTACATTTGTGCCTTGGAGTTTTGACTGCCGTTTTTGTATGTTCACATATAAAGAGAAAAGAATTCGTGTAACTATATTTTCTACCGATCGTTGGTTTTTGTCTGTCGACAATATAACAGTTGCTAACTGGCCTATTGAAGCAAGATCGGAGATAAGGAGTGCTTTTGAAGCTGCACTTAACTGTACTCTGAGTTTCTAACCCGATTACTATGGCTAACCTGATTACTATGGTTAACCCCCTCGAACCTTTAGGGGGAGAAGAACACCTAAAGCTAATGCTCGGTGTGGAGGAGTTTGAATACGGTACATTGGTGCCGTTTGACTGCCGTTTTTGTATGTTCACATATAAAGAGAAAAGAATTCGTGTAACTATATTTTCTCACGGTCGTTGGTCTTTGTCTGTCGACAATATAACAGTTGCTAACTGGCCTATTGAAGCAAGATCGGAGATAAGGAGTGCTTTTGAAACTGAACTCAACTGTACTTTGAGTTTCTAACCCGATTACCATGGCTAACCCGCTTGAATTATTGGGAGGAGAAGAGCACCTGAGGTTTATGCTAGGTGTGGAGAAGTATAAATATAGACATCTAGATCTCTTGATCAGTATTACTTCCGAGTGCAGATTTGATTACAAAGGGAAAAATATTAAGATTCTGTATGCTGTTGGTAAAATATATCTGAATGATGATTATTGGATTTTGATTGTGGATAATAAAGTAAAGTCCTCCCTGTGCAACCCCTACCTAACCCCTGACCAAGCAACGGAAATATTCGAGTCGGTACTTGACTGCACCCTTAGTTTCTGATTTTTCACTATGAACCCCATCTCCTGGTCTGAAGCAGTTAGGTTTTGTGGATTTTTGAAAAATTCACATACTGCCCAGAGTCTGTACTTAAAGGCTAAGACGGGAAGAAGGTTAACCGCCAGGCAAATTTACTGGGTATACAAGTATGCAGATATTGCTAGGGCGAAATGGGGGAGCGCGAATGTTGAATTAGATGGTAGGTTTGAATTCCCACTTTTGTATAAAAACCGGGTCCGGATTGAGATGAAGAATGGGTGGATAGTCGAGCCGGTTTCTGGTAAAGTGATGGGTAGGATTCGATCTGAGCCGGCCCTTCCTGGGCTAATTCTCTTTCCTAACGGGATTATCCATCCCGTCAACCTCAAAAAACACTTACTGTCATGTCACTTTACGGAGCGATCTACTACAAAAAACTAGAATTTACTACGCCCTTCGGATCGCATAAGGATTACAAGACAAGAATGAGAGTAACAAGAACAGAGATGGAACATGCGGAACTCATGCTTGTTGTAACTTTCGACCCGGATTATATATTTATTGAGGAAAGAGTGTTTAAAGGTGACGAGACCTTGCCTCTTCTACACAAGTTATGAGCAAATATTACGGAATATTAGTCTACAAAGAGTCGGGTATTACCAGTCCGACCATTAAGGTCACAAAGAACGAGACCGAGCACTACGACCTGTTGTTGAAAATAATCTTTACAGAAGGCTTTAAGCTATTGCACGATAAGCAGTTCTGAGCTAGTGTGAGCTGGCCAACCTCCTAGCACCAATGACAGTCCGGTCTATCGACTCGATCGAGGTCGACGGGAAGACGATCCGGGTCCAGGCCGTGGTCTCTGAATCCGTCTGCACATTCCCCGGCTCACAGTTCGACCCTCCGGAGTACGACGACGCCCTGTGCGTTGCCACTTTCGAGGCAGATGACGAAACCCCGGCGGAAATCACCCCGGACTACCTTGATCTGCTCGACCTGGACTGGTCTCTGTGCTAGTATCTTGGAGAAGCGGGCAACACAGCCCGTCCTTTCACCCGTCCACTACGAATCTCTCAACGTGTCTACCACTCGTCTGACCGGCTCCGCTCTCCTGGAAATGGTCAACTCCATGGCCAGCTCCAGCAAGCTCGAACTGTGCAAGGCCACCGGCTACACCCGGACCGACAAGAATGGTCAGCTCAAGATCTGCTACTCGGATCTGATGGCCGCCACTCTTGAGGCCAAAGGTGTTGCTCTGCCGACCGGCGCCAGCGGCACGGGCGGCGGTCCTCGTCCCAGCTTCACCACCACTGCCCTCAACGATGGGAACATCGTGGTCGGCAAGTGCTACACCCGGATTCTCGATGTTGTCAAGGGGGACAAGTTCGAGATCGCGGTCGATGAGGATGCTCTGACCATCACCCTCAAGCTGGTTGTCGAAGACGACGAGCAGGCTTGACCTTGGTCGGGCGGGGGAGTAGGGTAATCCGGACTCCCCCCTCCTTCTTTCTTTTTCTCCCTCCTCACACCACAAATGACTTTCCTGAACGACGCAGGCCGAATTCCCCTCCTCACCCCCGAAGAGGAGATTGTCTATGGCCGCCTAGTCCAGGCCAGACAAAAGATCCTGCAGGAGAATCCGGTCGGACCTTATACCTTCGAGCAACAAAAGGCTCTGCGAGCGGGAAAACGAGCCGAGGACCGAATGGTAAAGGGGAATCTGAGGCTGGTATCGTCCGTTCTCAAGAAAGGGCCGAAAGTATTGCGCAGTTTGACAAGAGAAGATCTGCTTAACGAGGGGTCTATCGGCTTGATTCTGGCAGTTCAGAAGTTCGATCCGGAACGAGGGTATAAGTTTAGCACGTATGCGTATTGGTGGATTAGGCAATCTATTACTCGGGCTATTGCAGAGAAGGACCGGACAATTCGTCTTCCTGTAAACGCTCATGACGATCTGCTGAAGCTGATGAAGTGGATGGCAAAGCAGAAAAAGACTCCAACCCTTGAGCAATGCGCCGAGCATTTGAAGACAAGTAAGGAGACGGTCCGGCTTTACTTGTCGTCCGCTCAGGATGTCAGGAGCCTGGACGCTAAATGTTCGACCGATTCTGAGACAACAAGCAATCTGATCGACTTCATCCAAGACCATAGCGTGGATCTGATGGCTTCCCTTGAAGATAGCCTGGAGGATCAGCGGGCTTGGGTAGAGAAAAGGCTGGATATTTTGCCCGAGAGAGATAGGAAGATTATGGAAATGAGGTTGGAGGGCAATCTTAGTCGGAAAGAAGTTGCGGCCAAGGCCGGTGTTCATGTTAGCTATGTGAACATTTGCGAAAATCGGTCAATCCGGACCTTGAAGCTCGAAGCAGGCTCGGTTGCATGATATGGTATCCGATTGAAAGTCTACCATTGAAGACGAAAGCCATGGTCGTCGTCATCTCAATCCGGCCAGATTATGTCACAGATCCCTGGGTTGTTTGGCGAGACGGTGAGTCTTTTGTGCGCTGGCCTCACGCATTCCAACCCACACACTGGTTCCCTCTCCCATCCCCTAAGTCCGTCTACCACATGAACAAGCCTAGTATCCTACAACAAGTCAAAGAAGAGGGAAGTCCTATTGCAAAGCTTCTTCTTGCACACCTTGATGACCAGCACACATCGACTACCTTGCTTGAGAGTGTTGTTGCAGAGCTATCTGACAGTCCTGGAGACAACTGGGAGACTGGTCGATCCGTGATCAGGCTTATAGCCAACTGGGTGAATAATGCCGAGCTGGAAATTTACTCCAACGACCGGGCAGTCGTTGTCAATACTCTGCTCGACGAGGCTAATAACAAAATATGAACGGAAACTTACAAGACTTGCCAGTCTGGCCCCAGAGCCAAACTCCAGTCTCCTCCCAGCTTTCCAACCTGTATCAGGTTGCAAACAGGCTCGGATTGTACGATGCTGCCGATGCCATTAAGCAAATGAGTAGAGAGCTAGACCAGCTTAAGTACGGTTGTCATGTTGACCTTGAACCTGGGATCGAACCTGATGGTTGTGTTATAGATACAGGCGAACACCACGACTGCATTTATGCAGTAGAGGGTATGAGAAAAGAACAGTGTAGGTATTGGAGAATAGTTACATGACCCTGCTTGCAATTGCTACGATCTACTCAATCACTTTTATCTTGGAGTTACGCCAAGGTACAAATTCTTCCCATTAATCTAACAGCCATGCTAACCAAAAACACTGACCAACTCAAGGAACAAGTTCAGCTTCATATTGAGGCTGATTCAATTGTTCAAGGTATTTATTGGGATGATGTTGACAAGAAGGGTTGTTTCATTGGATGCCTTGCGCATTCTAGTGAACCAGAAATGAATGAAGATAAGTATGGCATTCCTATCATGCTTCAAAGAATTGCTGAAAGGATTTTCGAATCATTAAGTATTGAAGATGCAAAAGCATTTTTTGCTGCGTTTCCAGATGCTATTAGCTGTGATGGTAAAGATCTAAGTAAAGTAAGTTGGAAATTTTTAGCATCTGAGTTACGTTCATTGCCAACACAGCCTATTCATATACAAGAAGTAATTGATCCTGTGATTGTTGGTATGGATCTATTGGCCAACGGTCAATTGTGGCCACAAAGTGCTGCTGCTGCTGATGCTGCTGCTGCTGCTTGTGCTGCTGCTAACGCTGCTGCTTGGGCTGCTGATTCTGCTGCTTGGGCTACTGATGCTGCTGCTGATGCTGCTTTTGCTGCTGTTTGGGCTGCTCGTGCTGCTGCTCGTGCTGCTGCTGATGCTGATGCTGCTGCTGCTAATGCTGCTCGTGCTGCTGCTGATGTTGCTCTTGCTGCTGCTTGTGCTGCTGCTTATGGTGTTGCTGCTGCTTTTGCTGCTCGTGATGCGGCTTCTGATTCCTTTGCCCAAGCACGATTGCGTCAAAAGGAATTACTCCTTAAGCTAATTAGCGAAGCGGAGGTCGAGCAATGCTCATAACTGTACACCGGTTCGGGCAATATGCCGATGTTTCAGTATCTACAGCACACGGAACTCTTGAAATCGGGCTACTAAATGAAATTGAACGTAAGCAGCTCTCAGAACACCTGCGAGAAATCTCAGAAGAACTCACTGATTGACATGACACACCCCATCACCCCACCTCCTGAGCTGGTAAAGCAGTGGATCACAGAATGGTGCAACACAGCCGATGGTTTAACCTATTCCAAGTTTCTTATCACCCGCGCCGCCCAATGGGGCTGGGACCAACGAGAACCGGAGATTCAAGCTGTCGCCGACCAGGAGTTTGAAGCGTGTCTTGAGTGGGCTAAACGCTATGACACTGAGCACTGGTCTTACAGCGAGTCACTCCGCGCCGCTCGCCGCCCCAAGCCGCCATCCTTGAAAGAGCAGGCGCTTGCTGACTTTGACTGGCTGGTTGGCCGCACTTTAGGGAGGCCAGAGTTTGATGAAAGGTCGGAACGAATTCGCCGCGCATTGAAGGCGCTGCCTGATGACTTTCCAACGCCGCCCACTAGTGCTATAATCAGGTAAGACTTGGCCTTGAACAATGACCTTGCCCGATCTCCGTAAGCTGTGCGCCCGCATGGCTGACGAATTGGATCACTATCGACAGCTCTTGATGGATGATCGTCGCGAAACCCATGCGTTGGCGGCTGAAGCCCGCACCTTGCTGGCCCAGCCCGAACCGCCCACCGATGGGGAGGTGGCTGAGCTGGTGGCTGCACTGAGAGATGATGCTGAGTGCGTCGAGGCCGAGCAGCACGACCTGTGCAACATGACGGCGCAGCAGATGCGCCGCGCCGCTGATCTCCTAGAGCGTCTGGCCCAGCCCGAGTCGCAGGGGCCGAACGAAACAGCATGGGCTCTTGCTCAGTTGCTGGACGGTGTTCAGCGGCACGACCTACCAAACATGACCGGGCTCTCTGATTCCGATTGTGACCGTATCTGGGCCGCCCGCCCCGCCACTACCGGAGACCAACAATGACTGAACCGCTCTCCCCCGCCGCGCAGGCGGTGAAAGATGCCGTGATTGCTCTATACAGCGATCAGCAACAGATCAGGGACTGGGGTTGGCGACTCGATGCCCCCACTGTCGCCGCCG
>Ga0129333_10000279_pt1 | contig 38443 bp, 33 predicted proteins | sample CPB6_08_DNA_FD_94474 | JGI IMG/M metagenome (GOLD analysis project Ga0129333, IMG submission 94474) | Freshwater to marine salinity gradient microbial communities from Chesapeake Bay, USA - CPBay_Sum_0.6_0.8_DNA | ecosystem: Environmental > Aquatic > Marine > Coastal | place: USA: Chesapeake... | reverse complement strand
TATAAAAATATAAAAATTATAAACTTTGATGCACTTTATTATTGTGCAAATGAAGAAGTAAATATAAAAACTGAAGTACGAAATGATTCAACTCGATATACATTTATAAATGGTAATTTGAAAAGTTTAGATTTACTAAAATATATTTTTAAAATGAATATGATTACACATGTTGTTCATTTTGCAGCACAGTCTCATGTTCAAACATCATTTGTGGATGCGCTTACATACACAGAAGACAACATTATTGGAACACATAATTTACTAGAAACAGCTCGACTATATTGTCCGAATCTTGAAAAGTTTATTCATGTTTCTACTGATGAAGTGTATGGAGAGAATGAGAGTGCAGATATTAAAACAGAAAAATCGATATTGTGTCCTACAAATCCGTATGCCGCAACAAAAGCAAGTGCTGAACTATTAGCACAAGCATATTATCATTCTTTTAAAATGCCGATAATAATCACTCGTGGAAATAATGTGTATGGACCAAATCAGTATCCGGAAAAGGTTATACCTAAGTTTATAAAACAACTTGTAAGTGGTTTAAAAATTACAATACAAAATGGAGAATGCAAGCGTGCATTTTTACACGTATATGATGCTGCGAAAGCATTTATAACAATTATTGAATGTGGAAAAATTGGAGAGATTTACAATATTGGTTCTGATGAGAATATGGAATATACTATTTTAGAACTAGCAAAAATCCTTATAAAAAAAATAAAAAATAGTCAAAATTATGATGAATATATTGAGTATATTGAAGATCGTCCATTTAACGATAAACGTTATTATATAAGTAATTTTAAGTTAAAAGCTTTAGGTTGGAAAGTAACAGTTGACTTTGAAAAAGGAATTGATGATTTAATTTGTAGTCAACTTTTAAAATAATGAAACACCTTTTTATCTTTTTATAATATTTCAGAAATTTTGTATATTTGCTCATTTGTCAACTTGTCAGGGTAAACAACTTTAAAAATAATAACCAGTCCACCAATTTTGCCATTAAGATCTTTCATTCCAAGTTTTTCTATTGTTTTTGATACACCATCTTTTATAACTGTTCCATCTTTATGTTGAAGATGAAACGTTTTCCCATTTATATGTTTGATTACAAATTCTAGACCACATAGCGACTCTTTCAATGATATTTCTTTTTCTAAAATCAAATCCAGTTCATTTCTTTTAAATAACTCATGCGGTTTTATGTTTACAACAGTATGAACAATTTCACAGTTTGATGTGGTAGCAGTAACAATTTCTTTGTCATTTATACCTGGTGGTATGCATATACAAATATTTTGTTCTCCGATTTTTATAAAATATTTTTCAATTCCATGATACGCATCTTCAAGTGTAATGTATATTTCATTTTCGCAAGTTTCAAAGTTATGTTTTTGGGATGGAGATGGATACTGATATTCTTTTTTATGTTGTTGTTGAAATTCTGGAATACCCATACCCATACCCATACCCATACCCATACCCATTGGCATTGGCATTGGCATTGGCATCGACATCGACATCGAGACTCCGTTACCAAATTTTATAAATGATGGAAGTCCTGTAAAACTTCCAATGTCGTGAAAATTATTAAACTGTTGGTGGTGCGGTTGCTGTGATCCAAACATCATATTAAAAATGTCAAATGGATTTATATTCATTGTTCCTCCTCCTGAAGACATGTTACCATTTCTAATTCCTATGTCATACATCATTCGTTTTTCTTTGTCTGATAATGTTTCATATGCATTCGCAAGTTGTTTAAATTTTAACGTTGATTCTTCATTGTTTCTGTTCTTATCGGGATGGTGGATCATTGATAATCTACGGTACGCTTTTTTTATTTCTTCAAAAGATGCATCTCTGTTCACCTCTAATACTTTGTAATAGTCTTCTTCTACATCTTCATTTTGTTTATAACTAGGACCATTAGAAAAGTTGAAGTTCATTTATTTAAATAAAATAATTAAAGATAAATTATATTAAATATTACTCGTTTCATTTTAAGTAGATATAAGTGTATAAAATTAAAATATTATTTATTTATATTTTTAAATTATTATGAAAAACTGTAATAATGATTCTTCTTCAAGTACAAGTATTTCAAAAAGTAAAGAACATTATGTATCAAAAAATGTTGAAAATGTTCACTCTCACTCTCCATTTATTACCAAGTATCAACCACATGGTTTGAGTGATTTTCAACAACTAGATGACAATACAGTAAAACTTGTTAAATCGCTAATACACCTTAATAATTTAAATATACTTATTGTTGGAGACTCGGGAACAGGAAAAACTTCAGTTATTAAGTCAATTATAAAAGAGTACTATGGAACTAAGAGTGATTATAATCATGAAAATGTTCTTGTTTTAAATAGCTTAAAGGAACAAGGGATTCAGTACTATAGAAATGATTTAAAAATATTTTGTCAAACATGTAGTTTAGTTAAAAATAAAAAAAAAATCATACTATTAGATGATATTGATCTTATTAATGAACAAAGTCAACAAGTTTTTCGAAATTATATGGATAAATATAAACACAATATAAATTTTATATCATCGTGTACAAATATTCAAAAAGTTATTGATAGTTTACAATCAAGAACAATTATTGTAAAAATTCATCCAATAACATATTGTTGTTTACAAAAAATCATTACTAAAATATCTTCAAATGAAAATTTGATATTTTCATCGGATTCTGAAAAACTTTTGTTACAAAACTGTAATAATTCTATAAGAATATTGTTAAATTATTTAGAAAAAATAAAAATATTAAGTTTATGTTCACAGTCAAACAGTTACACAAGTGTAGAAGTAGAACTTATTAATAAAATTACTACAAATATTAGTTATAAATTATTTGATGAGTATACAAGTCTTATTCTGGAAAATAAAATAGTGGAATCAATAAATATATTTTATGGGTTGTATCGAGAAGGGTATTCTGTCATGGATATATTAGATAGTTATTTTACTTATATAAAAATAACAACATTACTAAGTGAAGATATAAAATATAAACTTACAATACTTGTGTGTAAATATATTATTCATTTTCACAACATTCATGAAGATGAATTGGAGTTGGCTTTTTTTACAAATAATTTTATAAAACTATTTAATACATAATAAAAATGTAAGTTATTGGTATATATTTTATATTTTTTTTAATGTAATATATAATATATAAAATAGTAACTGATATTGCTTTAAAAAATGTCCCAAGTATTTAAAAATAAAATATCGATTGACATATTGTTTAGTTTTTTTGACAGTATAAATTGTCAAAAAATTAATAATTTTTACATATTTGATGTTATTGCATATAAAAGATCGATTTATATTAATGCATTGCCAGTTTTTTTAAGTAAACTAAAAGAATATTATTATTCTTCAAAGTATAAGTACATTGATCCTGAAAATATGAGTCAAAATAAATTTAACACGGTTATTCGACAAATATGCAAATATACAAACACATTGTATGATAAAAAATTAAAACATGACCAGTCAAAGTATAGTGTTATATATCATATTTATTTTTAAAACTTTACTTTATCACAGCAATATTGTAAATAAGTCGATTAATTTATTTTAGTTATATATGTCCAATTGATCGAACTAGTTGTCCAGGTGGACCGTTCCACCCGCTCTGCATTGTCATCATAGAACCATCTACAACATATAATAATGTTGTTATGATTCCAATTGTTTTTCCCATCAAATCTTTGATTCCCATTGTTATTTTTTGAAACTCAATCAACATGTTTAAAAATACACTAAATATTCCTGTTACAATTCCTGTAATTGAATCACGAATGTAACTAAACATGTTTCTAAAGTTGTTCAAACTTCCACCAATGTCTCCCAAATTTTCTGTCGCTACTGATGTCATATAGTTTACTGGTTCAAGCAAGTATCCCATGTAGTCACTCTGCATATTCTGAATGCAATATGTAAAATTCTCAGAAGTATCATGTCCAAACATACTAGCAAATGGCATAACCGTTGGACTGCACCGGTATAGCGACCAGTGATCTTGTATATACTTTGTCCCAATAACTAAAAATGAAAGCACATACAGTCCAATAAATACAATAATAATAAATATTGCTGATAATAAGTCACTTGTTTTCATTGAGTTGTAACTTTGATTTACAATATCCTTTACTACATATATCAAATATTATTTATTCTATTTTATTTTATTTAATGTGTAAAAATTATAAAAAATATTCATCTAAGAACTGGGCGGTTTTGGTACTTCACTATCATATTTAGAATATGCTAAAGTTTGTGCATTATTAGTTGCAAGCTTATTGATAATATCGGACCCTGCTGGACTTGTCTGTTGAAATGATGGTATCGTTAACTTGTCGCCATTAGAACCCCCATGCGATATTTTCTTATTTTTTTTATGTAGTCTCATTCTTCGTGACTTCTTTCTCAAAATACTCTGTCTAAACTTTTTTGTAAACTTCTTTTTAATCACAGACTTTCTACTATATTTTTTTGATTTTTTATTTTTATTTTTTCCACCACCTATTTTACCTCTTGAAACTTGAACAAGATGGTGCTGGTATGTACTTCGTGCAATACCGGCATCAAGTGCAGTTTGACTCGGATTCGAATTATTAACAGTATGTGGAACCACATATTGATTACTGTCTGATGTATTGGATGGACTTATAGGCGATGCAGTTGTTGACATTATCCTTTACTAAATTTACTAAATATATAAACTATATATATATAAATTAAATTTCATTTAAAATTATTTTAAAAATTTAACATTTATACATTTATATTATAATTCGTAACTTATTTAGAATATTAATATTAATTCATATTATTACTTATTATAATAAAAAAATGAATCCTGCAGAAAGAATTCAACTTGAAAAAATGATTCAAGCCAATGGTGCGGTCGACAACACTGAAACCATTCGCAATTTAAAGCATAGCGACCGAATAAAAGATGATATTTTAACTATGGTCAAACTCAAAAAAGATTATCAGCGTTTATCTCAGTCTAATCCTGCCCAATTCGATAACATTTGTGTATCTCGTTGTTCCTTTCTTTTCAATAACTATACCGACATTTTCAATCGTTTAAAAAAAGATGAACTCGATCTGAATATCATGGGACAACTCCTTGTTCTTCTGAAAATGATTGAAGATGAAAAAATTGACCAACATACCGCATCATTCGAAGTAGGCAAATTGCTGAAAAGTATTTACATTGATAGCGCTTTGAAAAAATCGCAGCATCTCGACGAGAAACATAAACACCATTCAGGTGACTCCAAAAAACATTTACCCGATAAGAAGATATCATGGTCAGAATATAAAAAAAAAATGTTGAGTTAATGAGTTAATAATAAAAACTATATGACCGTAAAATTATATAAACATATTTATTCACTATATAATAAAAACTCGGTAAAATATAAACATTATAAAAATTTGGAATAAAATGATTGAGTTTGCAATTCTCTCCATACTTACGTCTTTTCAATTCTTTTTCATTGCTCCACTTTTGATTGGCCACTTGTTTCGCATACAAGGTTACAAAATTATAGATCAAACTGAATGCAATACGCTTATAAAGAAGCTAAACATAAAACGGTCATCTCTCATTCAAAATGAAAAACCATTTGGATTTTTTTATGGAAAATGGTTTTTCGGTTATATATACTCACAAGAATCTTCAACACACCAAAGTAATAGTCAAATCATGTATATTGTTATACGACGCGTTCATTTTGAACGGATAAAACAATGTAATCAAGTTGAAATTAGTGAAAGTGGTGAAGAAGTTAGTCAAAAAGTTATAAAAATTCGCGAACGACGTGGAAATCCTTGGTGGTGGGAATACACTGAACGTCAATATAATGCCACAAAATATTTACAGAAAGAACCTCGACACTATCAGTCCGAAATTATTAAAGACATTCTCTCCATCGTCGACAGTAAAGCTTCAAAAAGTGGAACATTTTTTATTTATGGAGAACCGGGAACCGGAAAGTCCTTGCTTACGCTTCTTTTAGCAAAACAAATTGGTGCATATTATTGTGATTCATGGAAACCCACCGATCCCGGCGACACTTTGTCACGTGTTTATAGTGCTATATCTCCCGATGAAGAAAAACCTTTGGTTCTCGTTATTGAAGAGTGTGATAAAATGTTGTTCGATGTTCTTGATGGCAAAATTGTTCAACACAAACACATTCTCATTCAAGTTCGAGAGAAAAGTGATTGGAATGGAATGCTTGATAAAGTGACAGATTTAGGATTTTATCCGCACACCATCCTAATTCTAACATCAAATGTTTATTTGGACAAAATTAATGAGAGAGATATATCACTTTTACGAAAAGGTAGAATTGACAAAGCGTATCATGTGTCTTTATAAGTGAAATGGTTTAACTTTTATTTTGGCATACCAAGCCATTCCAAAAAAGGAGGAGCAAAAGCAAATCCTAGAAATATAAATATGAATATCATGGGTTCTGACATGATGACATGTTATCTATGTTATTGAAATATATTTTTTTCAATTTTTCATTAATTTTTATTTTAAAATTTTTTTATCATCTGAATATAAGATTGTTTATAAAATATTAACATGTCGATTCATTATGATTCCGTATTCTATGATCAATATGAAAATAGTAATGAAAATAATAAAAAAAAAGAAAATCGATATATTAAAGAGCGGTTGTCTCCAACGATTATTGCATATATAAATCGACTAAAACAAGTCGTTCCAAATGTCAATATTTATTTTTTTGGAAGTGTTACAAATTTCACATTTTTTGAAAATCGTAGCGATGTTGACTGTTGTATAACTTACCCCGATGAAGATGTAAAAAGTAAACTAGTTCAATACATTAGCGAAGATTCATTGCAATTTTATATTAAACGTATCACATTTCAACAAGTGAAACTTAGTCATCCAAAATATGTAGATGAGTTTGGAGAAGTTTACTGTATTTATTTTAGTGACGGAAGTAAAATCGATTTCAACCTTGTGCCCAATAAAATAGGACCAATTTTATCATTACAACATAACATGAGTATCGTTTTTTTAACTGTATTATACATTTTAAAATGGCTTTATTATTATGCACACATTATTTCAAAAGATGCATTTATCTACATGAAAGCAAAACTTTTTAGAATTTATCATTACATGCGGGATATTTCTGTGTTTCGTTCCGAAAAACAAGTTATTAAACCTTTGGACTTGTAAAATATTTATATAAGTTTAATATATTTATTTTTATTTATATATATTAAAATTACCAGGTTTTTTATTTGTTTGTGGTATGCCGCCGTATGTCTGCACCATTTGTGCAAAAGATCCTTCCAGTCATTCATTGAAAAATATGGGGACATTTGATAATATTACTTGTTATTATACGTGTCCAGCCAAAGCAACAAAGTACAGTGATGCAAACGGAATTGAAGAACATTATGACGGCGTGTTGTCAGAAAATAATAATGACTGGATATGGTTTTTTGATGCCGATAAATTTACTTCGAAACATTTACTAGAAATTAATGTTGGCATTCGCTTGGCTAAATTAATTTCTAAGAAATTTAGTCATAATCTTGTTAAAATTGTAATACTTAATCCAACATGGCATATAATGGTTGTTATAAAATTAGTAACTCCATTTTTAAACAATCACATGAAATCTATTATAACATTTTTATAATTTTATCAAAAAAGTATAAAGTCCTTATAACCGGTACTGTGCAGGTGTTCTTAAACAAAGTGCGCGTGCCATTTCATCACGATAACAGTCAAAAGCAAGTGTAAAACTAAAATCATTGCTGAAATCAACAAGAGTTCCGTCGTGATACCTGAATTTCACTCTAATTTTACTCAGACGTTCAAGAGGGGGAAAGAATGTCGTTAAATTTTGTAATAAATCGTTTCGCGAGTTAAAATACTGTGTGTTCGTAGATCCAAGTATTGGTATTTTTGCAAAAAATGAATTGACTATGCCGTTGTATGTGTTATTTGTTAATCCATTTGTGTTATGTGGATATGGTTTCAACTCGTCAGCTTGGTTGCATTTATCAAGTTCCATATAAAAGTTTGTTTCTCCAATAACATTTACTTGATTTGGAGCATTTATAAAGTATCCGGTAGTTAACCAATTATAATTTGGGTCTGTAATATTTAAATATGTTAGTTGTATAAAAGATGATGAGTATGTTGTTATGTCAAGTGAAGAGTACTTTTTCTTTTCAAATCCTAAATAATACGGAAGTCCCCACTTTCCATCTTGGCATAACGGCGCAGTTGCACCCTTGCTTGAACTGTTTGACACCCAGTATTGCGATCCACCTTGCGAACATTTAATATTATACTCAATGATGGCATCAAATAGTAGTTCAAATTCATGTTTTTTATTTCCAAATTGAAACTTTTGTGTTACTTCATTATAGACAACGATAAATTCAGTATATGATGAACTTGTATCTGTATAGTAATTTAATTTATTCGTTAGTTCATTTGCAAGTTGTTTCGGAGTATAAAATCCTTCTGTAATCGTTAACTCTTTTGGATCTGATCCATCAACTGAAAATAAAAATTTTGTGTTAAAATAGTTGTTTTTAAATGTGTAATTATTTGATGGAAAATTGCATTCCACGAGACGTATTGTCTCTACATTCAAAAGTTGTTGCGGTAATGTAATTTCAAAATGTGCGCGATTTTTCCACTGACATTGATCTCGATCTTCGGATGAAACCGATACTAATTTACGATCAAGCATGTAGGTCTGCTGTCTCGCAACTAATGGGTGCTCTGTATTTGTATTAAACATTCTTTTCTTATTCTTTTATTTTTTGTTTATCGTAATTATTGTATCTTAGTTATAGTTATTATATAGTTATATTACTATAAAATATTTAAATATTTAAATATTTTTAATTTGAAATACAAGAGTTAAATATAAAAAATATTTTTTATTATTTTTTATTATTTTTTATTATTTTTTATTTTTTCATTTTTTTTCATATTTATATTTGTTTACATTAAAAACATAAATTGAAAACTTGAAACCTATTATTTGAATCATCATGCACAAGTTCAAACTTCAACTTACTCGACTATAAATCAATCAAATATAACAATGTCTGCAACTGTAACTACTTCAAATTCTTCTCAACAAGAAATGATTCAGGGTCATCTGTTCAATCCGGAAACGGATACAAAATATTCAAAATGCAAGGTCAATTCAACAGGAGGTAAGAGTGTTGGTATTTATAACTCTAAAACAGGTCAGTCACTCTACATCGGGACGCCGCTTTTGATGACATGGGGGCTTCAGCAATACGTGGATGACAAAACTGGCAAGGTTTCTTATGAAATGTCGCTTCAGTTTCCGAATGATGACTTTTCAAATGAAGAGACACAAGGATTCCTCAAAGCGATGGCTTCGTTTGAAACCAAGCTCAAAGCTGATGCGCTGGCAAATTCGAAAGACTGGTTCGCGAAGCCAAAAATGACACCCGATGCGGTTGATGCTCTATTTACTCCGATACTCAAGTATCCTACGGACAAGGCAACGTGTGAAAAGGATATGAACAAGAAGCCAACTATGCGAATCAAGGTTCCTTTCTGGCAAGGAAAATGGGAAGGTGTTGAAATCTATGATTCCGATAGAAACTGTCTGTTTCCATCTTCTGATCCAAATGTTTCTCCAATGGATATCCTTACCAAGTTGACATACATGAAGACAATGGTTCAGTGTGGTGGAATTTGGTTTGCAAATGGAAAGTTTGGAGTTACCTGGCGCTTTGTTCAGAGTATGATTCAACCTCGTCTTTCCATGCGCGGAAAGTGCCACTTGACATTTAGTTCGTGTGAAACTTCTTCTGTTGAGTCACATAAACCTATTGACGATCACCATCATCAACAACAGTTCAAAACTGAGACAGTTGATTCAGAAGATGATGAGGATGATGGCAATGAGGAAGAGGAAGATTACACACCTTCCCGTACAGTTTCTGCTCCAGTTGTGGCGGCGGCTCCTGCGACAGTTCAAAGTCAAAGTCAAAGTGAAGCCCCAAAGAAGAAAATTGTAAAGAAAGTTAGTGGTGGTGTTTAAATGATTACAAGTAATTGTGTATGTGTGTGTGTGAATTTGTCATGTGATTATTGTGATTATGGTGAAATAAAAAAAATGAAAAAAGAAATGATAAAATAAAATAAAAAGAAAAAATAAAAAGAAAAAATATTTTTTTTATAAGTGCTTCGAATATGTATTAAAAATATTTAAAAATATAATTTTAAATTAAATAATTCGATCAAATCATAAACATGCAAAAAGTATCATTGTCACATTTTGTAAAAGTTCCTACCGATACACTTTTGATCGTTGAGTCACCGGCGAAATGTTCCACAATCATAAAATATTTAGGTTCAGGATATCGCTGTATCGCAACAATGGGACATATGCGTTATCTTGATGGGTTGGATTCTATTGATGTTAAAAATAATTATAAACTCAAGTTTACAGTGATGGAATCTAAAAAGTCTCAAATCAAAAAAATACAATCTGAAATAAAAATGTCAGCAAAAGTTGTGATTGCAACAGATGATGACAGAGAAGGAGAATCAATCGCATGGCATATTTGCGAATTATTCCATTTACCCATCGATAAAATAGAGAGAATCATTTTTCATGAAATCACAAAAGATGCTCTTGAATATGCTGTAAAACATCCAAGACGTATAAATATGAGTATTGTTTATTCTGCACATGCGCGACAAATTTTGGATTTACTCATTGGGTACAAAATCTCTCCATTTCTTTGGAAACACATTGCATCCTCTGATAAGATTTTATCTGCTGGTCGTTGTCAAACTCCTGCTCTTCGAATTGTTTATGAAAATGAAGTAGAGAGATTAGAGAGATTAGAGAGATTAGAAAAAGTAACTGAAAATGGAAAAAAAGAAAATATCAACACTTCTTATTCAGTAATAGGATTTTTTACAAAATTTAATTTGCAATTCTCTCTAACTTCATTTTTCGAAACTCAAAAAATAAATGAACTTGATACATTTTTAAAATCTTCCATTCATGAGAATACACAATATATTTTCAAACGAATTTCGCAAAATCCATCCACTCATGTAACAAAGGCGCCACAACCTTTTACAACCAGCCGCCTACAACAAACAGCAAGCAATGAGTTTGCATTTTCTCCTTCTGAAACAATGGAAATATGTCAAACTTTGTATGAGCGCGGCTATATTACGTATATTCGAACAACTGGAAATAATTATAGCGCCAACTTTATAAACAGAAACATATTTCCATTTATTCGAGAAAAATGGGGACCTGAATATGCGAAATTGGAAATAAGAGGGTGTATCGAAAACGATACATCCGAAGCACATGAGGCTATAAGACCTACGGACATTATGCGATTTGGATTAACAGGTGATTATCATGTGAAAGAACAAAAATTATATAAATTAATTTGGAAAAATACTGTTGAAAGTTGTATGTCGGATTATACATTTTTATCTCTTGAAACGTTGATTGAAACAAATATTTTAATAGAAGGACAGGGACACGGACAGGAAGTGGAATGTTTTGGTAAAAATCGTTTTTATACATTTTCATATACGTGTCAAAAACCAATATTCTACGGATGGAAAGCTGTAGAAGGATTTTCGATTGAACAACAGCAACAACATGGTGTCATGGATTATCTGCTTACTATGCGAAACAACTCTCAGGTTACATGCAATAAGATTGAAACCAAAGTAATTTTTAATTCTTCTTCTTCTATTTTGTCCCATTATACAGAAGCGAACTTGATTCAATCTCTTGAAGAAAAAGAAATTGGTCGACCTTCTACATTTTCCAGTATTATTGAAAAAATAAAAGAACGCGATTTTGTGAAGAAGAGTAATATAAAAGGAGAAAGCATTGACTGTGTTGAACATGTAGTTTTATTTCCGGAAAAGAAAATATCTCAAAACATAGTAAGGAAAGAATTTGGAAATGAAAAAAATAAATTAATAATCACGTCTCTCGGGAAATCTGTATGCAACTTTTTAATTTCTCATTTTCCTCGTATATTTTCATACGACTATACAAAACATATGGAGGCTGATCTTGACAATATTGCATGTCAAAAGTTAGATGATTCATTATGGTCACTTGAATATTTAAAAAGAGTTTGTGATGAATGTTGTAGAGAGATAAGAGAGAATATTCATAAATATAATTTAGAAAATAAAGAAAATAAAGAAAATAAAGAAAAAAATGAATCAGAATATAATGAGATATATGATGATACTTCAGTGAAAAGTATAGTTGCGTTAGATCATGTTATTGTTGGAACATATTGTGGATTTGATGTTGTGTTAAAAAATGGACGTTTTGGCAAATATATCATGTGGGGTAAAGATGGAGAGAACCGTAAGTCAATTGAGAAAACACATTTTCAAAATAAAGATATTTCTACAATTTCTCTCGACGAAGTCATACATTTTATTGAAAATAATTTCACTAGTGATGTTGATGTTGTTGATGTTGATATTATAAAAAATACTACAACTACACTTGGTGAAGGAATTATTCGAATTATAAATGATGACATTAGTATTCGATCTGGAAAATATGGAAATTATATTTTTTATAAAACAGTGAAAATGAAGAAACCTAAATTCATTTCTCTAAAAAACTTTCAAAAAAATATTTATACTTGTTCTGAAGCTGAAATTATGTCACTTTTATAATTTTAATATTTACATTTTATTACTTTATATCTTGATAAAAGGATTCTCCATGCGGATATTTTTTTCCAGTACGAATATCTACATATCCATTGGTATCAGCACAATTTTGTGGAGACCAACCCGTGCACCAGTAGTAACCGGTAATTTTTGTTACTTCGTCGCGAAGAACCATTACATGCTCGTCGTATAGTTTTGCCATTTCTTCGCAATGTGCATTATAATGTTGTATAGAATGAAGATGAGATGGCACACTTAATTGATACATATACCAAGATTTAATGGCATAAGTTCTATATTTGCGCGGTTTGAGAGGAGACGTTTCATTAGTGTGAGAGGTAGACATTTTTTTTAATATACGAATCTATATGAATCTGAATTAATAAGAAAAATATAAAAAAAAAATAATCAATTTTTATTTTTATAATACATACATTATTTATCATGTTATTTATTTTAATAATATTTTTAATAACAATATATAATATATATTGAAAGCTACTTAAAAAGACACTACTATTATCAGTATAATCAGATAATAAAATGGTTAAGACGACTAAAACTTCCTCCGCTAGTTCGGTTGAAACAACTACTCCCGCTGTTACTGCCACAGTTTCCGATGCTGCCCCTAAGAAGCTTCCTAAGCCTAAGAGTGTTGCAGTTGTAGAACCGGCTCCTTCTCAGCCAGTTTCTCTTACAGAGAATGTTGTAGTTTCTGATGCTCCCCCTTCTTCTTCCTCTTCTTCTTCACCTGACACTTCTACTCTTTTGAGTATGTATGCAGACTACTCTAATAAACTCCAACTCGCTCATGCAACTTGGACTGCTTTGCGTAGTGAGTTTCGTGTTCTCGAGCGTCAGACTGCCCGTGAACTAAAGAATGCTCAGAAGGCTTCTCAGAAAAAGAAGCGCAAGGTTGGAAATCGTGCTCCTTCTGGTTTCGTAAAGCCCACTCTGATTTCAAATGAGCTTGCTGGATTTCTTGGCAAGCCTGAGGGTTCTGAGATGGCTCGCACTGATGTTACTCGTGAGATCAACAAGTACATTCGCACCAATAACCTTCAGGATAAGGAGAATGGTCGCAAGATCAATCCCGACAAGAAGCTGACTTCTCTTCTCAAGCTGAAGAAGGGTGACGAATTGACTTACTTTAACCTTCAGCGTTACATGTCTCCTCACTTTGCTAGAGCATCTTCTTCTGTCAGTTCTGATGCCGTTACTTCTGTTGCCTCTTCTTAAACATGTGATCTTAATAAAGTAAAAAACAAAAATACAAAAAATAAAATAAAATATAAAAAAATAAAACAAAATATAAAAATTTCATATCATGATGTCAGATTATATGAAATTTTTTAGCGCAGTAATACTTGAAGCCAGTCAGTAGGTCTAGACATTGATTCAAATTATATTTTTTCTGTGGTTTATAAACCATCTAATTTGTAAAACTTATTGTTGACCTTATAGAACTATATGTTATACCATTTAAAATATAATTTCGGATGTACGTATTGTATGTAGATGTACCATCGGTTAGTTTTGTAAGTGGTGAAGGAACTCTATACAGAGCCCAACCACCACTATCCTCATGATAAAATGTTACAGGTCCATCATATACATCTAATATTATTGCATGATTTACTGTTGAAGGAACTGTACTACCAAACGTTCTCTTATCTATACCTAATATACTTTGGCCATTTGATCTTGGTGTACAGTATGAAGACTCAACTGAACCAGGATTTATGTTTGCAGTTATTAAAGGTGCAGGTGCAGGTGCAGGTGCAGGTGCAGGTGCAGGTGCAGGTAGAGGTGCAGGAATAAAGCCTCTTCCAGCAGCTTGTTCAATGGTGTTATAATTAACATCACAGCCATTGTGAGATAGTGAATAAGGAAATGGTCTTGCACATGGAGGGGGGGGCAAGTAGTTATTTTTTGCAACACCACCGCTTGTAATGTATTGACCTTGTGTAGTATATCCTCCAACAAATTTTGTAGTTGGATTATAGAATCTATATTTTTTCCCTCCAATATGATAAAATTTACCTTGAGCACATTTACACACTTCCGCGTCTGAAACCTGTTGTTTTGCGTTCACGTTTCCTTGAAAATTGCATGATCCTGCCTTCCAACTTAGTGACTCAATGTACTGAGACTGCGAGTCCGTAATTCTGTAACTATTATCGTCATCTTTTACCCAAGTGTTTGGATATGCGCCATGAAGGATTCCTAAATATTTCTCATCCAACATTCCTTTTGTATTTTTTGTAGACAGTTTTACAATCGATGAGTCGTTTATTTTTAAACAATTTCCTGAATTTGCAATGTACTGCGGGTAAGTTCCGCAGCATCCACCCCATCCAATCGGCGCGTTTCCTCGAAATAAGGTTCGTGTGACATTACTGACCATTCGAAACTGTCCAACTCCTCCAATATTGCGAAGACAGCCGTTGAGTGAAAATCCATTATGTCCAACTCCGGAAATCGGATCTACGCGCGGATTGCCTCCTCGAAATGTTTTTTTCTTTAATGTTGCAACCGACATTTATATTAAAAACTAAATATACAATATTAAATTAATAAATAAAAGATATATATTACATTTATATAAAATTATAAATGTAATCATTTAAACTATTTCTAAAATAAAAAATATTTTTTATAATCCTGTAGAACCAAATCCACCGTTTCCACGTTCAGTAATTCCAAGCTCTTCTTCACTATCAACAATTTTAACAAAAAAATGTTCAAGTGTGGGGCAACAAATTTGAAACATTCGTGTCATTGGAATCATGTGTTTGCGTATACATACTTTCAAATCATTGTTTGCAGAGTCAATGTTATCAACTACAGCCATAATTTCTCCCCTGTATCCAGAGTCGATAATCCCCACCGAATTTGATAAACGGAATGGTGTTTTTACAATACTAGAACGAGGATACAAATAATATCCACATGGAATTAGTGTACAATTTTTACATGACGGAATATAACGTGACATACTGCACTTTATACCTAGAGGAGCACGAAATGTTACATTTGAAATGCGATTTTCGATGTAGCCATTTTCATCTTCTGATAAGTCAAATGGAATGAGTAAGTCAAAACCAGAATCTGAATGTACTTCACATACTTTTTTATTATGTGCTTCAACTCTATCTTTATACGCTTTTACAAGGTTTTCATAATTTGGATTTAAATTATTTTTTAAACAAGAAGATGAAGATTTCATAATGAATATGTTAAGAACATATTGTGAGTTTAATAGTTCTGATGAAACACTCGACATTGAATAATGATTTTTAATTAACTTAATTTGGTTATATTATATAATAAAGAAATTACTCTATATTATTTTTTTTATTTTATTATATGTATATATACTACATACTACCTACAATTATAAAAAATGTTTGATTCTTTACATTTGAATAACATTTTAAACTACATATTTTTAAAACACCCAGAACAAAAAAATATGACATATTTTGAACATTTGAAACATGCATGCTCCTATAGTATTCAGTCATTGGGTTGTTCAATTATATTTGTTATTCATGGATTTATACCATGTTTATTTAAAAAAACTGGTTCTATAATGATAAACCAAATGAATAATCAATTAAATAAAAGTGAAATGAATGAAACAAGTGAAATGAATGAAACAAGTGAAATGAATGAAACAAGTGAAATGAATGAAATCGCTGAAAATAGTAAAACGAATGAAATAAAAAAAAATGAATAAAACAAAAAATATTTTTTTTATTTTTTATTTAATTTAGTATCAACGATTTTCTCTCTGTCTCTCTAAGTTTATTTAACAAAAAAAACTGTATTACAATTTTACATTATCATAAAACGACAGATAGCTAAGTTGAACGCGATTTTCACGTTGTTTTTTAGCTTTTTCTAAAATTTCCATTGCATTTTTTATTTCCAGTTCACTAATAATCTTGTCATCATTCAAATCTATTGAACTTTGTAACTTTTTAAATTTTTCTGGTAACATACAAAATCGACTTTTATCATTAAATACATAATCCGACAAAATAACAAATGTTGCAGTGAGTGTCAAAGCTACGTAAATGTTTCGCGTTCCCATCCACGCAATTGTAAATATTAAAAATTCTTTTGTTATTGCATATTTTAAGTATGATTCTGCAGATGGACTTAAATTTAACTGAACATACCTTGATCCTATATTTAGTGTAAGCATCATTATGCCCGCAAAAAACATATTAGTGTTTAACGAGTTAATATATTCATTTATATTTTTTAACATTTATTTTGAATATACTATATACTATACTATATGTTATATAATGATATTATAAAAATATAAAATATATTTATATTTCTATAATAATTCGATACTAGTTCCTTAATTTGAAATCAAATGTATACTTGTTTACTTGTTGTTAAATAAAAAAATTTATAAAGTATACTTTTTAAATTAATCTTATTATTGAATTATTGAATATAAATATAATATAAATATAACACAATACAATATAACATATCTTATATGAAACGTGCTACTTTTAAAATAGGCAATGATAGTCTTACTTCATTTACTCCATCACCATCTCACAATGTTGACAATGTTGAAGTGATTCCTTTTATAATTCATGCAAATGCAAATCCTGTTAACGTAAATCCTGTTAACGTAAATCCTGTTAACGTAAATCCTGTTAACGTAAATCCTGTTAACGTAAATCCTGTTAACATAAAACCTCTTAACATAAAACCTCTTAACATAAATCCTATTAATGTAAAACCTAACTCATATATACATAAAAACTGTGCATACAAACATGTAGAAAATATTTTTTACTTTAGTTAGTTTTTAAAAGTTCGATATATTTTTTAAAATCAATTACATAGTCATACTCATTTATCTCTTTTAAATCTGAATATGGTAATTGAAAAAATTCTAAAATTTCCATAACTGCAACACCCCTATAATTTGTATGGTAATAATAGTTAAACTTTATATTATCTTTATAATATCGTAATATATGATATACTACTTTCCATACATCACCGGTCCATGGTACTGTTGTATACTTTACTATATTATTTTCTATTTTGTAGTTTACCGGTACTTTATGTTGTTCATCTACATGCAACGGTATAATATCATCTAATATTATTTTACCATTTTTAGTTAGACATTTTATACTGTTATTTACATCATTGATAACATATTCCACTTGATGCATTCCATCAATAAATACCAAGTCAAATAAATCATAGTTGTGATTTTCAACCACACTACTACTATTATCATGATCTGTAAAACTTTTAAATAAATCTTCAAAAAAATTGTCAGATGTTTTTAATATTACATCTTCCGATTTAAAGGTAGGACATGGGTCTATTCCTTTTTTATTTTTAAAATGTACATTATTAAATGTAAAACCTGACTCTACTCCTATTTCCAAGTATCTGTTATTAGGACTACTTACACTATTAATAACATCGTGTCTTTCACTGTAATTTGTATTATATTTTACACGCTCAATGTAGTTACTATCTATTATTTCATAATTATTAGAATGTTTATATGTAAATAAAACATATTTTTTCAATGTTTCTACATCATTATCTATTAATGTATAACATTTAAATTTTGAAAATCCATAAATATCCAATAAGTGTTGCAATAGTTTTATATCACACTTATTATCGATTAAATAGAAATCATTTCTTTCACTATTGTAAAGTTCTTTTATTTTATCAATATTTAAAAATAAACTATCAATTCCAATAACATAATACTGTTTATCATAATCATTATTAATGACTTTATTACAATATTTATGTTCATACGCGTCTTCTCGTTCCCATATTTTACTTTGATTGATATTATATTTTTCATCTTCGTATGCACCTTTAATTTTCATTGCATCTTGTATTTTATGTATACTATAATATATCGGACTTATGAAAGTTGGTCCTATTCTGTTTATTTCTTTATTTCTTATAAGTGAAAAATTATTGGAGTCATTGTTCATATATTGAATATAACCTAGTTTATGAATTTTTGCAATATTTGTTATTAGCGCTGTTCGTAAGATTATCTCATAGTCATCGCATATTGGTAACATTTCACAATAATTTCCGGCTTGAAGTAATACACTTTTTCTCCATATTCTTGGATGGTTAGGACAACACACTAAATGAGAAAGTGTTATGTTATTTATATTCGGTGTGTTATAAACATACATCCATTTATTATTATATTTAGTACAGTAATAACTACCATACCCTTTGCATATAAAATCACCATAGTGAAAATTATTACCATTTTCGTATATTATCGAACAATCCATGTATATAAATCCTACATCCTCATTATTGTCAAAACATTCTGTAGCATCCTTCAAAACATTTGGTAAAATTTCATCATCATGATCAAATTCTAAAACATATTTTCCTCTACACAATGATACTGCTTCATTTTTAAGATTTCCAATACTTCCATTGTTTTCGCTCTTCTTAAATAGTCTCACTCGAGGATCACTACCCATGAGATTTTTTAAAAAAATAAAATGATTATCATCAGGCGAATCATCAATGATTACAAATTCCCAATCTTTCAATGTTTGGCTTTTTAAACTTTTATACGCTCTTTCTATTTTATGATATGAATTATATGTTGGTGTAAATACTGAAAATATTGGTCGAATTTTTTCTCTATCGAAACTACAATTATGTATATAACAGTAGTTTACTGCATTATTAAACTCCAAAATTGATATGGTTAACAGTGTATTTTTATTAAAATGTATCCATCTGTCTCTAAATCTATTAACAATTATAGAGTTTACTTCCGCGTATTCTTTTTCATCATCACCACAAGTTATTAATAAATGATAATTTGAATCAAACATTTTTAGTATATTATTTTCATTATTTGTAAAAAAAATTGTACACTCTAAACTATTGTTATTTTGAATAAAATAATTATCTACCTCTGAATGTGCATCGTGTCTATAAAAAATTATATAAGGGTATTTATTTGCCATAACTTACTTATTTACTTGTATGTATGTTAATTATATTATTGTTTTTAACTTATTTTTTTATTTAATTTACTATTTTAGTATAGCGAGTGAAATCATGAAGTATTTCAAAAATATTTAAAAAATAAATAAAAATAAAACTAATTGATGAACTAATATAGAAAAATAATGTGTATATAATATAGATTTAACATGTCAACAGCAGAAGCAGAATCCTTAGAGAGTAAACCAAAAAAAATAAAAAAGTTTGTTATAAAGAAAATAAAGCCTGAAATAACTGAAAGTATAAAAATAGAAGGTCATGAATCTGATAAAGAATCTAAAAATGATAAAAATATAAAATCTAAAAATTTGATAAAAATAAAAAAACCTTCACCAAGTGAGATTTCATTTGATAATTATAAAATTCTTGAAGGTGATAAGAAGATACATTATAAAGTTACAGAGTTTAAAGAAATGTGCACTATTATTCAGAAAGATTATGATTATAAGAAAATAAAAATAACTGGAACAAAAAGTGAATTAAGACAAAGTGTGTATGATTTTTATCATAATACAATTCACTGCATAAAAATTCAATTAAAATTCAACTGTTACTTACGTCGAAAGTTGAATAAGTTAAGGGGTCCAGCTCTCAATGATAGAGGTATTTGTATAAATGAAACTGATTTTTATTCACTTGATCCGATACGCGATATTCCTAATCATCAATTTTTTAGTTACGAAGAAGTAAAACAGTCATGTCTTCATAATGATGAATTAGTACAATCGAAATCATGTTATTATGGTTTTGATATCGCATCTATTTATAATTTAATACTCAATGATAACTGTGTGGAAAATGAATATGGATTAAGTCGTCGGACTTTTTTTAATGAGTCAAATAATCCATATAATAGAAATAAAATTCCACATAATGTTATTCGTGATATTTTAAAAATAATTAAACTGGATAGAATTTTGAACAATAAGCGTATTATTACAAAAAGTAACAAAAACAAAAAAATTACACGATGTCAGCATTACATGGTAATTAATAATAATTTAAATAACATTAATAACTTAAATATGAATGAATATGACAGTAATAATTATGTGGAAGAAGATAGTAATGTAAATATGGGAAATGGTGGTAGCATAAACATAAGACTTCCCGAAGATGTGCTTACACCGAGTCAAATGTTTCGACAGCATGTGTTGAGACTATTTCAAATTATAAATGCGCTAGGTCATTACTCTGATCCCGACTGGTTTACACAGTTAACACACAGTCAGCACGTTACATTTTTGAGAGAACTAATTGATATTTGGAATTATAGAGCAGAACTTTCTCCACAAGTTCGAAGAACAATTTTTCCGCCTTACGGTGACCCATTTCCTCACTATGTTTTAGGATGGGCAACACATCAATTTTATATTTACTTATCGCCTGAAAACATTATCAATATTAATTTAACAGTAATAGAAAGATTCATTACATCAGCAGTTTTGGAAGCAGATCGGTGTTTGGGTTCTAATTTTATTTTATGTGCTTTAACACTTGTTAGCATTCCAGCTCGTGAAGCTTTGCCGTGGCTGTATCAATCTGTTATGCATGTATAAAATATTTTATTTTAATTTTAGTTTTATTTTAAATTTAGTATCTTTTTAAAATAAAATATATTTTTTATTATTATTACTGTATTTCTCTAATAAATTATAACAACACTAAATAGAATGACATCAAACATTATGCCTACACCTACGTGTGCCAATTCTTTATTTGATAAACAAATTCAAAAGTGGGTTGAGGTGGATAATAAAATAAAAAAAATGAATGCTGAGTTAAAGTTATCGAGAGAATTGAAAAATGATTTAGAGACATCAATTATGACAACCGTGAATAATAAAAAATTGTTGAATACATCATTATCGTTACCAGATGGAAAAATACGTTTTGTGGAGACGAAAACTATAAATCCAATCTCTCTAACTTTTGTTGAAGAATGTTTGAATGATTTGATACCAAATAAATCTCAGGTTCAACATATTTTAAAACATATAAAACAAAAACGAGAAGTTAAAATAAATCCAGAAATTAAAAGGTATTATAATAACTAATAACTAATAAATAGGTTAATTGAAATTTCAATTTAAACAACAACAACATATAAATAGTAACCCAAGACAACAACAGTCATCTTGTTCTTGTTTTTTGCGTATTTCTATTTCTTGATTATATTGTTCAGCGGGTGAAACAGGTATCATATAGGGACCGTTTGGATACGGGTATACTGGATATGGTTGTTCAACGTCATCTAAAGGTGGAGCGGTTGCAACATTTGGATTTGTTGGATTTGGCTGAGCATTATATGTATACGGGTTATATGGATTATATGGATACGGATTGTGTTGATTATTGTATTGGTATTGTGTATATTGTGTATTGTGTTGCATTATTCATACTCTAACATTAATAATTTATTTTTAAATAAAATATTATTGAAACTATTATATTATTAATTTTAATTTCAATAAAATATAGATTTCAAATAATGAAATAATAAAATATTAAATAAAATAAATATAGTTAATATATTAATTACAAATTATAACTCATTCATTACATGCCGGTTCCATTTAACGCAGCAAAGGATTTAGTGTATACGATCAATGGAAATAACATTTCAAGTGGTGGATATAGAATAAGTAAAATTTTGAATGGAAAATCGAAAAGAAAAGGGAAAAATGCGCAGACACAAGAAGGAGGCGATGGTCGAAATATTTTTAATGAAGACTCTGGTATTCCGGTTGGATTGTTATTGTTACAACGGCTTAAATTTGAACCTGAACACGATACAGATACGGATGATTTAAATTTAAAAAAACTAAATTCGGAGTCAGATAATAATAAACTTGTATATGCCAATGTTATGACAAACAATGATGAAAATGAAAATATTGAACTTGTAACTGTACCATCTTCTGAAAGCAGGTGTGAAAATGACTACTCGGAAAACCCGATTGAAATTTGTTCCAGTGAAATTGATAATGAATTATATGATTCACTCGTAAAAAATGTATCTGGACCTCAAGTAGATACAGTAATTATGGTGAAGACACCTTCACAAAAAATAAATATGACTAAAAAAAAACACTTTGGGAAACATAAAGATATTGAAAAGGTATTTCAAAAAAGAAGAACAAAAAGTAAACGACAACGCAATTAAATAATAGACCAGCTTGAACGGTTGAATGGTGATAAGAGGATTTCCGGAATTCGTTTTTTCCAATAGTCTACTAGTTTTTGGTGTTCAATGTCTTTCATGCTTTGAGGGAAAATTGCTGAATATTGCATTCTATCTGTTTCAGCGGCAGTAATGAGTGGTTTGTAACCATAACAGTTTACACCAAACTGAATATTTTTATTGTCGATAAATCCTCCATTTATACCTGGTCGACCGCAGTCGTGTTCATGTCCCTTGATTTTTTGAAGTTTGTCCCATGTTTTTTTTTGTGTAGGAAAAAGTGCCATTTGTTTATCGGACCATCCATAGTTGCACCATTCGCCACCTGCTTTATATGCATTTTCAACTTGGTCATAGTTTGCAAGTTCTGCACCATATGCTTGACAAATTGCTTTTGCGTTATCGTATGTGTAGACATTATCAGGAATATTAAATACTTCTTTTTTTATTTTCATTTCTTGAACGGGTTCATCTTCCGGCACATCCATTGTAATTTCAAGTTTAGGATTTTCTGTAAAAAAATTAATAAACCGAGTTGTTAAATTAACATTGAAAAAATACTGAAACCCATTTAATATAATTAAAATGATAAATACAGACCATAACATTACTTCAAAGAACTTGAGTCCAATGTATGAAAATGAACCAGATGCATCTTGACCTTGACTTTGTGAACCTCCGCCTAAAATTGCAAAAAGAATTCCATAAATGACAATAACAACTACAAGGGTAATAAGTAGATATACTTTTGTATCGGCTCGTAGTTCACTGTATTGTTTACCATTTTTTGTTGTTACTTCTTTTAAATAAACGGTAGGATCAACATTCATACCGCTAATAGAATTATAAGTTAAATCCATATTTTATGTTAAATAAAATGAATATATATTATGTGAATAGAATATTTACAAACAAATGTGAATGTTAAATAAAATGAATTAATTATAATAATATAATATTATTTTTTATATTATTATTTTTCTCTCTATCCTCTCCTGAAAAGAATAGTCTAACTATTATTAATTTAAATTTGTATTTAATATTTACTTGTGTTTTTTTCTAAAAAATAGACAGTATGGTGTATTTCCAACAATTTCATTTTTGGGAATGGACACTTCCTTAACATTTGTGTCATTGAAATTATACCATTTTGAATTTGCCGTTTTCACAGTAGAAGTATAATGTCCAAAATTTTCATCTCCGTGATGATTACAAATGCCGTACAAGTCATAGACATAACTTTCTTTATTGTATCCTTCCACATATTTTGAAAAGTCAACATTTTCAACTGGAATTTTTATTGCTGTCTGATTTTTTACATATGAAAACGTTGTTTCATTAAACTCAAATCGTTTAATGTCTAAAATCATAACATCAGGTAAACTCCAATACACCAACCGCTTATAAACATTTTGTTTCACTCCTAAACTTTCATTAAACCATGCATTTTCTCCTTGTAAAAATTCTCTCTCGCAGTTCAAATCAAAACACTCCATAAGTGTTACACACCCAGTAGCATCTTCACCTTTTTGTCGTCTCGGAATTGGTAAACTAATAATCATATACGGTTCAGGGCGAATGCTGAGATAGTCATATTGATCTTTAGGAAATTCAGGAAGAAGTGTTGAAACCTGAACACCATAAAATATTTTAAATATTTCAGAGTAGTTTGCCGTGTATGTTTTTTTTATCATTTCAAAACACATTTTTGCCATTTTATCTCTCTTGTTCTTTGGACGTCCATCAACCGTCATTGAAACTTTCCGTTTTAGAGCATTGTGAAAAATATCAAATAAAAATGTTAGAAATTCAGGCATATCATTTTGTGAAATGGAAGAAAACATGCTATTATTTTTTTGTTTTGATATTTTACGAATATCATGTATAAATGCACCAGGAGAAATTGTACAGTTTTCACTCCACATGAGTAATCGTAATTCATCCCACGAAAGCAATAATTTTGAATCCAGAGAATCATTTAGTTTTATCTTATAATCACCATCAAGTAATTCATCAAGTTCATACGTGTGAGAGATAATTTGAATCAAGGCATTAATAAAACATGTATTTCCCAAATTTGCTAAACCAGTTAACCCTTTATTTTTATATTTTTCATATATTTCACACTTTGACAAATCACACTCATGTGTCATTGTATATTTTTATAAATATATTATACCATTGTTTATTCTTTAATACATTTCAAAAATATATGTAAAACTTAACGTCGATAACTGCGACTTTTTCGGTTACGACGACTACGACTACGAGTACGACTATTAGTTTTTTGGCGTTTTCTTTCTATTATACCTCCAGGATCATCTTCTTTTTGTTTCCATTCTTCTTCTTCCACTTGTTCAATCATATCTGTAAGAGGTTTTTTTTTGTACGCTTCTTTCATAAACTTTGTTTGGACCTCTTCAAACGTAGTATAGTCTTTAGGGGAAAGAATTCCCATTTGTTTTCTTCTTTTTTTGGCCACCTTATCACCCTCATCTTCTTCATACTCTTTAATATAACCAACTTCGCCTTCTTTTTCCCATTTTTCCCATGCATGAGTTCTTGGTGTAATTTTTTTTATTTCTTGATAATGAGGACTGGTACTAGCTTTGGGTGTGCTAAATTTTATAGTGGATGGAATTACTTCTGTTAGTTCCATCTCATATGATGGTCTTCTAGGAGGACCAATATTGTATTTTTTTAAATTAGATCTTTTTTTCAAAGATGTGCGTACACGTTTTGGACTTCCAATATTATATTTTTTAAAACTAGTTTTTGTCATTGTAAAAATTTGAATAATATAAATATTTTTTTTAATTTTTTACTTATAGATTATTCCTATATTTATTTTTTTATGATAACATTTTTTGAATAATTAAATATATTACATTATTACATAAACAATATTCATATATAGATAAATATATATACATAAATAAAAATATGAATACGAATTATTCAAACTCAAATTTAAATTCTTCTGAAGAAGTCTATTTAAGTTTGGTACATTCATATATAAATGCAACGAGAGAAATGTTAAATGGATATATGACATTTGAAACTGGTTTAACGAGAGCCATCAACAGTCAAATATTTAGAAATTTTACAAGAAATTCTTTTTCTGCACCTAGAACGGCTACAACACAACCTGAATCAGTTCAAACAGAACCTGAAGTTGAACCTGAAGTTGAACCTGAACCTATAGTTGAAACACCAGCAAATTTAACTCGAAGAGAAACACAACTTCCAAATACACCAATTAGACCGACGCTTCGTTTTCGTTCAAATTTGTCATCAAACTCTTCGGCACCATCATCGCCATTTCAAATACCGACGCCAGTGCGTTTAACAAATCGTTTAGATACGCCCGATCAGGAGAGAAGAGAGTCTCAGCAACCTTTTTTCGTGTTACCAAGACGAGTTGGTTTACAACAACAACAACAGTTATACCAACAACCAGAATCAAATTCAATTGTGAGAGAACAAGAGGATGAATCCTTGTCGCAAACAGGAAGTCAAAATATTACTACACCAACATCAATACCAAGACCACCATTTTCTTCAACATTTGTTCGGTACAGACTTCCAGTTCCCGTTGGTCCACCAAGAAGAGTATCTTCTACAAATGCAAATCCAAATTCTTCTGTTTCTAATCCTGGAACTAGAGGCATACTAGAAGTGCCAATTATTTCACCCGACAGTTCGCCACCAAGAAGACCGCTGTCACCACCACCACCACCACCACCACTTATTTCAACTAGTCAAAGACCATCTAATCCAAACTGGCAACAGTTACGACAAGAGCGAATACAGCAACAGCAACAGTTGAACTCTTTGTCTTTGTCTCCAATTTTACCAGTTGAACCAACGCCTTTACCTCCAGCTCCACCTCCAGCTCAAGCACCGTTAACAAGTGCAACTCGTTTAATGTTGAACTTAATGGATACACCACGACTAAATGATACACTTATTTACTATACTCAAATTATTGATAGAGACTTTACACGTAGTCAACGAAGACAAGAGAATAGTCCTCTTAGCTATGATACTATTCAGCAACAAACGAAGATTATTCCATATTGCACAATAACAAATCCGCTAAACGACATTTGTCCCATATCTCAAGTCCAATTTGATTTAATTGACTCAGTTATGCAAATCAACAACTGTAAACACAATTTTAATCCATACAGTTTACTTCGGTGGTTAGATTCAAATTCAACATGTCCAATGTGCAGAAATCAAATCAATATTGATGTTTATGATCATGATGATAATGATGATGATGATGATGAAAGAACAATACACATGTATAATAATGGTCGTGAGGAAGAACCTTACCGTTCTGAAGACTTACGAAATTATGAAAACCATTACGATGATGGTTCCGAGTTTAGTTCAGTAGGTTAATTAACATTCACTTTTATCCATAGTTGATTATAAATTGTAGATTAATAAAAAAATTTAAAAATTAAATAATATACTTACATAGTATAGTATAGTTAAAAATTTAATGAGTTATGAAAAAAATTACTATAAATACAATAACTACAGTAATAATGTAGTACATAACAATAATAATAATAATCAAAATAGTGAAAATAATCAAAATATTGAAATGACTCATTTAAATAATTGGCATTTACAACCTTTGTATACGGAAACTAAACACGTATATGCAGCAAAAACGGATGAAGAAGTCTTGACATGTGATAAATTATTTGCTCAACAAAATGTAAAATACACGCACCCATCATCTATACCTGTTATCGTAAAAGATGTTACTCGACCCTATACATATTACACTATGAAATCATATGGACAAGCACAAGATAATAACTACTATGTAAATTTTGATGATGTCAGTGGAACAAGTACAACGCCAGAACGAGAATACAGTAACGCTTTTGAAAATAATTATGAAAAAAAACTATCATTTGATGATGATGGATGCGTAAAAACATACTTGTGTAGTATACTCGCATGCTTTGCATGTTGTTTATTTCAACTTAAACCGACATAATTAAAAATTATTTCAATATTCGATAATTTTATTGGAACTCTACGCTTTTCTGAAAAAGTCCTTGATACTTTTATTTTTATTTGCAGTATTCGTTGCTTGTATTAGGAATTCATCAAATAATAATTCCTTTACTACATTTTCTCGTAGTTTTATTATTTTTGCTTGTAATGTTTCAGGATTGTCACTTCCAATCTTACTTGTTTCAAACTCAATCCTATCATTGAGTGCTTCTTTCCGACGTTTGAAACCGGGTATATCTTCCAATACAAGTGCAAAGAGTTGTTGAACGGGTTTCATTATTTGATTTGTTATGTAAAATGCATAGTTTGGTTTAATGCTATTTTGTTTCATGTAAATGGGGTGTTCAATTCTGTCTCCTTGTAGCGCCTTTTTGTCTGGATTGTGTATATACACATACGGAACGCGGTCTCCGACACTCGGTTTGTTTCCGGGATCCCGCTGACCCATTCGATCTGCCAGCACTTTATGTGCAATTTGCTGCGGATTTTTATAATTTGAATTAAGTGATTTGGTTATAATGAGTTTTTCAAGTGGTATTTTCTCATCAATCAAATCCTGCAAATAATTTTTCAAGAATGAAATGGCGCGTTCTGTATTTTGCTCTTTCATTAAAATGTCTATGATTCCGCCGTAAACGTCTTTTACAACGGGTGCATTGTCGCGGCGTTTTAGCACAATTCCCATACTTTTTCTGGTTCCCTTGTTGGCATTTGTCTCATAGTAAATACCAACATACCCCTTTTTCCGTAGCAAACAGAATGGCATGATAGATTTTTCATATACAAGCGAATGCGGCGCTTTCAAAAACGAGGATGCGAGTTCACCCACTTGTTGCGCAAGTTCAATTGTGATTTCCAGCGCTTTTTTACCGCGAATCGGTGTTCCATCCTTATTTGACAAGTTAAATGTAAAGAATACAGAATCCGTGTTATGTACAATCATGTTTCCAATTCCAGCTGCAAAATGATGGTTATCGGTAGTTAGGTCATAAACAACTTCATTTTCTTGAAAAGGCAAATCTACTATTTTTTTAATAGCGTTGGCACATTTTCTTTGGTCACACTTTGTCATTGTTATTCTATAAATATCCATCTTGTCTGAACGCGTATTTAATGACGTTTTCCATCCGATGCTCTGAGCCAAAAGACAAATACAAGCAGCGCTAATTTGATTTTTTTGATCAATATAGAGCAACTCGTGGTTCCCTATTTCCCCCTCATTTTTAATATTTTGTGTAGAAATCGTATCGTCTTCTTCTTCTATAAATCCATTTTTTTCAAACATTCCGTTCCAAAAACTTTCTCGAATTTCTTGTGTATTATTTAGAATCATTGATGGTATCACTTTTTTTTCATGATGATTTTCAGCAAATGATAATCCCATGACTCGAGCTTGTTCAATCGATACTGCATAGTCTTGTTGTTGTATCTCTTCAAGCTTCGGTAACATTGAATGTAACAATTTTGTTCCAATGTCAACACTTTTTGGAGAAATTTCTTTGCCGTTTTCTAGAATCAATGAATGATCATCGGTTACATCAACAATTCCCGTGTGTGTAACGATTCTCATCATTTTTTTGTGAGGGGCAAGAACATGTCGTATTACACGATAAAGACGAGTCCATCCTTTTTCCGACCACGTTTCTACACCGCACATCATTTCGCAAACCTCCTTGGTTTGTTTTCCATCTTCTTTGCAATGTGTCCAATTATTAGAAACAACTCCGTATTTTTCTGCGAGTGCTTCTATAGTACAAACATCGATGGCGCCACCAAATCGAACATAGACTGGAGTACGTCCTGATACACTGTCCCCATATACGTGTTCTGCGCGCGTGTTCACGATACCATAACTCGTCTCACATTCTGTATTTCCATACGTTTCTTCGACCACACGCTTGGCATAAAGCAGCAGTTTTCTTCCAGTGGCCGTAGTTGACGCAGCAACATCAATCTCATAGAAGGAACTCGTTTTGGCACCACATTGACCATATAGCGAATTTGCTGTGACTTTATAACCAAGCTGGCGTTTATCCAAGACATTTTTCATAAAGTCATCCGTCTGTTTTGCTGCCAACTTGCGCGTAGCACTTCTTGCAGCCAACAACTCTTCTAAGATAGAGGGCATGATTGCCTTTTCACCCATTGAACCATCGTCGCCATTCATCAAAGGTTGTGCAAATCGACACACCTTTTTTCCGCTGACGGTCTTGATTGCCTTCCCCCGTTCATTCTTTTTCCACACATATGTGTCATACTCGACATCCACATACTCGTATCCCGGCAAATTGTCGTAAATAAAATGACCCTTTTCATTACGTTCTCCAGTCGATTTCACCATGACTCCATTCAAATCATACTCCTTTGTCCAAACTTTGCTGTCGTGTGACAAATTTTCGCTAATCATAGAAGAAGGGTAAAGCGATGAGTAATCTACACATGCTACCGGATTATCCAGATACAAGTTGCATTTTGGAGGAAGCACGATTGCGCCATCATAACTTTCATTGCCGAGTTTTCGTTCCAAAACGGGAATAAGTGTATTTTTTTCTCTGCATTTTTTTGCAATGAAACTTGTCAGTTTAATTCCTTGACCACGAAACACAAGAAAGCTAATGGGAACGCTGCAAATGTTTGCCATTTCTACGAATCCGGTAAGCACATCAATTTTTCTCATTAAATGATGAACTAGGTTACAATCTTGAATACAATACTTTGCGATAACTGCGCGCTGAGATGGACCTTCATTCGTCATTCGGAAAATGTCTTGTGGTGAAACGTCGTCCTTTGCAAGACCCCATCGTACTTTCTTTTCCATATTTGGCATTTCTTTACCTGCGATTTCAAATATTTTATTTTCAGCATCGAGATGAATAATCTTGAATTTTTCACCGCCCTTGTATAATTCAGTTGAATTACTTGTTTCTTCGAAATTAATATAGCTTCCAACATCTAATCCCATAACATTTCCAGTTTGAATTTTTGTTACTTCATTTCCTGATTCGTTTATACCGTGTTGAATGCCTTTTACGCCATCGCCGATAAAGTAACCGGATACATAATCCAGTTTGTATGATGTCATACTGTAGTCTCGGCGCAAATAGTTGTACATATCAATTTGCAATCGTCCAGCCATTTTAATGTAGTGCAAATTGTGTTCACCGCTTGCAATAACAATGGTGCTTTCTTCAATACAAAGTTTATTTGTTTTTTTATCGTATTGGCCGCACATTTGATTCTTGTTTCTTGAAAGTTTTAAGAAGTCTTCTCCGCAATTATTTTCAAGTGCTCTATGAAACATGAAGTTATAATCAAAACCGAATATGTTGTATCCGATGATGATATCAGGATCTTCGCGCTGAATGAGCCTTGTCCACTCTAGTAACATATCATACTCGGAATCACACACTTGTATTTCAGAATTTGCGACAGCATCACATGTATCAATTGTTAAACAGTTATTCAAGTAAGGACGTTCATGTCCCGCTTTTAGAAATGTTGAACCAATGAATGTTACCTTGTCACCTTCAACTTCCGGAAATACACTTGATAGTGCAGTATTCAAATAAGTTATTTTCATTTCTCGACTCATACTCGTTGATTGTAGCAATTTTAATACAGTAATATCATTATCAACCACCAGTTTTGGTAGTTGCGGTGGTTCTTGCTTTTTGGAAACAACTTCCTCAACAATGTTCATTGTAATTGCACCGTCACTTTCAAAATTGTCATCATTGTCGCCCTCATCCTCATCGTCGCCATCATCATCATCATCATTTTTATAAATTTCGGCATTTTTTTTTCCAATTTTTTCAAACATGGCTTCAATCGTATTTGTGTTTGCATATTTGTTTCCACTTTCATCATTTAAATTTTTTATTTTTTCTGTAATGAATTTCTCGAACAATACTTTGAACTGTTTTTCAATTATTTTTCTTTTTGTGAATACTTTTTGAATATTTCCATCCACGTATTCATTATCATATTGTGTTTCGAAGAATCCTGCACGAATCATTTTTTCAACCAGTTGGTTTGTGATAATACCGTCATCTTTTTGAATACTGATACAGACGTCAACCATATTTGTTGCAAGTTTCTTGTATGTTTTCATTGCAAGCGGAAAATCACCATGACTGCTGCTTGCTTCAATATCAAAACTGCAAATTTTGTATGGTACAGGTGTTTCTTTTGTGGGTTGAGGATGAATGTCTTGCATTCCAATGATAAATTCATACATACATGATGTTGTTTTTTGTGAATCGAGGAGTTGAGTTGCGCTACATTTTGAGAATTCGATCCACCCCGAAGGACTTATTTCATTCATGTGAAAGAATCGTAGAAGCGGTGGAATGTTGGACTCATAGATTTTTAGTGACGTGCCATTATAATTGTAACCGTCTGGATTCAAATCAAATGTGTTTTCGGAAGAAACGTACCATAGATTTTTCACCCTGTTCATAATAGATATGTTTTTAAAATAGAGGACAACAAAGTTATGTTGTTTCCCACCATCAAATCCGTAAAGTTTTTTTCTTTTGACGATTGCGCACTTGTCTTTAAGGATAGCGTCTTCGCTTAAGCGAAGCTGTTTACTAATTGAATTAACAAAAATCTTTTTCGTGTAGTCGTTCCACTGATCAGGCACCAAAACATAGAAGAATGGACACATGTCCTCTACAAATAAGGTGCATGTTTCCCCAAGCTCATTGATTCCAAACATTTGAATTACCATTTTTTTATTTTGATTAAAGAATACTTGTTTATCTTCCTCTACGGATGCAGAGACCTGAACCTCAACACTTTGATCATAAATACTGAAATCAAAGAGACGAAACGACAGGGAAGATGATTCAGTTGTTTTTTTTTTTATTATAATCTTTCGTTTACCTTCTTGACCTTGACTTTTAAAAGCTGATTGCATTTATTAATATAAACTTATAAATAAATGCTTTTATATGAGATTATCAAATGTATTCATTTCAAAATCAATTTTTATTTTATAAAAAACGAAAAATTATGCTACTTTTTTTATTTATTTATTACTTTATGCGAGTTGATTTTTTATTTTTATTTTTATTTTTATTTTTATTAATTTTATTAATTTTTTTACTTATATTTTTTATTTTGTTTATTGAATTACGCTTTGCTCCTCCTGTTTCAACAAATCCGCCTTCTTCATTTTCACTATGATACGGTTTTTCTTTAGAATCTTTAATATTACGACACCCATCAAATATAACTAACTTATTATCTTCAGGATAATCTGTATGTATTTTTTGTAAAATTTCGTCACAGCTTTTTGTTTCATATGATGATGGGATGATTTGAAAATCAGTATATTGTGATAATTTATTTAGTTTTTTTTCCATTCGTTTTGTCGTGTTGTAGTCTACCTGTTGTTTTCTAAGATGGCTCAATAACATTAATTTTCCTTCTATTTTTTTATCGGTAGAAATCGAATATTCATTCCTAAATTCTTCAATTCCTCTCTCGTTATCCTCAAAATAGTCGAATGCAAATTTATTATTTTTTTTTTCCCATTCTATGATGCAGTCATAGTAATGTTGCAATTCCATTACATCTATTCCTCTACACATACTTATATCTGACTTAACAACATCATTTGTATAGTTTAAAGAAATGCAAAATAACATACGTTGTTTTTGAAGATTTTCCCATTCTTGTTCAAAAATCGTTGATTCGCTTTCAAAATGTTTTTTTAAAACATCAAAACTTGAGTCTGGAAACCGTGACTCAACACCAATAATTCTTTTTTGAAATTCTGTTGTTTCTGTATATAAATGTTTCATAGGATTTGGGGTTAATATTTCCATTGAAATATCTTGAGGAGAGACATTTTCTCTAGTTAACATGAAAACGCCTTCTTTTAGAAAATATTTTTCTTTTGATGATCCAAAAAAAAATTGGTCAGTAACGGTAGTTTTTAAATTTCCATCATTACACCTTACTCGAATAGAATCTTTTTGATCTTTATCTGCATATTCGATTTTTTTTTCTCGAATGAATCTTGCAACATCCATAAATGATCTTATATTAGAATTTGGATTTTTTAATATTTGCAGAATATTAGAAGAAAATATAGAAACCCCAAAATCTGATCCAATTACAGAATCATTCAGTTTAGATAATGTCATAACACACATACGAGAGTCTTTTATTTCAAATTTTCTCCTACTACACATACTATGTCCAGAAATAATAAATACACGAGTTATTTTTTTATTCATAATTTTTTCTTCTCTATACCTTATTTTAGTTTCTCGAATCAATCGAACAATTTGTAATCGAGTTGGATCAGGATTTGAATTTATATCACGTAAACATTTTATGACTTGTTTTAATACAGTATTTAGATACGGTTCTTCTTCTCCCTGAGGTTGTACATGTGGTATGGACCATACAGTTTCATTCGTTAAACTATTTACATAGTAAGAACGTCCATGAGGGTCCGCGTGATTCGTCCAAGGATGAATTCTACGATCTTGACCTTCAAGGTTCCAGAAAGTTTGGTTCGTCTTTAAATTTACGTAATAAGGGCGTGGTTGAGATTCTAATGTTGGCGTGATTAACATTAACCAGGGATTTTCACTGTTGTATATAATACGTTCAAGAATTAGTATTATGTGTTCTAAAAATGCGATAAAATTTTTTGCGGTTATTCTTCTTAACATTGGTTCTATTTGAATAAAATTATCAGCAAAATTGTAACGTTTTAGTAAAGTGGGAGGATTAGGATTGTCTAGTGGCGGGTTCTGAGATATAAATAATTCTCCATAATATCTTGGTCTTGGAATAGGATTCGTTATAGACACCAGATAAAGAGGTTGATCTATATTTAATACAAAACTGACAGTAATATCTCCACAAAATATCGGTAGAGTAATCGTTTTTCTTTCCATTCAGTTAAATTAAATTAATATTTTATTTTTTTATATTTGTAAATATTTGTGATATTGTAATATAATTATTGTATATAATTATAAAACTTATTAAAATTATAAAACTTATTAAATTAAAAATATTACATATAATATTGCATATTGTGTGTGTGTAGTATTGAATTATTTTTAAATGGAGCATTTAAATTTGAATAAAATATTGGATCGAGAATGGATTGTTGAAAAAATAAAAACAATATTACAAGACATTAACAAAATAAAATGCAGCGACAATCAAATTAAAAAAGGATTTTATATTTACGGTAATCCTGGTTCCGGAAAAACTGAGTTTGTAACTTCACTATTGAAAACGCTAGGATATGACGTAATTACATACGACGCAGGAGATATTCGAAATAAGTCAATTATTGAAACTATTGCAAAAGATAATATGTCAAATCAAAATATCATGTCTATGTTTGAAAAAAAAATTAAAAAAATAGTAATTGTGATGGATGAAATCGACGGAATGAATAGTGGTGACAAAGGTGGAATTACTCACTTGATACGACTTATTAGGCCAAAAAAAACAAAAAAACAAAAAATGGAAGAGTCATCTGTAAATCCAATTATGTGTATTGGAAATTATCATACAGATAAAAAAATAAAAGAATTGATTAAAGTTTGTCACACATTTGAATTAAAAACACCGACTACTTCTCAAATGAATGAGATTGTTACAAAGTTAATGCCGTCATTAGATGAAGAACTAGTTGAAAATATTATTAAGTTCACACAAGGTGATTTAAGAAAAGTAACGACTATTTACAATATTTACAAACAAGATGAAACCAATAACCATGATGGTTACTCTAGCAGTATATTAAATACAAGCATAATTAAAATGATATTCGAACCCAAAACATACAATGAAAATAATAAACAAATTACAAAAAAACTATTTGATTTTAACTATTCATTTCGTGAACACAACACACTATTAAATGAGACAGATAGAACAACAGTCGGACTTCTATGGCATGAAAACATAATTGATATGATATCAAAATATAAAATGAAAGACTCATTTCATTTTTATAAAAAAGTACTTGATAATGTGTGCTTTGCAGACTACGTTGACAGGGTTACCTTTCAAAAACAAATATGGCAGTTTAACGAAATGAGTTCTCTTATTAAAACATTTTATAACAATAAACTATACCATGAATGTGAATCATTCAAAAAAAAATATAAATGCAATTTAGCTGATATTCGATTTACCAAAGTTTTAACAAAATATAGTACAGAATATAATAATTCGCTCTTTATTCAAAATTTGTGTCAACAGCTCGGAATGGATCAAAAAGACACATTTTCATTTTTTTTCAATATTAAAAATAAATACAAGTATAATGAAGAAGAAATATATGATATGTTGCATATGTATGACATTAGTAAATTGGATATTTCACGAATTTATCGTTATTTAAATAAATATTTAGGAATTGAAGATATAACATGTGAAGAGTCGTCATTGTCATCTTCTATGAAAACAAATACACATGATAATGAAAAAAGTGATGATGATGATGAAGATGAGTGAACGCATTCGCAGGTTAGGAAGATGGAAGAGGACACAAACACAACTTAATTTCTCCAAGCGATGCCACATCATATTTCACAACCAACGGTAAGTCATTTTCTAAATACATTTCGATATGGCTACACAAATTTGTACACTTTATAAAGTATCCAAGATTTTTTAGAGAAAATTCGCCTTGTATAATTTTATTTGATTCTTGTTTATGAATAAATTTCATACTGTCATCTGATTCAATGCGACGAATTTCTGCCGTTGCAAATTGTCCAGAACAACGAAATATAAGTTCGTTTCCAACTGACTTGATTTCAAGTTTATCTGAAAGACAAGATAGGTCGCGAATAATTTTTTGAAAATCGGATGACGGTAAATTAATAACAGATGAGAAAACAACGTTTGGTTCAACCAGTTCTTCGGGATCTGGCTCAATGAGTCGCAATTTTTGTGTTTTGCACTGTTTAATGTCTCCATTTTCGAATTTAAGTCCAAGATAAGAAACAACTCCGTCATTATAATCCTTATTTTCAATATAAATAGTAAGCGTATCATCGTTATCAATTGAATTAATCAGTTTGAACAAATGAAACATGTTTACGCCAATTATTATTTTATCCTTTTTACACTCGTACATTTCAAAATTTTCGGCAAGAAGATGTAAATGTGCTAACATGGTATGTGATTTATCCATATTAATTATTCGTATTCCATCTTTTTGAAAGGTAATATTTGTTTCAAGGAGAATATCTTTTAGTGCTGTCATAAGTGTTCGAAATGGTGCAATTTGCACGGTTTTAATTGTTAACACATTATCTGTCATTTTTTAACTTTAAGATATAACTTAAATTTTATCAATATAAATAATTATTATGTATAACCTTTAAATACTTAATATTTTTATTATCAAATATTTAAATGCAACTTTTATGATGTTTTAATTTAGCAATATTATTTAGTTGTTTAAAAAAAATATAATAAATAATATATTAACATTAATATATAAGAATTATTAAACATCATAGTGATGGATTCAAGAACAGTAAAAAATAAAAAAAATAAAAATAAAAAATTAAAAAAAAATTCTACAAGAAGAAAAATAAAATACATAGAATCACTTGGAGGAGCGACCACGACCCGACCTGCCATACCTCCTCGAACATATTTAAAACAACCACGAGAGGAAATCTTACCATCTGCAGTAGTGGAATCACCATCAGTAGCGAAAACAGATGAACCAGTAATAAATAGTCAAGTAACGGAAGAAAGAGAACCCCCCCAACAAATAGAACAAGTTTCACCACCGGCAAAAATTGAAGTACCGTCAGAAGCAGAAGTAAGTAAAGAACCAGAAATTCCGTTATTAAATCCAAGTGCGCAGTCAGAAGAAGAACCAGCATCGGAAGCGGGCGTAGTAAATGCGCAGCTTCAACCAGGAGAATTAGCAGGTGCAAATGCGCAGTCGGAAGCGGCAGCGGACGTAGTAAATGCGCAACTTCAACCAGAAGGAGAAACAACAGATGCAAATGCGCAGCCGCAGGCAGAAGGGGAGTTGGCAGATGCAAATGCGCAGCCGATAGCGACAGCGGACGTAGTAAATGCGCAGCTTCAACCAGGAGAGTTAGCAGATGCAAATGCGCAGCTTCAACCAGGAGAGTTAGCAGATGCAAATGCGCAGCTTCAACCAGAAGGAGAGTTAGCAGATGCAAATGCGCAGCTTCAACCAGAAGGAGAAACAACAGATGCAAATGCGCAGCCGCAGGCAGAAGGAGAATTAGCAGATGCAAATGCGCAGCCGCAGGCAGAAGGAGAATTAGCAGATGCAAATGCGCAGCCGCAGGCAGAAGGAGAATTAGCAGATG